>Ga0182030_10026234_pt1 | contig 10559 bp, 7 predicted proteins | sample 812S3MmetaG_FD_121299 | JGI IMG/M metagenome (GOLD analysis project Ga0182030, IMG submission 121299) | Permafrost microbial communities from Stordalen Mire, Sweden - 812S3M metaG (Illumina Assembly) | ecosystem: Environmental > Terrestrial > Soil > Wetlands > Permafrost | place: Sweden... | reverse complement strand
TGCCCAGCGTCTCGAGCGTCGTGCCCCCGTAGAAGTGGCTCAGGATCTCTTCATAGGTGTAGTTGCCCGCGCCCGCGTCATCACCCAGCGCGTAACCCAGCGATCCCCACTGTCCCATCCCGACGCCGTGCCCGTACCCGTGCCCGACGAGCACCACGTTCGTGCTCGTCGCGGCGGCGGACGCTTCCGTCGCCATCAGGGTAAGTGGTGCACTCACGACGAGCGTGGCCGACAGCACAGCCGCGCCCGCGCGCCAACGCCGGCGGCGGAGCGACGCGGGACGGCGGCGGGGCGAGCGCCCGCCGGGAAAGACGGCCATCACAATGGCTGAACCCTAGCCGTGCCCCTGCCGCATCCGACGACACGGCCCGCGAAACCCGGGTGTCAAAGGGCGCCGGTACACTGCACGCCCGTGCGCGTCGATCAGGTCATCCCTTCGCTGGCCAGCCGTGACGCTATCGGCGTCCACACCATGCACCTGCGCGACGGGCTGCGCCACGCCGGCATCGACTCGGATATCTTCTACGGCAGCGTCACCCCCGATGTGGCGCACGAGGGACGGTCGGTGACCGAGCTCGGGCGGTCCGGGCGCGATCGGTGGTTGCTCTACCAGTCCTCCATCGGCAGCCCGGTCTACGACATCTTCGCCGCGCGCACCGAGCCCAAGTTGGTGAACTACCACAACATCACGCCGGCCAGTCTTTTGCGCGACTGGGAGCCCGACGTGGCCTACGAGGTCGCACTGGGCCGCACGCAACTGGCGCGGCTCGCACCGCAGAGCCGTCTGGCCGTGGCCGACTCCGCCTTCAACGAGTCGGAGCTGCGCGCCCTGGGCTACGGGGACACGGCGGTGGTGCCTCTCCTGATCGACATGCAGCGCAAGAGCGAGGTGGCCGACCCCGCTGTCGCGGCCAGGCTGGGTGAACGCAAGGCGGCCGCGGGCGGGGCCGACCTCATTTTCGTGGGCAAGCTGTCACCGCACAAGGCGCCGCATGATCTGGTCAAGATGCTCGCCGTGGTGCGGCGTCTCTACGATCCGGCGGCGCGCCTGCACCTGGTCGGCTCGCCTCTCGGGGAGACCTACGAGCCGGCACTGCGGGCCTTTGTGACCGAGCTCGGCCTCGACGACGCGGTCAACTTCGCCGGGTCGGTGTCGGAGGCCGAGCTCGAGGCGTACCTGCAGGCGTCCGACGTGTTCGTGTGCGCCTCGGATCACGAAGGCTTCTGCGTGCCCCTGGCCGAGGCGATGGGGCACGGCATTCCGATCGTCGCCTACGGGGTCACGGCGGTGCCCGAGACCGTGGGGGACGCGGGCCTCCTACTCGCGGACAAGTCGCCTCTGCGCTTCGCCGCCGCCGTCGGGCGGATCCTGGGCGACGACACGCTGCGCCGGCATCTCACGGCGGCCGGCCTCGCCCGGGCCGGCGGGTTCAACCTGCCCGATTCGCAACGACGGTTCGTGTCGTTGGTCCAGCGGGCGATCGGCGCCCCTGCCGGTCCGTCCTGATCGGACGCATCAGACCGTCAGCGCAACGCGCAGACCAGGTCGACGAACCGCTCGCCCGCACCGTCGAGGTCGAGCGCGGCGAGTTGGCGCCGACCCGCATCCGCCAACTCCTCGCAGCGGCCCCGGTCGGCCAGCAGCTCGGCGATGGTGGCGGCCAACCGGTACGGGTCCACGGAATCGACGAGGACCCCCGCCCCGCCCAGGACCTCGGGGATGGCGCCCTGCGCGTACGCCACCACCGGGAGCCCTACGGCCATGGCCTCGGTGACGGGGACGCAGAAGCCCTCGTGCGCCGAGGTCACCACCAACACGTCGGCCTGCGCGTACGCCGCCGCCACGGTGGCGTCACTGGCATGGCCGGCAAAGGTCACCGCCTCCGCCAGGCCCATCTCCGCCACGTAGCGATGGAGCGCGTCGTCATAGGACGCGATGGCGGGCTTGCCGACGATGTGCAGTGTGGCGTCGGGATCCCAGTGGGCGCGGGTCACCGTGAGCGCGATCACGGTCTGGTCGACGGCCTTGTTCGGCGCCACCCGCCCCACGCTGAGCCAGCGGGCGCCCCGCTCCCCCGCCGCCCGTGTGTGCGCACCCCGCCGGGCGGCAAAGAGGAGGTCGCGGCCGAGCGCGGCCGACGGGGGCACGACCACGCTGTTGGCGAACCCCGCCGCCACCAGATCTTCCCGGTTGTACGCCGAGTCGGCCACGGCCAACGCGGTGCGCGGCGCCAGGAGGCGCAGCTCGGATTGCGCGCGCAGCTGGCCGCGGGCCAAGGGGTTGTTCCAGGAGGCGACCAGTTCGGGCGGCGTGATGTTGTGGTAGTTGACCACCAGCGTTTCCGGACGGGCGGCCAGCCACGGCGCCATGGACGACGCGGTGGCGAACTGGTAGACGGCGACGTCGCCGGGCTCGGCGTGGTCGGGGTACCGGGTGGCGAGTTCGGTTTCGGCCGCCGTCTCCGGATCGACCATCTCGACATAAATCCGCGAGGCGATGCCGCGGGCCGCGAACAGGTCGCGCAGACGGCGGGTATGACGCCCGACCGCGTCACCGCGATGCAGCATGGGCACGAACTGATGCACGCCGCTCATGGGCGCGTCGAGTCGGAAGGCCGGGCTCCAACGCCCGTTCCCCCATGGTTCGGCCCGCCGGTGCCGTCGTGGTAACAATTGTCCCGAGGGGGAAATGGGCCGGACACGCCGCACGATGCTATCGGTCGTGCTGTCGTCACCCGGCCCTCCTCGCAGACGGGCGGAACACACGTCGTGGCGACGTGGAGGGCGACGAGGACGACGGGGAGTGGCGGTCATTGGGGCGATCGATGCACGCAGTGGCGAGGGCACGGTGAAACCCTCGACGGCGCGCCGGCGGATGCTCCGCCCGCGGCACATGGTGGCCGGCGCCGCTGCCGTCACGGTGATTGCCGGGTTGATCACGGTCGGGACCGCCCCGTTCAGTCCACCGACGGAGTCGACCTCGCCTCTCTCCCTGACGCAGGCGTGGGTCCACGACCTGGACGACGCGCCCTGCGGCGTGGCCGAGGCCTCGCCGGTGGAGGTCTCCCTCGGCCAGGCGGGCCCCTCGGTGGAGGTGGGTGATCGAGCCGGTGCGCTGTACGCGTTCGGGCTCTCGGACGGATCGGTGCCGGCAGGCTGGTCGAGCGCGCCACCGTCGGCCACCATCGCGTCCGGCCAGGCATGCGGCATCACCGGGAACGACAGTGCCACCACATCGGCGGCGGTCGGGACGAACGGCATCAGCGTGCCGGGCAACCCGCCGATCGACTCCACCGCATCAGTGGTGCCGACGCCCGCCGGCAGCGACGTGTATTTCGATGCCGGGAATGCGGCCGATCCCACCGTGGGCGGCTACTACGCCTACGGTCCCAGCGGCACACTGTTGTGGAACCAAGTCGCCACCAACCCTTCGACCGACGCCGTTCCCGATACCGGCGTGCAGGCCTCGCCCGCGGTGGGTTCCGCCGGCGGTGTCCCGTTCGTGGTCGCCGGATCGCTGGGGCAGCGGACCGACGCGTTGCACACGGCGGATGGCACCCTTCTCGGTGGGTGGCCCTTCTTCTCGGCCGACAGCGTGTTCTCCACGGCGGCCGTCGGTGATCTCTACGGCACCGGCCACGACGAGGTGGTCGTCGGCGGTGCGTCCACGGCCGGCGTCGCCTACGGCCGCCGGTACCAGAACGGCGGCCACCTGCGGATCCTCAACGACCACGGCGGCCTGATCTGCGCCGCCAACCCGAACGAAGAGGTCGACTCCTCTCCCGCGGTGGGCCCGATCCTTCCCGGCGGCGCACCCGGTATCGCCACCGGCACGGGCACCTTCTACTCGGGAAGCGACGAGGACACGGTCAAGGTGTTCGACACGCAGTGCACTCAGGTCTGGAGCGAGACGCTCGACGGCGCCACGGGCGGGAGCCCCGCCCTGGCCGACGTAGCGGGGAACGGTCAGCTCGCCCTCGTCGAGGGTACCGACAAGGGGGGCGGCGCCGGATCGGTGTGGGCCCTCGACGCGGGCAACGGCGCCGTGATCTGGAAGGTGCCGGCGATCGGCGCGGTCATCGGCTCGGTGACGACAGCCGACTTGAGCGGGGACGGCTACCAAGATGTGATCGTCGCCACCACCGCGGGACTCGAGATCCTCGACGGGAAGACCGGGGCCGAACTGGTCCATGTCGACGATGGGTCCGGCAACGGCGGGGTGGCGGTCGGGCAGGTGTACGGATTCCAGAACGCGCCCCTGGTCACCGATGACCCCGACGGCACCATCGGCATCACGGTGGCCGGGTACTTCGCCGTCCCCGGCAGTCCCGACCACGACGTCCAGGGTATGGTCCAGCACTTCACCGTCGACGGCTCCAACGGAGCGCTGGTCGCCGAGACCGGGGGATGGCCGCAGTTCCATCACGATCCGCAGCTGAGCGGGTTCGCCGGCCCGGCCACTTCCCCCCTGACGGGATGCCAGAGACCACCGGCGGCGTCCAACGGCTATCTGACCGTGGCCTCCGACGGCGGGGTCTTCTCCTTCGGGGGCCAGCAGTACTGCGGCAGCACCGGCAACATCGCCCTCAACAAACCGGTCGTGGGCATGGCCATGGTGCCGGACAACGGGGGCTACTGGTTGGTGGCCGCCGACGGCGGGGTCTTCACCTACGGCGACGCGCAGTTCTACGGGTCCACCGGGGCCATCCACCTGAACCAGCCCATCGTCGGCATGGCCCCCATGCCCGACGGTCGCGGGTACTGGCTGGTGGCCGCCGACGGCGGGGTCTTCGCCTTCGGCGATGCCCAGTTCTACGGTTCCGGCGCATCGGTGCCCAATCTGCACGTCGTCGGCCTGGCGCCGACCCCCGACGGGGCGGGCTACTGGGAGGCGACGTCCAACGGGACCGTCCTGGCGTTCGGCGACGCCGGTTTCTTCGGCAGTGCGCAGCGGCTGGCGTTGGCGGCCCCCATCGTGGGCATCACACCCGATCCCGTCACCGGCGGCTACTGGCTGGTCGGCGCGGACGGCGGAGTGTTCGCGTTCAATGCGCCGTTCTTGGGCTCCACGGGTGCACTACCCCTGCGCCAGCCCGTCGTGGGCATGGAGGCCACCGATGATGGCGGCGGCTACTGGATCGTCGCCGCCGACGGTGGGGTCTTCACGTACGGCGACGCGCCCTTCAGCGGTTCGGAGGGCGGCACGCGGCTCAATGCGCCGATGGTCGGCATCGCCGGTTTTTGATCAGAGCAGTCCCGGCATGCCCCGGCCCCGCGCCACGACCGAGGTCAGGAAGTCGGCGTAACGCTCTATCAGCACGGGCCAGCGGTAGAAGCGATCGACGTAGGCCCGACCGGCATCACCCAGCATGGCCCGGAGGGCCGGATCGGCGACGAGGCGGTCGAGCGCGGCCTCGAACTCCCGAAACGAGGTGAACCACAGCCCGCCCCCTGAACGCTCGCAGTGCTCGCGCGTCGGACCGCAGGTCCCGTTGACCAGCACCGGCACCCGGTCCACCCACGCCTCGAGCACGACCAGGGAGAACGACTCGAGCGCCGAAGGCGACACCGCCACTTGCGCGTCGCGGACGATGTCCCACTTGTCGGCCTCGTCGACCGTGCCGGTGATCACGATGTCGGGGTGGGGGTCGAGCTCGACCGAGATGGGTCCCACCAGCGCCAGGGCCAACGGTCCGGGATGCCGCTCCTTGTAGGTGGCGAAGTACGAGGCCAGCATTTTGGACCCCTTGTGCTCGTCCACCCGACCCACGCTCACGATGTAGGGCCGGTCGCCCAGGCCGAGGACCTCGCCGCCGGGCCGCCCCGCTCCGGCGGACTCCCCGACCCCGAGTCCGAGCACGATCTGCGGCTTCTCGGCTATGGGATAGGTGCGCTCCACCAGCAGCCGCTCGGCCGCCGTGTGGAAACAGAAGGCGTCGGCGTCGCCGAATGTCCCCCGGAACACCGGCAGGTACAGACACGGTTCATCGTGGGCGGCCGGGTGCAGCACGGCGGGCACGCGGACCTTCCCGATCCCCGCCACCGTCGGGTGGTAGAGGTACGGGTAGAAGGCGACGACATCGGCGTCCGCCGCCACGACCGCCTCGATGAGGTCGGGCGAGACGGGGCCGTTGTAGTCGACCCAGCGCCGGCCCTCGTCCCGGGTGGCCCGCTGGGGGGCCAGGCGGAGACGCCCGTCGAGCCCGTAGAACTCGGCCAGCCGTCCGTGGGCCGATGCGAAGCGGTGCACCGGCACCCCGTTGATCTGCGACGTCCCGGGCGCGAGCTCGTCGGCCCAGGTATGCGGGTCGAGCGCGCAGGTCGAGTAGGCCTCAGCCTCCCAGCCCGTCTCCGCGATCAGGTGCTCGGCCAGTTGCCGGGCCGCCGTCTCGGCCCCGCCCATGACCGCAGGGCCGTAGCGCGGCGTGACGAAGATGACTTTCATTGCGGCGCACCGGCCACCGAGGCGACCGCCGCCACCAGTTGCGGGGCCACGGCATCGAGCCCGAAGGCCGGCAGGCGTCGTCGCCCGGCCTCGAGCAGCAGCCGGCGCAGCGTGGCATCGGAAACGACGCGGTGCAAGGCCGCCGCCACGTAGGACGGGTCGGTGCCGGCCAAGAGGAGTGCCGCATCGCCGACGGTCTCGGCCACCGCCCCGACGCGGCGGGCCACGACCGGGACGCCCGCCGCCATCGCCTCGACCAGCGGGACGCCGAACCCCTCGTGGGCCGAGAGCGACAGGTAGGCGTCGGCCGCGCCGAAGTACGCGGCCAGGGCGGCGTCGGAGACGTCCCCCGTGATCCGCACGGCGTCGACCAGTCCCAACTCGGCAGTGAACTCCCGCAGGGCCTTGAGGTAGGCGAAGCTCGAGGACCCTCCCACCAGGTGCAGGCGCGCCGCCGGGTCGTACAGCCGGCGGTAGGCCCACAGGGCCTGGACCAGCTGGTGCTGAGCCTTGGAGGGGACGATCCGCCCGACGAAGAGCAGATCGGCCCCGCCTTTTGCCTTGGCGGCGGCGAGCTCCGCCGCGACCCGGCGATCGGGCGGGGCGCCCACCCGCCGGTAGTCCACCAGGACGGGGATCACCGTGGTCCGGCGGTAACCGGCCCGTCGAAGGTCCCGCTCGTTGAAGCGGCTGTCGGCCAGTCCCAACTCCGCCCGGCGGGCCAACAGGACGAGGTCGTCGTAAGCCCTGGCCGCGCGCTCCTCGCTGTGCGGCTCCCAGCCGCGGAAATGCTCGGGTGCGGTGAAATTGTGGAAGTCGACGATGAGAGGTTCGGACCGGTCCGCCAGGAAGCTCGCCACCACCGACGAGGTCGAGAACTGGTAGATGACGACGTCCCCTGCAGCGGCGTGCTCGGGGTACGTCCAGTGCTTGTACGCCTCTGTGGCCAGGTCGTCGTGGATCGCCTCGGCGAAGATCTCCGACCGCCACCCGGCCCCGCGCAGGATGTCACGCAGCAACAGGGTGTGCGACCCCGTGGCGTCGCGCGGGTTGAGCGTCGGGATGAACTGGTGGACGGCCACCGGCGGGCGCGACGGCCCGGCGGCACTCACCGCCCCGATGTCGGCTCGGGCAAAGGAACGGTGGCCCTGACGGCGGTGACCAGATAGTCGGCGCCGCCGGGACCGTCCGCCACCGTGGCGTCGTACCCGCTCTCGTCGAGGAGGCGCTGCCAGGTCGTGGCCCGCAGGGGACGCCCGGGAGCCAGGTCGGCTTCGAACGGCGCATCCTCTTTGTCAAAGGCCGCCCGGGACAACGAGTGCAGCACCAGGACCCCGCCTGGCGCGAGCGTGGCCCCGATCAGGTGCAGGAGCTGGGCGCGCTCGCCGCCGGCCATGCCGTCGACGACGCCGCTCAGCACGATCGCCCCCAACCCCGCCGGGGCGACAGCGCGCAGATGGTCGACCAGGTCCTCGCCGCGCAGATCCGAGACCGTCAGCACGCCCTCCTCGACCAGGTTGGTCCGCGGATCGACCCCGTAGGCGTCACCACCGGCACTGATGATCAGACGCACCAACCAACCGTCCCCGCTGGCGGCATGCACGATGCGCCCGGGCACCGACGCCACGGCGGCGACAGTAGGGGCGACCCACCAGGCGTCGGCCCGGTGCACCGCTGGAATCTCCACCACGCCGGCACCGGGCACCCGCTGCACCTCGACCTTACGCTCCAGCTCCTTCAGGCGCCCTTCGACAATGTGCAACGCCCGGCTCACGGCGGAGGCGAACTGGCTGATCTGATGGGTGATCCAGCCCACGTACCAAAGGAGGACCGTCCGCATCCCCTTCTTCACCACGGCCCCGGCGGCCCGCTGCGAGTCGACCGGCACCACGGGGTCGACGAAGGTGGCGGCATCGACCATGCGGAGCGCCTCGGTCAGGTCACCGCCCCGCCCGGCCACCGGTGAGTGGGCCAGGAACAGCTCGTCGAGCTCGCGCTCGAGCTTGGGCGGGAGATCGCCCGAGGAGCGGCGCAGGCGCACCTCGTCCTCGATTTCGGCCATCACCTGGGCCACGTAGGCCTGCGGGTCCGGCGAAGGTCCGCCCGGACGTGCGGCTTGGGTCTTGTCCATTTCCGCCTTCGTCACGCCCCCGGCCGGAGGTAGTCCAGCTCCTCGGGCGCCATCTGGGCGATGGCCTCGGGCTCGGGCGGCAGCAACCAGGCCCGCACCGGCATGGTGATGAACCCGGTCGCCTTCCCGGGGCTCATGACCGAGAAGGTCCCGGCCGGCTCGCGCCAGTCGAACAGGACGCCGCCCTTGCTGAGGATCCCGACCGAGTAGCTGAACGTGCCGTCGAGCAACGGGATGTCGTCCACCAAGAAGTTGACCAGGCCCGGGCCGACGGGGAGGTCGAAGCGCAGCCCCATGATGTCGGTGTCGGTCCGCATGAAGCAGTTGTCGTCGGCGTCGCGCAGCTCCAGGGAGAACACCACGTCGTCGGTGGCGATCGAGGCGTGATACCCGACACCGATGGTCAGGGAGTCGCCGGTGGACAGGTACTCCACCTCCTCGAACCGGGGGTAGCTCTTGGCGACATAGGTCACGCGCACGGGATGGTCGACATCGGGCGTCCCCTTGGGCACGATGGTCGGGGGATGCGGTTCGGGCGATTCGTCGGGGATCGAAAGGGTCCCCTCCTCCTCCAGCAACCCCTCGCGGAAGATCCGCACCGCCTCGCCGGGCGGCCCCTCGTTGACGACGTCGCCGTGGCTCAACACCAGGGCCCGGTCACAGATGGAGCGCACCTGGTCCGGCGAGTGGGTGACCAAAAGAATGGTGCGTCCCTCCCGTTGGAAGTCCTTCACCCGCTCGATGCACTTGCGCTGGAAGCGTTCGTCGCCCACCGCCAGCACTTCGTCGACGACCAGGATGTCGGGGTTCACGTTGACCGCCACCGCGAACCCGAGTCGGACGTACATACCCGAGGAGTAGAACTTCACCTGCCCGTCGATGAACTCTTCGAGCTCGGAGAAGTCGACGATGTCGTCGAAGACCCGGTCGACCTCCTTCTTGGACATCCCGAGCATCGACCCGTTCAGGTAGATGTTCTCCCGCCCGGTCAGGTCCTGCTGGAAGCCGGCGCCGAGCTCGAGCAGCCCGGCCAGCTTCCCCCGCACCACGACCTCGCCCGACGTGGGTTGGAGCACCCCGCAGATGCACTTGAGCAGCGTCGACTTTCCCGAACCGTTTCGACCGAGGATCCCCACCGTCTCCCCTTCGTACGCGGTCAGGGAGACGTCCTTCAGCGCCCAGAAATCCTCGTGCGGGGTCCGCCCACCGTGGATGACGCGTTCTTTGAGGGAGTTGTGGCGCCCGTGGGCCAGGCGGAAGCGCTTGGACACGCTCCGCACGTCCACGGCGAAGTCGCTCATCCCCTAGAGCTCCTCGGCGAAGTTGCCCTCGAGCCGGCCGAAGACGGCGAGTGCGACGAAGAACAGCGCGACGGCCAGGGCGAGGACACCCACGTCCAACGCGGTGTACCAGAGGTACCCGTGCAGCGGGAGTACAGGGAAGACCTGCGGTTTGAACTTCCCATCCGGCTGCTTCACCATGGCGATCGGCGCCACCTTGTTGTAGATGCAGCGCTGGAAGGTGAGGACGAGCGGCGTCACCGGGTTGAGGAAGTAGATCCAGAGTTTGCCCCCCAGCTTGGCCCCGATGTTCTGCTGGAAGGCGTAGACGATGGGGCAGGCCCAGAACCACGCGGTGAGGATGACTTCCATGAGGTGCTGGGTGTCGCGCAGGTAGACGTTGACGGAGGAGAGCAGCACGGCCAGGGCGCAGGCCAGCACGACACCGGTGATCAGGGCCAGCACCAGTAACGGCAGGTAGGACCAGTCCGGGCCGGCGTGCAGCACCACCATGAAGATGACCATCACGATGGCCTGGAAGAAGAAGAAGACGCAGGCCGAGCCGACGGCGGCCAGCGCCAGGATCTCGCGCGGGAACGACACCTTCTTCACGATGCCGGCGTTGTTGACGATGACCCCGGTGCCGGTGAGCACCCCGAGCGAGAAGAGGTTCCACAGCAGCAGCCCGGCGAAGAGATAGATG
>Ga0182030_10026233_pt1 | contig 10560 bp, 3 predicted proteins | sample 812S3MmetaG_FD_121299 | JGI IMG/M metagenome (GOLD analysis project Ga0182030, IMG submission 121299) | Permafrost microbial communities from Stordalen Mire, Sweden - 812S3M metaG (Illumina Assembly) | ecosystem: Environmental > Terrestrial > Soil > Wetlands > Permafrost | place: Sweden... | reverse complement strand
CTTCAGCACTCTCTTCTTCACACAGTCGCTTCCGGCTTTGTCTGACGAGAGCACTCCGCCGCCCGATCGAATACTTGACAACAGCGGGCGAGGCTCGTTACAAACACCTTCTGTGTTGCGCGGTCCCTTGCCTCCCAACAAGCAAGGCATGCCTAATCCGCAACCCTTGCAAGTTCCAAGCACACCCAACGCCAAAGCGGCTGCAGTCAAGCTTGATCAATTAGTAGATGAAACCATCAAGAGCATGGGCGCGCTTTTCGTTGATCCTGAGCAGATATCGGTCCAACAGCCGCTGCTCACTGCTCTAATCACTTTAGAAGAACATCTAAATCCGTATTCAATAGAAGCTTCAAGCGCACGCCGTGTGAGCCTATTTGATGTGGTTAGTGCCGCCAGTGGTCAGAATCTAAATATAAAAATCTCCGGAGCCGACAGCGACGTAAAACGCTGGGACATGGTCAGCTCGGTCGGTAGTTTTCTGCCCACGCTCTCGAATGAAATCACTTATCAGGGCTTATCCGGTCAATATATCAGCCCCGCCAGCGCCGCAATTCCGATCGAAAATTATTACATGAACACGAACAGCGGCTTTACTCAGTACCTCTACAAGGGTGGAAGCATTCTGCATACATATCTAGAAAACAAGCATGAATACAAAGCTTCGAAGCATGCTGTTTCCTTGATTACAAACGATTCTCTTCTTGATGCTGCAAAGGATTACTATAATCTCGCGCTGGCTGAAGTGATGCTGCAAATTCGCATCAAAACTGTAGAAACTGGAAACGCTCTCCTGCTAATCAATAAAGACATGTACGCCAATGGTGTTAACACCATGCTTGATGTGCTGCAGGCAAAGTCGCAAGTTTCGCGCGATCGGCAAAACTTGATCAAACAACAAATTCAACGCCGGCAGGCTGCTGTTAAACTGGCCACGCTGATCAATCAGGATGCAGGTATTGATTTGAGTCTGGGTGGTCCTCAAATCGTCAAAACCCGTCTGATTGATAAAGCTCTCGGCATTAAGGAGCTATTGCAAATTTCTTTAGACAACAGACCAGAACTAAAGCGTTACGAAGAGCTGCGCCTGGCAGCTCGTGAATCTATCAAAGTAGCCAAGGCGCCTTTATTACCTTCCGTAAGTGTAACCGGAGCAACGGTTGGCACCTTCGCCAGAATTTTTGACCAGAGTCAACAACAGCAGCAACAGCAAACTCCGTTCAGTACTGCCGGTGGTGTCAGTGCCGGAAGTGTTTCAGGCGGTGCGGCCAGCCTGCCGGTTAACACCGGCACCAGCGGCAGTTCCGAACCGAGGCACGACGCCGGTCGTTCGCTGTTCCTGATCGGCGTTGATATGCAATGGCAGCTGGGTGGTCTCGGGCTTACTGCCGGTGCAAAAGTGCAGGCGGCGCGCTCCGAAACGCGGCGCCGTCAGTTAGATTTCTTGCGTGAACTAAATAAGGTCTACGAGGAAGTGCGTGATTCTTACCTCTCGAGCGTCGAAGCCGAAAATCTCATTATTGAAACTACCGACACGGTTAACGCCACCAAAGAGCAGTTGCGAGTAGCCAAAGACCGCCTGGAAAACGGCGTAGGAACTGAACTCGATGTGGTCAACGCCGAACGCGATTACACTTCAGCTTTAATTGATAAAGCCACTGCTATTATTCAGTTCAATACAGCACAGGCCCAACTCTTGCATGACATTGGGCGAATATCGGTATCCACCGTGATTTCAACTACACCTTTGCGGAATTAGCCAGGCTTATGTGGATAGTAGAAGTTGCACTGAATAAGCCTTACACATTTGTCGCGATGGCAATCGCCATACTCATGTTTGGCGTAATTTCCATCAAACGAATGGCAATAGATATTTTTCCGGACATAGACATACCGATTGTAAGCTGCGCCTGGACTTACATCGGCTATTCACCTTATCAGATGGAAAGCATGATCACCACGGTGGACGAGCGCGCGCTCACTTCCACCTTGAATGGTATTCAGCATATGGAGTCAGTTTCGCTCAGCGGCTTGAGCATCATAAAAGTCTACCTGAATAAGGGGACAAACATGGGCGAGGATGTCGCCATGGTTGAGGCCGTGGGCACCGCCATTTTGAAACAGCTGCCCAAAGGGATAAATCCTCCCTTTGTCACCGCCTCCAGTGCTACTGATGTGCCCGTGTTGCAGCTGGGCATTCAAAGCAAAACTATGTCTGAAGCCGCACTTTTCGACATCGCTAATAATTTGATCCGCGGGCAGCTCTCTACGGTTCAGGGAGCCAAGATCCCCTTTCCCTGCGGCGGCAAATACAGGCAGGTCATGATCGACGTTGATCCTCAAGCGCTATATGCTACAGGATTGTCCCCAGCTGCAATTGTAAACGCCGTAAACGCCCAAAATGTGATCAACCCTACGGGGACGGCAAAAATGGGACGCTTTGAGTACATCGTCAATTTGAACGATATACCTGATGCCATTGAAAAACTCAATGAGATACCAGTGAAGACTTACAAAGGTGCTGTCGTTTTTCTGCGTGATGTGGCTCAGGTTCACGACGGTAGCCCGCCACAAAGCAACGTCGTTAATATCAACGGTAAGCGTTCGGTCTTGTTCAACATTTTGAAAAACGGCAACGCTTCAACTCTAACTGTAGTAAACGGCGTAAAAGAAGCGCTCAAGCGCGTCAAAACTCTGGTACCGCCTGAATGTGAAATTGAAATTCTGACAGATCAATCGACTTTCGTGCGCGAATGCGTCAGCGAGGTTGTGCGTGAAGCAGCCACAGCTGCCGGCTTGACCGCGCTAATGATCCTGGCTCTGCTGGGCAGTTGGCGCAGCACTTTGATTGTGGCAACTTCTATTCCGCTGGCTATTCTGTCAGCGATTATAGGTCTAGCTATATGTGGACAGACAATCAATTCGATGACACTGGGCGGCCTAGCCTTGGCTGTCGGCATGCTGGTCGACGATGCTACAGTTGAGATTGAAAACGTTCATCGCAACATGGCTATGGGCAAGGATATCGTCACCGCCATTCTTGATGGAGCAAGGCAGGTGGCTCTTCCTGCTCTGGTGTCCACCTTTTCGATTTGTATTGTCTTTGTGCCACTGGTGTTTCTGACTGAGCCGTCGCGCTCTTTATTTGTTCCGCTGGGTCTTGCTGTAACTCTGGCGATGCTGTCATCCTACGGGCTGTCACGAACCATCGTGCCGCTCATGTCCAAGAATTTGCTAGCGCATGAATCGCACGGTCCACAGCAATCAAGCAGGCCACCAGGTTTTTTCGGCAAGATACACAAGACCATTGATGGCGCTTTCGAATACATACGAGAACGGCATAAACAGGGGCTAGAATGGGTCTTGCTTCATCCCCAAACTGTGCTCTGCCTCTTTATCGGATTTTACATTTTATCCTTCTGTCTGCTGCCGATTGTGGGCGAAGACTATTTCCCCACGATTGATGGTGGTGAATTGCGCTTGCACGTAAGCACGGCTGCGGCAACCCGTGTGGAAGAAACTGAACGGGCCTTCAAAAAGGTTGAAAGAGCCATACGCAAACTGATACCAGCCAATGAAATTGACCTGATTGTCGATAACATTGGTCTGCCGGTTTCCGGTATTAACTATGCTCTTTCCGATAGCCAGACCGTCGGTGAATCTGATGGCGAAATACTTGTCAGTCTGGCTGAAAAACGTAAGCATCGCACCGCCTGGTATCAAAAACAGGTTCGCCAGATGATGAAGCAGCAGTTCCCCGATCTCGATTTCTATTTCCAACCTGCTGACATAGTAACTCAGATTCTGAACGCCGGATTACCGGCGCCAATCGATGTCAAAGTTTTCGGTTTTAACCGACAATTTAACTACGAACTTGCGCTCAAAATCAAACGTGATATCGAGCATGTTGTCGGAGCTGCAGATGTTTGTTTGCATCAAGTGAATAACGGCAAAAACATAGAATGGCAAGTCGACCGCACCAGAGCCCAGTATATGGGAGTCAATCAGAGAGACATTTCTACTTCTTTTCTCACTTCGCTCAGTTCAAGTTTTCAGACAAGCCCTAACTTCTGGCTCAATCCAAAGAGTCGCATCAATTACAATCTTTCCACGATCGTTCCAGGTTCTAAGATCAAAAATTTTGACGACATGCGAGTCTGGCCGGTCACGCCGTCTAAACCTTCGCAGAACCCCGAGCAGCCGCCGCTTCTGACCAATCTGGCCGTGCCGGTGCGTACGCGCACTCCAATAGTTGTGAATCACTTGAATGTGCAACCGTGCTACGACATTTATGCCGATTGCCAGGATCGCGATCTTGGCGGAGTTTCTAAAGACATAACTGTTATTTTGGAAAAATACAAAAAGGGCTTACAGAAAGGGACTTTCATTTTCATGGCAGGTCAGGTTTTTAGCATGAATCTGGCTTTTATGGCTTTGCTGGCGGGGCTGGCATTCTCAATTTTGCTCGTTTATTTATTGCTTGTAGTCAACTTCCAGAGCTGGACCGATCCACTGATCATTCTTATGGCTATACCAGGAGCATTGAGTGGTATCATCTGGAGTCTTTATATCACTCAAACCACATTCAGCATTCCCGCGCTAATGGGGGCAATTATGACGATTGGGGTGGCGTCTGCCAACAGCATTCTTATGGTCACTTTTGCCAATGAACAGATTGAGGAAGGCTTCGACGGTTTCAATGCTGCTCTAAATGCGGGCTATCAGAGATTCCGCCCTGTAATCATGACGGCTTCGGCTATGATCATCGGCATGATTCCCATGGCGATTGGGGCTGGTGAGGGCGGTTCGCAAAACGCGCCGATTGGTCGAGCTGTCATTGGCGGACTGACTGTTGCTACATTCTCCACTTTACTTTTCGTTCCCTTGATTTTCAGCCTGGCAAAAAGAAACAAGAAAGCTCATGCTGTTGCTGCGGAGGCGAAAACCGTATGAGAGTAACCTTGACTGAATCTAATCGTTTCGCAAACGGAGGAGCGCTGCTATGTGGATAGTTGAGCTTGCCTTGAAGCGACCGCACACATTTATAGTTATGGCGCTCACTATCGCAATTTTCGGCGTACTGTCGCTGGCGCAAATGGCCGTTGATATATTCCCGATGATCGACGTGCCGATTGTCAGCTGTATCTGGACGTACACCGGCATGTCGCCCTACTACATCGAGAATTTAGTCACAACAGTTACAGAGACCTGGCTGACCTCAACGGTGAATGGTATCGAGCATATGGAGTCGATGTCACTGAGCGGTATGTCGGTAATCAAAGTCTATTTGCACAAGGGTACGGACATTGGCGAAGCGGTAGCAATGGTTACCGCTGTTGGTAACGCTGTAATCAATTATCTGCCACCAAATATCACCCCCCCGTTTGTCACCGTATCTAGTGCTACCGACGTTCCGGTAATCCAGTTGCAGATCGGCAACAAGCGTGGTGCCAAAAATCCGCTTTCGGAAGCGCAGCTCTTTGATATTGCTCAAAACTTTGTGCGTTTGCAACTCGCCACCATTCAGGGGGCAACCATCCCTTTCCCCAGCGGTGGCAAATATCGCCAGGTTATGGTCGATCTTGTGCCGTCGGCTCTGGTGGCAACTGGTTTGTCTGCCAATGATGTGGTGCAGGCCATTAATTCTCAAAGTATCATCGCGCCGAGTGGAACGGCTAAGATGGGCACTTATGAGTACATCATGACACTCAATAATATTCCAACGGCCATCGATCAACTCAATAATATTCCGATCAAATCTGAAAAAGGTGCTGTGGTCTTTGTCAGAGATGTGGCTAACGCGCATGATGGCTATCAGCCGCAGCTGAACGTCGTTAACAAAGATGGACAGCGCGCCGTTTTGTTCAACATTTTGAAAAACGGCGACGCCTCTACCCTGGCTGTGGTGAACCGCATAAAAGAAGCTTTGCCTCGTATTCAGGCGATTGTGCCAGAACAGTGCGAAATTTCTTTGATGACAGATCAGTCTATATTCGTGAGCGAATGTGTGGACGATGTGATCCATGAAGCTGTGACAGCTGCCGGGCTCACGGCATTGATGATGCTGGCTTTATTAGGAAGCTGGCGCAGTACTTTGATCGTCGCCACGTCTATTCCTCTTGCTATGTTTTGTTCGATCATTGGGCTGCACATTTGTGGTGGCACGATAAACTCGATGACGCTAGGCGGGCTGGCGCTGGCTGTGGGTATGCTGGTTGATGACGCCACTGTTGAAATCGAAAATGTGCATCGCAACATGGACATGGGCAAACCCATCGAAAAAGCCATACTCGATGGCGCCGAGCAAGTGGCTCTGCCGGCACTAGTTTCCACGCTCTCTATCTGTATTGTTTTCGTGCCTCTGGTTTTCCTTACCGAACCTTCACGCTCGCTCTTTGTTCCGCTAGGTATGGCGGTGGTCTTCGCGATGTTGGCTTCCTACGGGCTTTCACGTACCGTAGTGCCGCTCATGTCTAAGGCGCTCTTAGCTCATGAACACGAAAATAAGGAGCTCAACAAAGACAAGAAGCCTTCTTTCTTCGGCGCAATCTACAATGTAATAGATGCTACCTTCGAGCATGCACGTGAAAATTACAGGCACGGTCTTGAATGGATTCTGCGTAATCCGCTGATCGGTCTGGGGCTCTTCCTCGGCTTTTACGGACTCTCGCTCTTTCTCTTGCCGCAAATTGGCGAAGATTTCTTTCCCGCCATTGATGCCGGTCAGATTCGTTTACATGTTAATGCTCGCCCGGGTACGCGTGTTGAAGAAACAGAGCGTATCTACAAACGCATTGAAAAAGCGATCAGAAAACTTTTGCCGGCTAAAGAAATAACCATGGTGACCGACAATATCGGTATGCCAGTGAGCGGCATCAATTACGCCTTCTCGGACAGTCAGACCGTAAGTGAAGCTGATGGCGAAATTCTGGTGACGTTGAGCGAGGGTAAAAAGCATCCGACTACCTGGTATCAAAAAGAAATTCGCAAAATGGTTACTCACGACTTCTCCGAAGTCAGTTACTATTTCCAGCCGGCTGACATTGTCACTCAGATTTTGAATGCTGGTCTGCCTGCTCCAATTGATATAAGGCTGACTGGCTTAGATCCGGTGAAAAACTACGAGATTGCCCAGGACATCAAACGAGCCGTGAGCAAAGTGCCCGGCGCCGTTGATGTTTGTGTGCACCAGGTCGTTAACGCACCGCAGTATGTCTACAATGTCGATCGTACCCGTGCCAACCAAATGGGGCTAACACAGCGCGATGTATCAAATTCGGCTCTTGTGAATTTGAGTACGAGCTTTCAGGTCGCTCCTAACTTCTGGCTGAATAATAAAAACGGAGTCAATTATTATCTGGCTGCAACCACACCTCAGTCGGTCTTAAACTCACTTGATGCTTTGCGTATTACTTCAATTACTCCAAGCGGTGGACAAGCGGATGTCCTGGCAAATCAGTCGGTCAAGGCTCAGCCGGAGATGCTGACCAACATCGCTGTGCCTGTCAGACAAGCTACTCCGCAAGTGGTAAATCATTTAAACGCTCAACCGGTTTTCGATATTTACGCGGCCTGCCAGGATCGCGATCTTGGGGGCGTTTCGCGCGATATCAAAAAGATCATGGAAGCGCAACGTAAACGCCCTGATTTTCCGCGTTCAAGTTATTTGCAGATGGGTGGGCAGGTGAGAAGCATGGTGACAGCCTTCCAGGCGCTGCTTGCCGGCCTGTTTTTTGCCCTTGTGCTGGTATACCTCTTGCTTGTGGTCAACTTCCAATCATGGACAGACCCTCTCATCATTTTGATGGCGATTCCAGGAGCCTTTTCCGGCATACTCTGGAGTTTGTATATCACGCAAACTACATTCAGTGTGCCTGCTTTGATGGGGACGATCATGACTATCGGCGTAGCTTCGGCGAACAGCATTCTGATGGTAACCTTTGCCAACGAACAGCGAGTTGAAGGCTTCGACGGCTTCAACTCGGCTCTTAATGCCGGCTATCAGCGTTTCCGCCCGGTTATGATGACTGCCACTGCCATGATTATCGGCATGATACCAATGGCGATCGGAGCCGGACAGGGTGGTTCACAAAACGCACCGATCGGACGTGCTGTCATTGGCGGATTAACCGTTGCAACTTTTTCGACACTACTATTTGTCCCTCTCATCTTCAGCCTGTTGAGAAGAGGTCAATCAAAAAATAACAAGGCTGCTGCAAAGCCATAGCGGAAATAACAAAATGCCAGACTACGAAAATGGAACTAACGCAGAACGCCAAGGAGGGCATGGAGGTGTGATCCTCTTCATTGTGCTCCTTGTGATCGCCCTCGGCGGGCTCTTTGTCGTAGGTCTTTTGCCTAGAATAGAGCGGCAAGGTGAGCTGAAGAAAGCTCACCAGGAAACTGTCGATGCCACACCGATTGTTCATACTGTGGTGGCGAAAGAAGCACGTAATTCTGAATCAATCACGTTGCCGGGAAACATCGGTGCAATTCAGTACACGACGATTTATGCGCGTGTAGATGGCTATCTCAGCCAGCGTCTTGTAGACATTGGCGATCATGTAAAGAAGGGCGAGCTGATTGCACAAATCGATACGCCGACAGTTGATGAAGGCCTGGCTCAATCGAAAGCCGATTTGCTCAAAGCCAAAGCTGGTTTTGAAACATCTGAGGCCAATCTGAAAGAATCGCAGGCGAAACAAGCAACGGCTGATGCTTCTGTGGTTAAAGCCAGAGCCAATGTTTCTTATGCGACGATTACGGCAAAACGTTGGCAAGACATGGCTGAGCGTGGCTCAGTCAGCCAGCAATCTCGTGATGAAAAGGTCCGTTCGCTTGATACCACCACAGCCGAAGTAAGCGAGCAGGAGGCCAATCTAAGAGCGGCAAAAGCTGCAGTTGAGGCAGCCAAAGCTAACGTAAAAGAATCGCAAGCCAACATCTTAGCCAAGCAAGCCGATGTTAACCGACTTACTTTTGAGCAATCATTTAAGAATGTATTGGCACCCTTTGATGGCATCATAACGTTGCGCAAAGTCGATCCTGGCGCACTTATCACCAAAGGCAGCATGTCCAATAGTCTTGAGCTTTATCAAATGGCAAAAATCGACACTTTGCGCATTTATGTCAGTTGCCCTCAACGCATCGCGCGCTATCTTCGCACAGGTATGAGCGCTGACATATTGGTGCCTGAATATCCGGAAGGCAAATTTGTCGGCACTGTGACAAACCTGAGCGGCGCTCTTGATCCTAATACCAGGACAAGGCAAACCGAAATTAAGGTTGACAACAAAGATCATCTCTTGCTGCCTGGAATGTATGCCGAAGTCAAAATCTCTGCGCTGCGCGAACATCCGTGGATCAGAGTGCCGGGAACTACAATCGTTACGAGAACTGATGGCTTGTTTGTCGTTGTTGTAAAAGACGGCAAGGCTCATTATCAACCAATCACCATCGGGCGCGATTTCGGCGACGAAATCGAAGTACGCCTCGGTCTATCCGGCGGTGAAGTGGTTGTTGTCAGCCCCTCTGACGAGCTGCGTGAAGGTGAAAATGTAAAAGTTGACGCTCTAGCAAATAATGACGCCACCTGATTTTGATCTGCAAAAAAGAGGTTTCTCAATAATGAATTTTGAACGGCTAAACGGCATGTTCTTTTCGGGGCAAATCAGCTTAGCTCTGCGCTTTTGTCTGGCACTATTAATGACGTTTTTTGCAAGCAGCCCAGCTCAATCTCACGATGGAAACGCCGCAGCAAAATACATCACCTTGCCGGTAATGTATGCAACCGATAGAAACAGGGAAGCAGGAAGTTATGGAAATCACCGCCGCTATCAGTCTAACTGTCAACATCAGATGTATTACGGTACCGCTTACATAACCTTGGAAAATCATGAACACCTAACTGCCACCAAGTTAACTGACGCTCTGGGGTGGAAGTTGGCTGATGAGAAACCCAAAGGCAAATATGATAATGACGAAGTTGATTTTAATTTCCCCCTGAAAGCACGAGCGGCTTTTTTTGCCAGAGTCGGCTCTAGTTTGGATAAAGCAGGCACTGATCAGCTTTGCGTTTATGTACATGGTGCGGCCGAGGGCTTCGAAGATGCCTGCGAAGATGCTGCTGAGTTGGCTTATGCTTTGAGACGTCCTCTAATTCTTTACTCGTGGCCCTCAGAGCCCAAACTTCTCGATTACGTTGTCGATAATGGCAATTCTGAATGGTCGCAGGGGCATTTCAATTTGTTTTGCCGCGATTTGTATACTTTCAAGCAAACGCATCCGCTGCACTTGATCATGCTTGCGCACAGCATGGGCAATCGCTTTCTTTTTCGCGCCATGCATTTCCTTTATCACTCTCAATTGATTTCCGATTGTGAGTTCATTTCGCCTGACATGGACATCGACACCTGTCGCCATTATCTTATGGGCTTTCGCCGCATTGATGATGGCACGGCGATGCGTCTCTACGTTTCTAATCGAGACAAAATGTTGAAACTGTCGCAAAAACTCTTTGGCGGTTACGCGCGTTTGGGCGAGGACGTGCAATCGCATCTGGTG
>Ga0182030_10026232_pt1 | contig 10560 bp, 11 predicted proteins | sample 812S3MmetaG_FD_121299 | JGI IMG/M metagenome (GOLD analysis project Ga0182030, IMG submission 121299) | Permafrost microbial communities from Stordalen Mire, Sweden - 812S3M metaG (Illumina Assembly) | ecosystem: Environmental > Terrestrial > Soil > Wetlands > Permafrost | place: Sweden... | reverse complement strand
TAGATAATACTACTATGATGCCTTTCACCCCACTTGAAAGAAAAAATACTTCCATAATCCACTTAGTTTCAACCCTTACTAACGCCCTCCGGATTGTCAAAGAACGGCGAATGTCTTATTTTCCCCGTCTTCACCCACTTTGCCCCTCGTAATACCACCCAAAAACAGAGCTATCGCTTCATCGTTCGCACCTCCCTCTTAATTAATGAATTGGGCCGAAACAGTGATATTCTTCCCGGGATCGTTTGTAGACCAGCTGCATGGGGTGTCTGTTAGGGTAAATCCGGAAATGCCGTTCCTTTAGTTGTTTTTGTTACAGTTGGTGTTGTGTTTGTGATTAGGAAGAAAGGGAATGAGAGAAACACATGACGACTCCAGGTATCAACGACTGAGAAGAAAGAACTTGCAATAATGCAACAAGGCTTCAGGTAAAGGAAAATATCACACATGTAATGCTATTCCATCTAACGCCTAATAAAAATTCATCCAAAGTCGCCTCCGCTTCTTACCACAACTATTTTCTAAGAAGCGTATCCTTTTGCGCTCCTTTCTCATTAGCCCCCTCCCCATCACTATCATCTTCATCTCCGATAACGTGAGTTGGGCTCTCTTCTTCTTCCGTATCATCGTATAACCTCTTCTCCCTCTCATCACCTCCCTCATCCAAATACTCTCCTTCACTCTCATCCTCGCTTCCTGCTGCAAACGCATCATATAATTCGCCTGCTCGTCTCTTTCCAAGTTTCTTGCCTGATCCAGTCATTCTTGGACCGCCATTCAACCCATCTGCTTCGTCTTCCTCCAAAAGATCGAAATCCCACTCGTCGCGCGGGTTGTTGAGGCGGCGCTTTCGGCGTGCTATCCAGAAGTAGACACCGAGGCCACCGCAAAACACTAAGATCAGAGCTCCGGCCCCGTAGATCCAGATTTGAGTCTTGGAGGAAACGCCCAAGGTTGGGAAGAATGACGGGAGCCATGTTGAGGGGGTCGTTGATGCAGATTCAGATGGACCGGATGTAGTGGTAGGTTTGGTAGCTTCCTCATCAGTTCCAGATGGCTTGGCATTTACTGGTCGATCTGGGTGATCAGTTGGGTTTGTCATCATTGAAGATGCAGTTGGAGCTGGGGTGACGGATTGAGTAGTGCCGGCGATGGTGGTAGTGGCGACTTGGTCATGATTGTCATCATCATGTTCGTCAGGCATGGGAAGAAGAGCCTGCTCGGATCCATCAATCGCTTCTCCCCATAGCTTGAGGTGCCAGTCGATGAAGGTTCCATTATGTTCGTTTACTTCAGTATCCTTGAGTACCACAGTCCACGTTCCAATACCGGATTCACCCCTGGAATAATTAGCAACGGAAGCAAAATTTCTGACATTTCTCACTTACCAATGAACCACAGACATGAACGTCCAGTCACTGTAACCTTCTGTACTAGCGTCCAAACGACGTGTGGCAGCAAGGTGACTAACGATCTTATTAGGGCTAACGAGGTCAACACTCATATCACCTCTCCGAGAATGATTAACATTCATGGTGACGGTGACGTGCTCAAGGCGTTCAAGATTAGCTTCCTTAAGCATTGCTGGAGTGACTTCGAAGGAGACTGCCAAGCCATCGTTTCCTTGTGGAATGTCTTGGTTGACATGGATCCAAGGGGAGTAATACCAAGCTTGAGGCTTGACATTCTTAAATGTTTTGGCGGCTTCAATTGTTGCCCAAGTGTCTATTTTTCCATATCCAAAAGTATGGCTGAACTTCTTTCCAATAGTAGTTGTTTGCCAATCACCGGTATCTAGATCAACTGGTAGAGCGGTTTGCATGACCAAGTACTGCATATCTCTCCAAGTGAGATCTGGTCGAACTTGTAAGACAAGGGCAAAGATACCAGCTGCTAGAGGAGCCGCGGCAGAAGTACCACCATGCCCTGCGTAGCATTGGTTTGTGCCAACATCAGTAGTGTGCTGGATTCATTAACAAGATACGAATTTTGCGGAGAGACATAAACTTACAATGGCATCATTGCTTCCACTGCTGTAGGTTACAACCAACTGAGCAGAACACTTCTCGGAGTAATAAGGATGAAGTCCTTTTCTATCGATCGCCCCAACCGTAATACTGTAGATACTATTCGTGTATCCATCGAAGTTGCAATTGTCATCATTGGCAGCGCCGTTTCCAGATGCAAAAACGTAAATAGAACCCTTTCCGCCTCTCCCGTTCTGTATAGCATTGACCATAGCCTTTCTAATGAGTATACCAGGGGCATCCATAGATCTTCCGTCATCCGGCGGTCCCCAAGAGCAGGAGTAGATCTGATTATGTTGATATGCGTAATTCATCGCTATAGCCTCATCGGCATCCGTGATCAATTTGGACAAAATTCGAATACCAGCAACTTTGGAGTCATAGGCGACCCCAACGCCACAGACGTTGTTCTTGACAGCTGAAACCTCTCCGGCACAACGTGTACCATGGCGGTCGTCAGACAGTTGGGGTTTAGGTTCCAGCTTATTGTCGTTGAAATCATATGACCCCTCTGCATAATAGTTGTCCTTCAAATCATCACTATACATATCCAGCCCATCATCAACAATTGCCACAGTTGCATTGAAACCAGTAATTCCCTGTGTCCAAACGTCTGTCACATTGACATCATGGCCAACCTGGACTGGGTTGAAAAGATGCCACTGTTCCTTGAAGATGGGATCGAAGATCCCAAGCTTTTGTGCTACTGCAGACTGCCGTGCAACAGCAGCCGCATCAGGAGTGTCCCCCGCGCGTTCCGCTATGGAAACAGCGTGGTCCTCAGGCGGTGGCGGTATTGGCCCTCTCTTTTCCATACGAGCCTTCAATTTTTGTTTCTGGGCGAACTTGACGCTATCGAGGATGTCTGATTCGCCTATCGACCGCTTCCGTCGTCTCCTCTCCTTTAAAGCTATGTGGACCACATCTTCTTCCTGTTTATGGCACGAGAAGATGTGGTGATCAGCAAGCTCTCCAAGCTGCCCTTGGTGTGTCAAGCCCAGCTCGAGTGCTACCTGCGAAGGAGGAGTGTTGGGGTCGAGATGGAGGACATAGTAGTCTTGCGCTTCGTAGTTTCGAGTGTGGAGGTTCGAAGCAGATGCTAGATATCCCAAGCCAAGGAGGCCTAGAAGAGAGTGTAGTCTCATTTCGCGGATGGAACCCCAACGACGGCGCAGATGCCCAGTCCTTCAGATTCCCCAGGTTGAGAGGTATTTCAAGAAGGGATAATCAAGAGCCGCGTATTGATGTGCTGGTTTCAATGTCGTGAATCGAGGTGCAACTGCGAGTTACCGGATGAAGCAAACGGAATCGAGGTTGTTATCGTTCGGATGGCGGCAGCATCCTCTTGTTGTAGAGACCTAATGTATGTATCGTTGCTGCGGATTGAGGCAATCCGGAATATGGTGTTTGATCTTAGGTGAATCGTGATGTTTTAAAGTGATGGTAGATAGTTTACTCTCCAGCTTATGTGGCCTCGATGGTTTCACGACTTGAAATCTGACGGACAAAGCGAAGCCACACTCGAATGGGAAGGAGATCCTACCGCCACCGCCTTCCCCTTCAAGCCGCTGTTGAGCAGCAAAATACCCGTCGCTAAGCTCAAAAGAGCTTCGATTGTTTCCTGGAGAGCTGCCTCAGGTGATAAGGAGCTTGGACTCTTGGCGGCAGAAATTATTGGATGCCGAATTGTTGCTTCTGCCCAACCACCTCATAATCACCTGTATCGTTTTAGGGAAACAGCATATTCTGTGACTCGAGATATCTTTGGCTTTTGATGTCCATTTAGTATTCTTTTAAATCATGAACCGAGAATTTTGATCGCAATTTTATTTCCTATGGCTAAACACTGAAGCTCTTGGGCGCAATTCACGAGGCTGTTGACCCATGACGAACGAGCTCTTTGCTTTTCGTCAATAGCAAGTTTTACTTCCGGAAATGAGCTGAAATACCCTCGATTCCAGCTTGTATAGTTGGTGCAAGATCTCTCTCCAACTGCCAACAATTCACACTCGAGGACTAAACTCAATTGCACGTTCTCTTCTCCCAAAACAGCAAGAACGGTCATCACTATGGCAGCTCCTTATTGGGGCCAGCTCCCGCCACCCAAAGTCACTCGGACAAACTCTACGAGGCGTGGCGGAGACTCGAATCATCAAAACGACCCTCTCTTAATCGATACGAGCAAGAAAGGAGAACGGCTTTCAGGCCAATCTTTCTCGAGACAAAACAGGATTTCTACTCAGACAGAAGCGCCGACTATATCTACCCAGAGCCCATTCGCATCTCCAACCGCCTCAAGTTTTCGTGGAGAAGGTTTAGGCCCTCGACCTCCTTCATTCCAACCCGGCGCAAGTGACTCGGCATATACTACGGATTATTTGGACAAGAGAAGACAAAGGGAGGCACGCAATAGAGAGAGGGACATTTACGACGAAAACCCTCCACCTGCCGCTCCAGACGCTCCTAGAGCTCCCCCGCCACTCAGCTATAAACAACCATATAGCAACGGTGCAACTTCTAGCTACGTGGCGCCTGTCCGCTCAAGATCTACTCGAAGATCCGAAGGGCCTGTAGCTCCTGGCGAAACCCCGGAAAATTATTACCGCTCGGATGAAAACGCAATTGCAGGTAGACGAGACAGTAAAGGCAAAGCGATAGATCGTGGAGAATGGACTCGGCGCGAGAGCGTGGGCACATCTCAGCCTAGGAAGGGTTCCGTATCAGACGCGGAGGCAAAACGGCGTAGAGAGTGGGCACCGGACAGGTCTCCTCTGCAGAGGCTAGAGCTGACGCTTGATAGCATCACCAAAGAAGAGAAACGTGCTCGTGTTGAGGAGGCCGAACTTCTTGCCAGAGAGGCTAAGGCCGGCCGCGGTGGCGAGCGAGCAAATCAAAACTCCGTCCGCTTCAGAAATCGACCCGTTGCAAAAGCTCCGGATACGTCTCAAGCAGAACCTCAGACACTTCCCGATGCTGGATTAGTACGAAATTTGAGTACTAAGCAGAAAGATCAGCTACAAAGGAGCGGTACGGTAGAAAAGAAACGACCTTCTGCCTCTGATGTACCCCCCGAAACTGGCAGAGGATTCGATTATCAGTCAAAGCCTGAAATCGACGATCCTAAGACACTAAAGACAGTCAATACTCCGCAGCAAGGACAAAGCATGCGCGACAAGTCTGCAATACCAATTGCTGTCGGGGCTGTTGGAGCTGCGGCCATAGGATTGAGTCGGAGCACAAGCAACAAACTTAAAAAGAGTCCCCCAGGAGATCCTTGGTTCAATCGCCGGGTCGACGCCGAGAGGGAATTTCAAGAGATTGCTCCTCGAAAAGCCTCTGTTAGTGGTCGGCAACAGCCAGTTTCAGGCCCTCCGCGAGGAACTGCCCTGAATAGCCATCCTCAGATAGCTAAGGACAAAGAACTTCCCTCCTTGCCGAGCGAGGCACGAGCACCTGCATATCCCATCAACAACCTTGACCCTGATTCTGATGATGAAATAGATGATAGGCCTGTACGACGGGGCAGTTCTAATAAGATTCTGCAACTTACTGGCGAAGCGGCAGCTCCCGTATCATCAAGAGCAATTCCGCCAAGTCAAATGTATGGGAAGAGGACAGATAACCTAGCCCGGGCCGGCTCCCAACGCAAACCTGAAAACGAATCACATGCTGAATCGGCTTCTGCTAATGACAAAAAACACTCCATGCCTCCTAGCAGCAATGGCGCTCCCGGCCAATCTGTCAGTGAGCAAGACCCTCGTAATCACCATCGCATGTCGAATTTGTTGCACCTTAACAGGCACAACAACATCCCAGGACAAGGTGTGTATGTCCCATCAAGGCGACTTGATGAATGGAAGAAAGGTGGAGCTGTACTACTCGATGGGCCGATGCTTGACCTAGATGTCATTGAGCAAACAGAAGCTGAAAAGGACAAAACTTGGTGGGAAGCAGGGAACACTGGCAGAAGAAGACGGAGCTCGACCACGAAGCAACGAAAAGCTGAAGCATTTGATGGGGAGATGGATAGTAACGGTATAGTTTTTCAAGTTTCTCCCACTGTAACCGATGATTGTGAAGGCTGTATATCCAAACAAGACCAGCCCCACACATGGCTTCAAAGTCATGTTTATTGTAGCCTGCGGCATAAGCGCAGGAAAGAGGATCTTCCGGTCTTCAAGCCGGGAAATTTGGTTGACCATGTTTCAACATCTCGAAGGATGGTCGAACAAACCTCTAAGCTTGCAGTGCCAAAATCCAAAAATCCTCGCGCGGGCACATCTCATTTATCTTTCTTTCATCACAAGTCGAATCCCCGCCGCTCCAATTAAAACCACATTCACTAACGTGTTCAACGCGGGCTATCCGCGAGCGTCCTAATATAGCCCCCACTAGATTCAAACCACCTTTATTCCTCAAGAGCGGGCCGTTTCTACGATATTGCGGACTTCGCAAAGAAAGGAAACAGGGCCGTGTTCCTCGTGATGCGCCTAGACCGGAAAGAGAGATTTGGCGGGGGAGTGTCATGATTGTAACACAAGACTCGGACTCTAATTACGAACTGGCGCCGACACTGCGACTCTTTGCACAGCCAGTTGAGCTACTCCCTCCCCCGCCATCAAAGGTTGATGGTCCAGTAGCTCCTGAGTACATCGATCCACTTGCTGGACTTCCAAAGATTGGCAGAGATGGTAGAACGCTCTATATCCGACCCGTCGAGCATCTCGAAGAAGAACGTGACCTATCTAGAGAAGAAACCGACGAAGGTCTTTTCGAGGCTAGTCGAACTCCACTTGACGGCATCGCGGATTTAAAAACCCCCTCGCGGCAGAAGACCCTTAACGATGGAGAGAAACTAGGAAAATACAAAGAAATTCGCGGGTTCCGACTGCACACTGAGTACGGAGTGACCTTTTGGAAGTTTAATCTGGAGGTCGAACTACGAGAGAAGCAACAACGAATTGCCTATCGCATCAATCGTGGGCCTGCTACAGGATTCTGGGTCCCTGCACGAGATGAAGCCATGAATATCATGTTTCACAGCTGCAATGGATTTAGCCATGGTGTTGACCCGCACTCTTTCAGTGGTCCAGATCCAATGTGGCGAGATGTCTTGAACACGCACCAGACTCAACCTTTCCATGTAATGCTTGGTGGTGGTGACCAAATCTACAATGACGCAGTCCAACACGAAACCACTATATTCGAGCATTGGACCGAATTGAAGGATCAGCATTCGAAGGAACACCAGCCTTTTACACCCGAGCTACAAACGGAATTAGAAACCTTTTACCTCGACCGATATTGCATGTGGTTTTCTCAAGGCCTTTTCGGTCTCGCTATTTCTCAGATTCCAATGGTCAACATGCACGATGATCACGACATCATCGACGGATTTGGTTCATATTCTGACCGTTATATGAGATCACCGATTATGTCTGGTTTAGGAGCCGTAGCATTTAAGTACTACATGCTCTTCCAACAGCAAAGTAGTATTGATGAAGGGGAGGAGACTGAGCCCACCTGGATCTTAGGTGCAGAACCCGGACCTTACATACCGGAACTGAGTCGAAGTATATTCACATTCTTGGGTCGGAGTATAGCGTTTCTAGGTATCGACTGTCGCACTGAGCGGATGTATGATGAAGTTGTAAGCGCGGAGACGTACAGCAAGATTTTAGCTCGACTTGAGAAAGACATCGTCAAAGGAGAGACAAAGCACCTCATTGTTTTATTAGGTATCCCAATCGCTTATCCTAGAATGGTCTGGCTAGAAAATATGTAAGTTCTCGTCCTAAACCCCTCATAAGTTTTATGCTAATATCCATAGCCTAACTTCTAGGCTCATGGAGCCAGTCAAATTTCTTGGGAGGTCTGGTCTGCTTGGGGAAAATCTCTTAAATCATTTGGACGGAGGTGTGGAGATTTTGGATGACCTCGATGACCACTGGACTGCTAAGCACCACAAAGATGAGAGAGCTTTTCTTGTTGAGGAACTTCAGCAAGTGGCGGCGGAGAAGTCTGTTAGAATCACAATCCTCGGGTAAGGTGCTACAAATGTCCCCATGAAAAGCATGCTAATCATGATAGTGGTGATGTTCATCTTGCAGCCATTGGCCAATTCTACTCCAATCCAAAACTCAAAATCCCGAAAGACCGTGACTATCGATACATGCCAAACATCATCTCTTCGGCTATCGTCAACACACCTCCCCCGGATAGCCTTGCTGATCTACTCAACAGACGAAACAAGGTCCATCATTTAAACAAAAACACTGATGAAGACATGATCCCGATCTTCACCCACGATGTGACAGGTAAACCGAGAAACAATAAACGACTGCTTAACCGTCGTAACTGGTGTTCAATCCGACCCTATAATCCGGAATTGAGCCCACCTCCTACTCCGGAAGAAGCATCATACGATGGTAGTCCAAGTCCTCCACCAAAGCGTGGTCTCTTCCGTCGTCTTTCGAATTCTCGCGGGCCAAGTTATCGGCCAGATGCTGGAGGAGACCGACCACCTCTTTCTAGCACCAGTTTCTTTTCGAGACAGCAATCTACCGCTCATCGTGGGTCGGCTGATATCCAAAGACGTGGATCCATAGACACACAAAGATCTGGCATATTAACACGGACCTTGTCTTTGACCCGTAAGGATTTCATGACTGGAAATCTATTCCGTCGCAATAGCAAGCGCAAAACAGACAGTGGCGGGATCAACGGCTACGGTTCCGAGAGTGATGACGACGGATACTACGATGAGCAAGACGCAAGATCACAGCCGAGAGGTGGTGGTGATGAAGCTTCCCATGATGACCCGCCAGCGAGATCGGGTATCCGAGGCGGAGGAAATGAAGAAGATGAAGATAGTTACTTCCCGACGCTTCCCCGTCCACTAGGTCGCGATGCCGCTTATCCAGTTGATGAAGCCGTTACTTCTGTTGCTGGGGAACGTGCCCAAACCGGAGCCCCTAGGCAGGGTTTCAAGCGCACTCCAACTGGATTGTCAGAGAAACAACTTCGCAAGGGCGGAAACCACGAGATTAATCTAGAAGGCGGTCTAGATATCTGCTTGAACGTAGAAGTGAGCTGTAAAGATCCAGCCGGTATTACAATGCCGTATCGTTTACTGGTTCCACAACTTTTTTACGAGGAGCCAAAAGAAGGCCACGCTGCCAAACAGATGAGGTTTGAGATGACGAGTTGGCTGAACTTTGTGAAAAAGGGGAAGGGACTTCGGAGATGGGATCATGGTGATGATGAGATGTCTGATGGGGAGGTAGGAGGGCGAGAGAGGATCAATGCAAGAGGACTTTGATGAGCGTTTGAGCGATTCGAACGAGCGAGCAAGTGGATCAAAAATGTTGAATTCTGGAGTATGTATTTTGAGTAACAGTATACTCTTCTGTATGAGTATTCATAGCTTTTCAATTCTCTAGATACCCTCATTTTCCTGATAAGTCTCCTCTGAGAACAATCATTTCAGCGTGCCAAATATCCATATATAATTTAGTCCATATTTATTAGAAGGCCCGATATCTGCATATTTCAAACCTTTTAGTACTGTTGGAATGTCACTAGTCGTCATTTGCTACGCAATCTTTGGTTTGTGCGAGGAATAGAGATAATTAGTCAAAAGTATGAAATTTCCTAGAGGCTGCCATTTTTGAATGTCTCTTGCTTCTAAGGTAGACACAACCAATCACTATCAGTATGACCCCATACCCACAATTAAACAGGCATTGCTTCACGCTGAGATGTCATAACTGTCGAAGTCTTTGAAAGCGTCAGGTATGATCATACAATTTGCAGTTTCATTGCCAACCTTTTCTTTTAAAGTGCAATTCCACCTAGTGAGGAAGGCAGTTCTAGCTAGATCCGAGAATCTGAAAATGTTGCAGGATTTCAGACGTTCAATGCTACATGAATCAACATAAATCAAAAAGCCGATCCCCAATCCTTATCTACGATTTCATTGCACCTAGGTATATCAACACATGAAACTCCAGTCCCCCTCTGGATGCTCCTCTATCAATTCTTACTTTTTCTTGTACATCTTAACCTAGAAAACCTTTACTCCGGGGATCAACCTAATTTTTCATTGCTTTTCTAAAAAGCATATGATCTCACATACCCTTAATGATCCCAGATACCAACGCATGTCTATTGGAGATACATATCCCTAAGGGCCTATTCTCTAGTTGAAAGCCATGCAAAATCCATTGTGAAGGTTTAGTGTGCTGGGTAGGGCAAAGGTTTGGGAGAAGGGTGATTTTTAGTTTCTAGGTGTGAAGGAACACTATTTCCAGAGGGATGTTGAGATAAGTAATGGAATGAAGATGGTAGGAATGGATGATCAGTTAGCAAGATAGGTAGTATTTGAATGTTTTAAAGACTTACGTGACATTGTTCTTCAATGTTGAACCATGATTCGTTGCACATCTCATGAATGCGACCTGATATTTAATTCTCTAAACTAACTCTTTGAGCGAGATTTAATATCTATGTTTATGAATGAGATAATTTAGAC
>Ga0182030_10026231_pt1 | contig 10560 bp, 10 predicted proteins | sample 812S3MmetaG_FD_121299 | JGI IMG/M metagenome (GOLD analysis project Ga0182030, IMG submission 121299) | Permafrost microbial communities from Stordalen Mire, Sweden - 812S3M metaG (Illumina Assembly) | ecosystem: Environmental > Terrestrial > Soil > Wetlands > Permafrost | place: Sweden... | reverse complement strand
TGATGATCTTTGAAAAATTGATTGATGGCCTGTCCGGTCGGTGTTATTGGATCGATCCCTACAAACTTTAAATTATTCAATTTCTTAAGCGGCACTTTTTCATTCTTTTTAAAAAAACGGTGTTTGGTCGATTGGATCATGACAAGCTGGTCATGGGTGAATATCTTCACCTGAAAGCCTTTGATCTCTTTGGGAAAAGCGACCAGGCCAAAGTCAACTAATCTGTCTTTCACCATTTGATAGACCAGGCTGTGATGGCAGTATTCCAGGTGGATGTTGATCTTAGGGTATTTTTTAAGGAAATGCTGGATGATGGGTTTGAGCTGGTATAAGCCGATGCTGTAGATCGAAGCGATGCGTACCGGTCCGACAGACATGTCGTTCATTTTTTCAAGTTCAGTACAGGCATTTTGATACGAATCAATGATCTGTTGGGCATAAATAAAGAAGATCTTGCCTGCAGGCGTCAGGGTGGTCTTGCGCGATGAGCGTTCAAAAAGTGAGCAATGGAGCTTTTGTTCCAGGATATGGATGTGCTGAGAAACGGCCGGCTGGGTGATATTGTTCCTCTGGGCAGCCAGCTTGAAGGAACCGGTTTCGGCTACGGAAATGAAGGTTTTGATGAAGAATAGGTCAACCATAGTGTTAACTATAACGAGTCGATAAGTAAATCTTATGGATAGCATAACATAATACGAGTGGATAAATCCATAAAAAAAGATATCATCATTATATAAAGATTTTTAAAGGCCTGTTCCTGTTGAAAATTGCCAGATCTTAGAAGGAGTATTTATGAAACCGAAGAAATCCATCCTTGACGAGAACCTTTCCAGGACCGATCCCAGGGTCAAGCAGATCCTGATCAAGATGAAAAAGGAGAATTACCGGCCTGACGCGCTGATCGAGATCCTGCATACGGCCCAGAATTCCTTTGGTTATCTGCCGATGAACGTATTGGCCTTCATCACCAAAGAACTGAAGGTCCCGCCTAGCCGCGTCTATTCAACTGTTACTTTCTATCATTTCTTCTCGCTTAAATCCAAGGGTGAGCATACATGTTTGGTGTGTACGGGTACTGCCTGTTATGTCAAAGGTGCTGAACCGATCCTGGCTGAACTGGAAAAGAAATTCGCCCTTAAATCCGGACAGGTTTCAGCAGATAATAAATTAGGTATCTCAACGGCCCGTTGCATCGGTGCCTGCGGTCTTGCTCCGGCTGCGGTAGTTGACGGAGAGGTCATCCCTAAGGCCAAGCCTGAGGATGTCATAAAAATGCTTATGGAAAAAATGGGAGCAAACAAATGAACCGACAAGATCTAACCACGATGAACGATCAATACCAGGAAAAGCATAAATGCTTAAAGGGCAAGGTGCGTGTTTGCTGCGGTACCGGGTGTGTTGCTGCCGGCAGTGAAAAGATCTTAAAGCAATTCCAGCAAGTGGCCAAGGATAAGGGTATTGATAAGGATTATGACATCAATATGTCGGGTTGCATGGGCGCTTGTACCCAGGGCCCGTTGGTCAGGATCACGCCTGAAAATACCATCTATGAATATGTCAAACCTGAAGAGGCTGAAAAGATCATCGATGAGCATATCATCAAAAAACAGCCGATCGAATCAAAGATCCTTTTTCATCAAACACGCGAAAAAGCTTACATCAATACATGGGACGATCCGTTCTTTAAAAAGCAGCATCATATAGTCCTGGGTGGACGCGGCGAGATCAACCCTGAATCCATTGAGGATTATATCGGCGCAAATGCGGGATATAAGGCCCTGGAAAAAGCATTGTTCTTGAGCTCACCTGAAGATGTCATATCAGAGGTCAAACACAGCCGTTTACGCGGACGCGGCGGCGCCGGTTTCCCGACCGGTATCAAATGGGAAACGGTTTATAAGTATGTTTCTGAGCAAAAATATGTCATTTGCAACGGTGATGAAGGCGATCCCGGCGCGTTCATGGACCGCAGTGTCCTGGAAAGCAATCCGCATCGTGTTTTGGAAGGGATGATCATTGCGGGGTATGCCATAGGGGCCAATAAGGGTTATGCCTATATCCGCGGTGAATATGAGCTCGCTGTTAAAAGGTTTGAATTAGCCATCAAGGCGGCCAAGAAAATAGGCCTTTTAGGGGCCAATATCATGGGCAGTAATTTTTCGTTCGAAGTTGAGGTCCGTATCGGAGCAGGCGCTTTCGTATGCGGTGAAGAAACAGCCCTGATCGCGTCCATTGAAGGTAAACGCGGTATGCCTCGCCCAAGACCGCCGTTCCCTGCGGAATCAGGTCTTTGGGGAAAACCAACGCTCATTAATAATGTCGAATCCCTGGCAGCCATTGCACCGATCATCATTAACGGAGGCGAGTGGTTTAGTGCCATCGGCACACCTAAAAGCGCCGGAACTAAGGTCTTTGCCCTGACCGGAAAGATCATGAATTCAGGCTTGATCGAAGTTCCCATGGGAACGACTTTAAGGGAGATCATTTTTGAGATCGGCGGGGGTATCCCCGATGGTCGCAAATTTAAGGCAGCTCAAACAGGTGGTCCTTCAGGCGGATGTATCCCCGAAAAGCATCTGGACGTCAAGGTTGATTATGAATCCCTGATGGAAGTTGGTTCGATCATGGGATCAGGGGGTTTGATCGTCATGGATGATACTTCTGATATGGTTGACGTGGCCCGGTTCTTCATGGAATTCTGTATGGATGAATCCTGCGGAAAATGTGTTCCTTGCCGCGTCGGTACAAAGATGATGTATGATCTTTTAAGCAAGCTTTGTGCCGGACAAGGTACGATGCGGGATATCCAACGATTGGAAGAATTATCTGTGTATGTCAAAGAGACCAGCCTTTGCGGTCTGGGGATGTCTGCTCCCAATCCGTTGCTGAGTACACTAAGATATTTTAAGGATGAATACCTGGCGCATATTGCCAGAAATAAAGAATTAGAGGGGGTCTCACATGGCTAAAATACCTGTCACTATAGATGGGAAGCCTTTGGAAGTCGACACAGGCAAGACCATCCTGGATGTTTGTAAAGAAAACGCCATTGAGATCCTGACCATGTGCCATTTGGAAGGGATCGGCGATGTCGGGGCCTGCCGCTTATGTCTGGTCGAGATAGAGGGTGTCAACAAACTCCTGCCGGCCTGTACCACCAAGGTGGCTGCCAATCAGGTCATTAAGACCCAGACCGAAAGATTGAAGAAGTACCAAAAGATCACCACCGAGTTGTTTTTCGCTGAACGCAATCACGTTTGCGCTGTTTGCGTGGCTGACGGGAATTGCGAGCTGCAGGACTTGGGATATAAGGTGGGAATGGAGCATGTGCGTTTCCCTTATTTATTCCCTAAAGCAAACGTCGATACATCGCATCCTTGGTATGTCTTGGACCATAACCGTTGCATCATGTGTACCCGTTGTGTCAGGGTATGTTCTGAAGTAGAAGGGGCCCATAATTGGGGGATCAAGAACCGTGGTTTTGAGGTCAGGGTCATTTCTGATTTCGATACTCCCTGGGGAGATTCCACGACCTGTACATCTTGCGGTAAATGTATCAATGCTTGTCCTACCGGAGCATTATGGCCTAAGTCAGCCGTGCAGGGACAATTGGTGAAAAATCCGAAAATGGTAAGCGAATTAGTGGCCAAAAGAAAGATGAACCTATGACAAAAAAGAAACTGGCAACAGTATGGCTGGGAGGATGTTCAGGGTGCCATATGTCGCTCTTAGATATAGATGAGCGCATCCTTGAGGTGGTTAAACTTGCGGATATTGTCAAATGCCCGATCGTTGACCAAAAAGACTTTCCACAGGCGGATGTAACCCTGGTGGAAGGTTCAGTGACGAGTGATGAGCATTTGCACGAACTAATACACATCCGTAAGCAATCTAAAGTGCTGGTCGCCTTCGGTGACTGCGCTGTGACAGCAAATGTCACGGGGATGCGCAATTATTTTACCAAGGAAGAAGTCTTTAATTATGCCTATATCCAGGCTGTCAGCAATGACAAGGAAGGCAAAACCCCGAACAATCCGGGACTTTTGAAATTACGCGATAAGGTGGTGCCCTTGCAGGAGATCGTTCATGTGGATTATGTGATCCCGGGCTGCCCGCCGCCGGCTGACACCATTTTTTATGTGATCTTTGAACTTCTCAATGACAGGGTCCCTAATTTAGAGCTGGAAAGGAAGTTGAAATATGGATAAAGATATCAATAAGGACAACACGATCCTCATTTCCCCGGTCACCCGGATCGAAGGGCATGCCAAGATCACGATCGATCTAGGCAAGGACGGAGAAGTGACTGACGCGCGTTTTCATGTCAATGAGTTCAGGGGTTTCGAGAAATTCTGCGAAGGACGTTATTTTACGGAAATGCCTTCGATCACCCCGCGTATCTGCGGGATCTGTCCGGTCAGCCACTCGGTTTCGAGTGCCAAGGCCTGCGAGATGATCATGGGCATCAAGCCGACATATACGGGCGACCTGCTGCGCCGTTTGATCCATTTAGGGCAGATGATATCTTCACATGCGCTTTCATTCTTTCACCTTTCATCCCCGGATTTCATCTTAGGTTGGGACAGCGACCCGGCGCTGCGTAATATAGTCGGTATCGCCCAAACATCCCCGGACCTGGCGCTGCGCGGGATCCGTTTGCGTAAATTCGGCCAGGAGATCAGCGAGCGCATCACCGGTAAGAAGATCCATATCATGGGCATTGTTCCTGGTGGAATGGGTTCTGCTTTGACCGAGGAGAACCGTAAGGCCCTGCTCGGATGGATCGCAGAAGCAACCGAAACCACCCTGATGGGCATCGATCTTATCAAAAAATACCATGACCAGAACAAGGAAATGGTCAATAGCTATGCCAATTTCCCGACCCTTTATTTAGGGACAGTGGGTCCGCAAGGCGAGATGGAATTATATGACGGAAAACTGCGCTTCATTGACGAAGACGGCAAGATACTTCAGGACCAGATAGATCCCAAGAACTATTTGGATTATATCGCCGAACGTTCTATTGATTGGTCCTATTTGAAATATCCTTATTATAAACCCTATGGGTTCGGCAAAGGGTTCTACCGTGTCGGCCCGTTAGCTCGTCTGAATGTGGCCTCTAAAATGAAGACGCCCAAAGCCCAGAAGGAATTCTTGAATTTCAAAGCCATTAACAACGGTAAACCGGTGCATGGTACTTTTTATTTCCATTATACGCGTTTGATCGAGATGTTAAGCTCGATCGAAGAAGCCGAACGTATCCTCAAGGATCCAAAGATCACATCCGAAGATACCCTGATGCTAGGCAAGCATAATTTCAATGAGGGGATCGGTTCTTCTGAAGCTCCTCGAGGGACATTGTTCCATCATTACAACACTGATGACAGCGGCAAATTGACACGCGTCAATCTTTTAATTGCCACCGGCCAGAACAATCCTGCAATGAACCGTTCCGTTTTTGAAGTGGCCAAACAATACGTCCATGGTAAAAATGTCAAAGAAGGAGCGCTCAACCGGGTCGAAGCTGCCATCCGTTGTTACGATCCTTGCCTTTCATGCTCGACGCACGCGATAGGGTCTATGCCTATCCTCATCGAGATCAAAGACCATTTGGGCGAAATTGTCCATGTCCTTAAACGGGGATAAACTGCAAAATATCCTGGTCATCGGTATCGGTAACCCTTTGCGCTGTGACGACGGTGTGGGGGCTTATGTTGCTGAAGGTATCGAGGCCAAGGGGTTAAGTGGTGTAACTGTCTGGATCGTCCAGCAATTGCAGGTTGAAGACCTGGAGCGGATGCTTGAGTTCAAAAGGATCATCCTGGTCGACGCATCGATTTCCGGCCCGTCGTTGGATTTTCGTCCCATTGAGAGAACAGCAGGGCAAGTCCTCGCATCTTCACATCATCTATCAGCAGAAACTTTCATGAGTCTGGCCTTAAGCATTTACCATAAGGATCTGGACATGCATCTGTGTTCGATCAAAGGGAATTGTTTTGATGTGGGCGATAAATTATCTCCCCAGGTACAGGAAAAGGCCCAGGAAGCGGTCAGGTTAATTTGCCGTTCACTCAAAGGAGATAAATAATGCACGAAGGACATTTTACTGAACAGATCGTTGATGCCATCATCGCAGAGTTTAAAAAACATCCTGGAAGGAAGGTGGACTCTGTCACGGTCAAGGTGGGGGAAACGTATCATTTGATGACTGATTCGGTGCTCATGCATTATAACTTGATCACCAAGGGTACAGAACTCGAAGGGGCCAAGCTAAATCTGGTAGAAGAAAATGTACTGGTCCTTTGCGGTCAATGCGGTAAAGAAGGTCCGGTGGAAGACCATCACCTGCTTTTATGTTCATTTTGTCATTCACGTAAAGTAAAAACCATTGCCGGCGATAAAGTAGTCATTGAACAGATCGTATTAAAACCATGATAAAATCTATAAGATTCCTTATACGCGGTACGGTCCAAGGGGTGGGTTTTCGGCCCTGGATCTACCGTCTTGCGCAGCAATTGGAGCTTAAGGGTTTTGTACGGAACACTTCCCAGGGAGTTTCTATAGAGATCGAAGGTCCTGTGGGGCAAGTTGAGAATTTTGTTCAGCTCATCCGTGCCGAACCTCCGGCCAATTGCGTCATTACTCAATGTCTGTTAAGCGATATCCCGCACAAAGGGTTTAACCAGTTCCAGATACTTTCCAGTCAGGATGAGAATCAGCATGAAGCATTGGTCCTTCCTGATGTTGCAAGCTGTCCGGATTGTCTTAAAGAGGTCTTTGACAAGAATGACCGGCGCTATTTATATCCATTCACCAATTGCACCCATTGCGGCCCTCGCTATTCGATCATCGAATCCCTGCCGTATGACCGTGCCAAAACATCGATGAAAAAATTCGTGATGTGTGCACAATGTCAAAAGGAATATGATGATCCTATGGACCGTCGTTTTCATGCCCAGCCCAATGCCTGTCCGGTTTGCGGACCTAAGGTCCAATTATGGGACGAAAAGGGAGAGATCATTGCTACATCCAATGAATGTTTGCGGGCAGCCGCGGAGTTGATCAGGCGGGGGATGATCGTCGCGGTCAAAAGCCTGGGTGGATTCTATTTAATGGCGGATGCGCTTAATGAGGACGCGGTCGCTCTCTTACGTAAAAGAAAAGCCAGGCCCCATAAACCTTTGGCATTGATGATGCCGTCTTTCAATATGATCGCCCAATACTGCGAACTTAGTCCTTTAGAAACCCAGCTTCTTCGATCTGCTCAAGCACCTATCGTATTGTTGAATAAATTTCCATATGGATCAAGAGTTGCGTCATCAGTTGCTTTGGACAATCCTTATCTGGGCTGCATGCTGCCTTCAATACCATTGCTGCATATCCTGATGAGAATGCTTGATAGGCCGATCGTTGCTACCAGCGGCAATATTAGCGAAGAGCCCATTTGTATCGATAATATAGAAGGTTTGAACCGCCTAAAAGGCATTGCTGATTTTTTCCTGGTGCACGATAGGCCTATTGTCCGTCATGTGGATGATTCGATCGTCCAAGTCGTTTGCGGCGCATCGTCTGTCTTGCGCAGGGCCAGAGGCTTTGCCCCACTACCTATTGATATCGGGATCAATTGTGCCGGGATACTGGCAACAGGCGCCCATCAAAAGAACACCATCGCCTTAGGTCTGGGAAATTGTGTTGTCATGAGCCAGCACATAGGGGACCTGGACAACAACACTTCTTGTGTGACCTTTGAAGAAACGATCTCGAGCTTAAAATCGATCTATGACGCGCCCATTACGAACGTGGCCTGTGATTCACATCCTGATTATGCCTCCAGCCGGTACGCGGAAACCCTGATGGATGGTGTATTAAAGGTCCAGCATCATCATGCCCATGTGGCTTCATGCATGGCTGAGAAGGGAATTAATAAAGAAGTCCTAGGAGTATGTTGGGATGGGACAGGATATGGTAATGACGGTACGATCTGGGGCGGGGAGTTCTTGTTGACCGATGGACTTGATTGCCGCCGTTTCGCGCATTTGAATTTATTTGCCCTGCCCGGCGGTGATCTGGCTGTCAAAGAACCCAGGCGCTCTGCGTTGGGGTTATTGTTCAAGATAAGTGACGGGAATTGGGATGAATATAAGGACCTGCCTTGTATGAAAGCGTTTGAACCCCAGGAATTGCTTATCATTCAACGGATGATCCGCCAAAAGATCAACAGCCCTCTGACCTCGAGCATGGGACGGCTATTTGACGGTGTTGCCTCAATGATCGGGTTATGCCATCAAAGTACTTTTGAAGGTCAGGCAGCGATGGCCCTGGAATTCCGGGTTTCGGACAAATATATTTTAGCTCCTTATTATTATGATATCCTCCCGGAGGACTATAAAAATAAAGTCCAGTACATTGATTGGTCGAGTATAATAAAGGAGATCATTGAAGATTTCCGCGCGGGGCGTGATGCCATGCTGATCTCAACACGCTTCCATTTGACCTTGATCAAGATCATCGTAGATCTGGCCTATCAAGCCAACAAAACCAATGTTGTCCTGACCGGTGGTTGTTTTCAAAATCGTTGGCTGATAGAAAATGCCGTTAATGCCCTCCGGCAAGAGGGGTTCAATCCATATTGGCAAACCCAGGTGCCTGCCAACGACGGCGGGATCGCTTTGGGACAAATGTATGTAGCCGCAAGGAGGATGGCAAATGTGTCTGGCAATACCGGGGAAAATTGAAAGTATAACTGGCGCCCAGGGCGATCTGCTTAACTTAAAGGGCCGTGTCAACTTTGGCGGGATCCTCAAGGATGTGTCCTTGGCCTATGTGCCTGAAGCCAAAATAGGGGATTATGTGATCGTGCACGTTGGTTTTGCCTTGAGCCTGGTCGATCAGGAAGAAGCCCTGAAGGTCTTTGAATATTTAAAGAAGATGGATGAGTTAGGGGAATTAAATGAAATATCTAGATGAGTACAGGGACCCGCAATTAGCCCTGCAATTGTCCCGACAAATACATCGAATGACGACCAAGCCCTGGGTGATCATGGAAGTTTGCGGGGGGCAGACACATTCCATCGTTAAATTCGGCATCGACACCTTCCTACCTGAAAAGATCGAGCTGGTGCATGGGCCCGGTTGTCCGGTATGCGTGACACCCTTGGAAATGATCGACCGTGCCCTGGCTATTGCGGCTAAAAAGAATGTTATTTTTTGTTCGTTTGGGGATATGTTAAGAGTGCCGGGTTCTCACACCGACCTGCTTTCTGTCAAAGCCCAGGGAGCGGATGTGCGCATCGTCTATTCTCCGATGGATGCCGTCAAGGTTGCCCAGGATAATCCTCAAAAAGAAATTGTTTTCTTTGCGGTAGGTTTTGAGACCACAGCACCAGCCAATGCCATGGCTGTCTACCAGGCTAAAGAACTAAAGCTTTCGAATTTTTCATTGCTCGTATCGCATGTGCTTGTTCCTCCGGCCATGGAAGCGATCCTTTCATCATCAACCAATCGTGTTCAGGGCTTTTTGGCCGCAGGCCATGTCTGTACTGTCATGGGATATAAGGAATATCCGCCGCTGGCTGCCAAATACAAGGTGCCCATGGTCGTGACTGGTTTTGAACCGTTGGATATTTTACAGGGCATTGCCATGTGTGTTGCACAATTAGAAGAAGGCCGTCACGAGGTGGAGAATCAATATGTCCGTTCTGTTAAAGAAGGCGGTAATCAGTATGCCCAGGATTTGATCTCCAAGGTGTTCACGATCGTTCCCCGCAAATGGCGAGGCATTGGGGAGATCCCTTACAGCGGTTTTTGTCTTAACAGCGAATACAGAGAATACGATGCCGAGATCAAGTTCAATGTCGGAGACATCAAAACAAAGGAAAGTTCTCAATGCATCAGCGGGATCATCCTGCAGGGTATTAAAAAGCCATATGAGTGCCCGGCATTTGGTATTAAATGTACGCCCGAGCATCCCTTAGGGGCCACCATGGTCTCCTCAGAAGGGGCTTGCGCGGCTTATTATAGGTATAAGAGGTAGATAACATGCACGCATTATCATGTCCTTTTCCCATACGCCAATACCCGCATGTGCTGATGGCACACGGCGGCGGCGGTAAACTGATGAAACAGTTGATCGAAAAAATGTTCTCCCATGCCTTTGGTCCCAAACCCGAGTCAGGTTTGCATGATTCAACTGTATTGAGCCTGCCGGCCAATAAAATAGCTTTTACGACAGATTCATTTGTTGTTAAGCCTTTATTCTTTCCCGGCGGGAATATCGGGACACTGGCTGTCAACGGAACAGTGAATGACCTGGCCATGTCCGGCGCACGGCCTTTATACTTAAGCTTAAGTTTTATCATTGAAGAAGGTTTAAGCATGGAAACCCTTTGGCGTGTGGTGCGCTCGATCAAACAGGCTGCTGACGCGGCCGGGATCAAGATCGTTACAGGGGACACAAAGGTGGTTGATCGCGGCAAAGGCGACGGGATCTTTATCAACACATCAGGTATCGGGGTCATCGAGCATGACTTGACGATAGTTCCTTCCAATATCCAACCCGGC
>Ga0182030_10026230_pt1 | contig 10561 bp, 13 predicted proteins | sample 812S3MmetaG_FD_121299 | JGI IMG/M metagenome (GOLD analysis project Ga0182030, IMG submission 121299) | Permafrost microbial communities from Stordalen Mire, Sweden - 812S3M metaG (Illumina Assembly) | ecosystem: Environmental > Terrestrial > Soil > Wetlands > Permafrost | place: Sweden... | reverse complement strand
CAAAAACATGAGAATAAATTGAGACCGCACGGCAGAAGTCTATCACCGATTTGGCGAATCACCCAGCCCCACCCAGGCATCAAAAAAACCGCATGACCGGCTTAGAACAACTGCAAGCCATGATCGCCGGGGGGCGACGCCCCGGCATAGCCGAATCCCTCGATTTCCAGCTGGTAGAAGTGGAGGAAGGCCGCGCCGTTTTCGAAGGCACTCCGGACCTGCATGCCTACAACCCGATCAACACGGTACACGGAGGCTATGCCGCAACGCTGCTCGACTCAGCCTGTGGCTGCGCAGTGCATTCCAAACTAGCTGCCGGCCAGACCTACACAACCCTGGAACTAAAGGTCGCGTATCACAAAGCAATGACGACCAAAACAGGCTTGGTCCGAGCCGAAGGCAAGGTCGTTTCATTCGGACGCCGAGCCGCCTTCGCCGAAGCCCGCCTGACCGACGCCAACGGACGCCTCTACGCCACAGCCACCTCAACCCTCCTGGTAATCCAGGCCAATCCCTGACGACAGCCACGGGCTTGCGCAGCTTTCATTTATTCGCTAGTGTTGAATAAATGGCACGCCGCAGTTTCCTCGGCGAATTCGAGCTTATGGTCCTGCTGGCCCTGATCCGGCTGCGCGACGATGCCTACGGAGTCCCGATCTCAAGAGAACTCGAACGGCACCTGGGACGCGAAGTAGCCTTTGGCAGCGTGTACGCGGCCCTCGATCGACTGGAAGAAAAGGGCCTGGTAACTTCCAAACTCGGCGAACCAACCGCGGACCGTGGAGGCCGAGCCAAACGATATTTCCGCGTCACCGAAGACGGACTTAGGGAAGTTCGTGCAACACAACGTGCGCTGGTCAGTCTCTGGAAAGGCCTTCCGCAACTGAAGGTGGTCGGCGTATGAACCTTAGAAAACCACCTCGCCTCGCTAGCTGGCTGCTGAACCGCCTTGGTTTCCCGGAGTCCAACCCGCCCCTTGCGGGAGACATGCTCGAAGAATTTCAGAGCGGCAGATCGCGCGCATGGTACTGGCGCCAAACCATCGGCGTGATCGCGGCCCGGGCGCGTAATAATGCGCGTGATTCGCGCGATGGTCTCATCGCGGTCTTCTTCGGCTGGTTCGCGCAGGCAATTATTGCTGGTATCCTGTGGCGATTTCATCTGCCCTCTCCGATCCCGATGTTCGGAGTAGCGTTTCGCATCGCTATCGTGCCCGTCCCTCTCATCGTTGGATTGACTTACGGAAAGTCCGGACTGAAAAGGCTGCGGTCAGCCTTCAACAATTGCGAGGACGCCTGCCTCGATCGATTGTGCAGCGTAACGGAGCGGGCCGCGACAATCTCGCGCAGAATCTTGCCGTCGCACCTCTTGGTTCAAGTCGAGGACCGGCACATCGTGTTGGCTGCCAACATCTGCTTCGTATTCCTTGGAAACTACTGTTTCTTTGCGCTTTGGGGACGGGATTCTTTACCCTGGTTCCTTGCTACGGAGATTTTCTGTGTTGTAGCCATAGGTTTCCTGATACTCCTGCGCCCGCCGCGGTTCACCCGTTAGTAACCCGATTCCTCTACCATTAAGCGTGCGCCACATCCTGATCGCAATAGCTGTCAGCGCCGCCTTTGCGACGCTCGCTCCCGCTCAAAAACTTGTCGGCGGACCCTACGTAGTGAACGTGGCCACCGGGAATGCCACCGTTGCCTGGGTCGTGCAGGACTCGCAAGTAACCCTCCACGAGCCCGATCAGAAACCCCGCACCTCACCCACGCTCCGCGTCGAGAGGACCACGCTCACCGGATTGAAACCCGACACGCGCTACGATTACGACGCCGCCGACCAGCATGGATATTTCAAGACTCCCCCGCTGGGCCCCGGGCCCTATAACTTTGTAGTCTATGGCGACACCCGCAGCCGCCACGACGTGCATCGCCGCGTCATAGCTGAACTGCTAAAACACGGCATCCCCGACTTCGTCCTCCAGACCGGCGATATGGTCGTGGATGGAGACGATAGTTCGCTCTGGCCCGTCTTCTTCCCGTCGTTAGGCAACCATGAGCGCAACACCGACTACTTCGCGGATCTCTTTTTGAAGCACAACTCGTACTATTCCTTCAACTGGGGCAATGGGCACTTTGCCGTGATCAACAGCGACATCTTAAACAATACTGGAACCGTGCAGCGGGTGAAAAACGCAGAATGGGTCGCGCAGACACAGTGGCTCGAAGACGATCTGGAACGAAACCAGGGCGCTCAATACCGCTTCGTCATCGCTCACCACCCGCCGTTCACGGCCGTGGCCAGCCGCCAGGGCCAGAATGCACATATGACGGCCCTCACTCCGATGTTCGAGAAGTATCGCGTGACGGCGGCATTCTTCGGCCACGATCACAACTACCAGCACTACCTGAAGAACGGCATCCACTACGTAGTCAGTGGTGGCGGAGGAGCCCCGCTCTACGATGTGGATAAACCCCCGGCCGGCATTACCCAGAAAGTCGTCAGCATCGAGAACTTCGTCAAAGTCAGCGCCGACAGCACCGGCCTCCACATAGAAGCCATCGCAATCGACGGCCGCACAATCGACAAGTTCGATATCCCGCCAGGCACACCCCGGTAGGGCTTGGATCTACTCCGCAAACACCTCTTGAAGAGTGCTTAGCGTGGACGTAAGCGTCTTCGCTGAGACGGCTCCCAATTTCTTCACTAACCGCGCCTTGTCCACGGCGCGCATCTGATCGAGCAGTATTAAACCTTTTTTGCCGCCATGCCTGACACTGATGCGAAACGGTGCGGGGCGATTCCCCGTCGTCATCGGCGCCACGATCACGGTACGGAGGTAATCGTGCATCTCGGCGGGGGACACCACCACGCAAGGGCGCGTCTTCCTGATTTCGCTGCCGACGGTGGGATCGAGATTCACTAACCAGATCTCACCGCGCATTACCAGGTTAGTTCCGTGTCTGCCGCATTCCCGAATTCGCCCATCACAAGTGCGTCGTCGCAGGCTTCGGCGATCTTCCTCGATGCCTCCGCCCAACCTCTGCGCACGGACCTGGCTGGTCGGCGCAACACGAGCGCGCCGCCCTCGATAGTCATCTCCGCTCCGCACTCTCCATTCAGGCCCAGTTGCGCCAGAACCGGCTTGGGGATAACCACGCCCTGTGAATTGCCGATGGGGCGAATGCTTACATGAATAGCTTTCATCGTAATAACAATGTTATTACCTACAAAACCGGCATGTCAAGAGATAATGGGGATTCCGGTGAAGCTGAACGCTCATTCCGGAGGGATTCCGAACGGCATTCCGGGATGAACCCGAACACCATCGAAGCGTAGCGACGCTGGCATTTCGATTGTGCAAGAAGTGTTCGGCTTCGTCAAGAGAAACCTGTCCGGAGCGAAGCGGAGGAAGGACACCGCAAGCAGCGAAAGGGGTGCGGGGAAGGGGCGGCAGCCCTTTGCCCCGCCTCAGCACACAGTGGCCCCGGAGCGCGACCAGCGCTTCGGCATGAAACTGGCCGATCGTCGCAGGAAATTCGGGGCCCAGCCAGGTCATTTGCCGACTGAGTACGACGTCACCGGAAACTGCAGCGGCGGGTTATTCGGTGCTGGCAGAACCTTCGCACCGTCGAACGTAAACTCATACCGTCGCGGTAGCGTCGCGATGTTGGGATTGGGGCCCGCTCCTTTAGCGCCATTCATGACGACTTCCTCAGGCACGTTGGCCCGACCCAGTCTTACAAAAACAACGATCCGCGTCTGGCGCCTTGACGCGATGCCTGCAAACTCGACCCTTTGGATGAATCCCCTTTGAAAGGATTTTCCCATCCCGCCCGTAGTATCCTCGACGTGGAAGAAGCAATCGCCGCGGTTATCGAGAGCATGGCCGCGGGCGAATTGGGCGTCGAGCGTATCGGTTTTGATGAGGTCCACGCCGGGATCATGGATGCAAACGGAGGAAAACTGGTCGCCCTGCCAGCTGTCAGCCTGTCCGCATATCAGACGGTCACGACCGTCGGAGCCTGTCAGTTTGTGACAATCAAATGCAATCAGGCCCGCGACATACCGGACCTTGTGCCAGGAAAGGCCGTGCTTCGTCAGCAGAAAGCTTCCGCCAAAGTCATCTCCATGCGACTCGCAGCCGGATCCACTGACCAACGCATCCTCGCTGGAGAGCGAGACGAAGTGCCCGGAAAAAACCGTTTTGATCTCCCACTTTTCCGCGCCGCCGCTGGTGTCCTTCGGACAAACATCGCATCCGGATTCGTTGCTGTGACCCGGGCAGATCTGCACGAGAAGCCTCTCCGTTGCGGAAGGCGAGAGCCGCGCGGCATCTGACGGAATCCATTTTTCGGGTTCCCACTGTGCGAAACAGGCAAACGCCAGCGCGAGGAACAAGCTGAGCTTCAAAGGGTTCATGTCAACTATATTTTATCGAGGTTCGAGGCAGCGCATGGTGGTTCGGCCGTCGTTAGTCGGCCAAAGCATTTACCGATCTGCCGGCTGGCGGTCGGTTTATCGGCATTCGGCAACAATGTGTCAGGCACTCTCCGCACCCCCGGGTGACAGCTATGTGTTCGGCTTCCCCCGATTCTTGCGCATGTAATCGCCACGCATCTCGATACGATGCGCGTTGTGAACCAGCCGGTCGAGGATGCCATCGGCCACGGTCGGATCGCCGATCTGTTCGTGCCAACGGGTCACGGGCAGCGGCGATGTGAGAATCAGCGAGCGGACCTGATAACGGTCCTCGCAAATCTCCCGGAAATCCCGGCGCTCCGGTTCGGCCAGCGGCGCCATAGCCCAGTCGTCGAACCAGTACATCAATCCGGCTCAATCGCGCCAGCAGATTGCGGAAGCTTCCGTCTGCGCGTGCCAGCGACAGATCTCGGAACAGCGACGCCGCCCGTGTGTAGAACGCTGAGTATCCGTCGCGACACGCTTTCTGAGCCAGAGCGCAAGCGATGAAACTTTCCCCTACGCCGGTCGGGCCGAGAACAAAAAGGTTCTCGTGGTTCTGCACCCACTGCGAATCCTTTGCCAGCCGACGAACAACGGTCTTCTCCAGACCCCGCGCTGAGCGGTAGTCGATGTCCTGGATGCAGGCGTTGTGGCGGAGCTTTGCGCTCTTCAAACGCCGGGCCAGCGCCTGGTTCTCGCGCCAGTTCCACTGCTGATCCACTAATAAGGAAAGGCGCTCTACGAAACTCAGCTCCCGGATGCCCGCGTCCTGTTCCTGCGTCTTGAGCGCGTCCGCCATACCCTGCAGCCGCATACTGAGGAGTTTTTCGATCATTGGTTGTTCCAGCATGTCGATGGCTCCTATTCGAAGTACTCCGCACCACGGATGTTGTCGTGTGGTGATGGCGGGCTGGGCGGCAATGTCGGCATCCCGACCGGCTGCTGGTCGAGCGCGTTCTTGAGAATCGACTTCACGCTCTGATAGCGACACGCCCCGGTGAGCAATGCCCTCTCGGCAGCCGCTTCCATGCGGATAGGTGAGTACTGCCCGGCCAGCCGGATGATGCACGGGCAGCCGCGATGGAAATCCGGGCTCACATTCCCCCGGATTCCCCAGATAACCCTAGTTCGAACCCGGCGCCAAAGCCTCGATAGTCACCCAGCACTCCCGGCCCGAGTCGAGGATCCGAACTTTCCTCCTGCCAAAATCCGCATCGATGATCTTAACCTGAAGGCCAGCCGTCAAATTGATCGAATGAGCATCCCGCAGCGTCTTGTTGACGTTCTTCTTGTCGTCCAGAATGATCCACTTCGCCAGATCCTGAAACGCCTCCGCTGAGGCATAACAGGGCCAATCAGCATCCCCCGCAACGACATCGACCGTCTCCCCGGGTTCGGCCTTCCCGCTTGGCGAAGCCGGCTTAAAAACCGGGGCGGCCTCAGGTCTCCGGGTCATCATTACTCCGGAAACCGCAGCCGCCAGAATGAGGCCAGCTACCCCGACAACGATCCACGCCATCCCCTTTCGCCTCTTGCGTTTCGCGTGATTCGCCAGTTGCCAGCCGCAGTTCTCGCAGAACTCCGAATCCTTCTGGCAGACGGATTCACACAACGGACACTTAATCAAGGGGCAAGCACCGGGCCTATTGCATTACAATAGCGCTTGAATAGCGAACAAACTCCGCGTTCGCTGCGTACCTTCTCACGGAATCAAAATTATGTCGCAAACTCAAAGCTCGACGCTCGAACAGATTCACGCCCTGCTGGCCGCAAAACGCTATTCAGTATCCGAAACCGGAGATGGGATCCTGCGGATTCAAGAGGTGGAGAGCGGCATCACCATCCAGGCAGTTCTGGAAACCGACATTCTCTTTCTGTCGCTTGTCTGCGCGACCGTTTCCCCCGCGAAAATCACTCCGGCCGTGATGCAGAAAATGCTCTCGGGGGACAGTGGCATTTCCACTTCCCACTTCCAACTCGTCAAAACCGGCGACGGTAACGTTTCTGTCACACTCAACAATTTCTGCAAGCTGCAGGACATGGGGCCCGAGGACGAGGACGACATTCTCTCCTGCGTCAGTTTTCTGCTAGCCGACGTCATGCACGCCAAAGACCTGCTCGGCGCTGACCTAAAGTAAATACGGAGAAAATCATGGCATTCTTTTCAGACATCTTTAACCGCGCCGGACGAGTTGCCCGCGGACAGGCCAATCAGGGCATGAGCGCCATCGAGGACGCGACCTTCGAAGCCACCGTCCGCCAGACCGTCGCTGACATGAAAACCGAGTTGAACAATGTGGTTCGCTCCTCGGCCATGGCCATGAGCAATTACAACCAGCTCGACGCCGAGTATCAGAAATACGTCCGCCAGTCGCAGGACTGGAAAGACCGCGCGGGCCAGGCGCTCGATGCCGGCAACGAAGATCTGGCGAAGAAAGCTCTCGCGAAAAAAGCCGAGTCCGACAAGCAAGTCGCGTCGCTGCAAACGGCTGTCGAGCAGGCCCAGAAAGCCAGCGATTCTCTGAAGAACCAGGTTAGCGAACTGAAGCACAAGATCGAAGAAGGCGAGCGGACTGCCACCACGCTGGTCGCACGCAAGAACGCCGCCATGGCGCAGCGTAAGGTTTCCGAGGCACTGGCAGGCGTGGGCAAAGCCGACAACGCATTCGCGCAGCTTTCGAACTTCGAACAGTCAGTAGCGAAGGAAGAAGCCACCGCGAAGGCGTTCGATCAACTGGCCAGCGCCGGTAAGGATGACAATCTCGAAGCCGAGTTCGCGCAGTTGCAGGGACACACCGTCGATGCGGATCTCGAAGCGCTGAAACGCGAACGGGCCACGAAAGTGGAAATCCAGAAGTCGTTGCCGCCCGGCAGCAGCAAATAATTTCCCATGTTTTTCGATCGCAAACCGGCGGCCCCGCAAGTCGATCTCGCGAATCTGAAAGTCACGGACGCGCGAGTCGGCGACGTCCTTTCAGTGACCGGCGCGGGCGCGGATTTCAGCGACGTCGATTTCACCGTCGATCGCGTCGAACAATATGAATCCGGGAGCAGGCGTTTCATCGCGCTGAGCGGCATGTGGCGCGACCGCCGCGTGTACCTCGAAGTCCACAACGAGGACGCGGTTGAGGTATACGGCAACTTCGACGGCCGCCATTTAACCCTGGACGAATTCGGGCTCACAGAAGAAGACATGGCGGAGATCGACCGGCGTCAGAATCCGTCGGATTTCGTCGACTTTGAAGACAAGTTCTGGCTTTACCGGTTCAGCCGCGAGATGGGCGTATTCAGCGAAGGCAGGGATACGGGCCGCGGCTACTATGGCTGGGAGTTTCAGGAGCAGGGCGGCAAACGACGCCTCACGTTCCGAAAGTTCGCGGGAGAACCGTTCGCCGCATCCATCTGGATCACCGTCGAACCCGCGGACATCACTGTACTAAGAGGAACCTAAAATGACCGCGCGTAAGCGCTATCTCGCCGTCGCAGCCGCCGTTATTCTGGCGTCTTGCGGCAGTTTACCCCGCTCGCTGCGGGACGAGATCGCATCCGAACAGGACAAACTGCAACAGGCCGACCGGCAACTCAAGCGGACGGCCGACGACGTTAAGGACATGCCTGACCGGCTTCATGCCGCGCAGGATGAACTGAATCGCGCCAAAGCCGACGGCACCGAACTGGACAAGGTCGTCAAGGACGCTGGCCGTACGGGAATTGAGCAGGCGCGCCGGCGCGCCGAGAGTCTGTTGCGCGAGGAGCGAAGTCTGCGCCAGGCCGCACTGCGCGACTCCGATGCCATCGAAGCGGATGCGACAAAACGGCGCGACTTTGAAAAGAACGGCCCGGAAAATCTCGCCCGCATGAAGAGCGAGTACGAGCAGATCCACTCATTCGATCTGACTCCGGCCGAGAAAACTGTGCAGAAGGCGGAGCAGGACTGGCCTGCAAAAAAAGCCGATCTCGATGCGCGACTCGCTTCTTTGAAGCAGCTCTCGGATACCGCTGCGAATCAGTGGAAGACCGCCGAATCCACACCCGTAAGCGCGGCCACCGTTGCGACTCTTGTCTCGATCGATGACCAGCTTGCCAGCGAGGCCCATGAAGTTTCGGCCGATGCCGATCAGCTAAAGGCTCTCTCGGGACAACTCTATAACTCGTGGGACAAGATCCTCGTCGACCTCGACAAAGGCCGCGACGGCATGGACACGGTCTATCGCGAAAAGGTCAAAACCGTCAAGACGCACTTCGTGGACGTGCCGGCAAAGAAGACCGAAGTCACCAGTGCGGAAAACTGGACCGATGTTTCGGCCTCGGCTTATAGATCCGTCGAGAACGATCTTGGAATGTCGATCGCCCACAAAGACGCGGGGCTTTACGATTCCGAAGCCGTCAACATTGCTCAGCCACCTGGCTTCGCCTATATGGCGACGCCAGAACAAGGCCGCAACCAATACGGCTACTGGTCTCAAGCCGGCGGGCAAAGTGTGTGGACGTGGCTGCCGGAATACTTCCTGATGCGGGAGCTGTTCTGGGGTCCGCGGTACCAGCCGATTTACATCAACGAGTATCACGGCTACCAAACCGCGATGCGTTCGGGGCGTCCTTATTACGGCCAGGAATCTCCGGCTGCGCCGCCGAAGTATGGCAGCCATGGAACCTTCACTGAGCAGCGCTATTCGGGCAGCCGCTATGTGCAGTCGGGCGGATTCAAGGGCTCGGGCTACGCTTCATCGCGCAACGCGGAAAGTCCACGATCTTCCAGCTTTGGACACGCTGAGCCGGAACCCGGCAGTGGCGTCGGAAAGCGGTTTGGCAGTGGCGGAGGTTCTGCGCCGTCGGGCCGTCAGTTCGGACACACGCCCATGCCGCGTCCCTCAGGGAAAAGCTTCGGCCGCCGCCGTTAGGTCCTACTCCTTGAGCTCGACGATAGTCGCACCGGCGCCACCTTCGGACTGCGATGCCGGGTAGAACCTGGCAACGTGCGGACTGTCCTTCAACATCTCGCCGATTGACCGTCTAAGAATTCCCATGCCGTGTCCGTGTACGATTCGCACGCGCGAAGCAGTCGCCATAACCGCCGAATCGAGAAACCGTTCCACGCGCTCGGTAGCCTCGGCGGCATGCTCGCCGATGACGTTGATCTCATGCACTAGAGGCGTCAGTGCCGGCCCAGCCTGGTAACGAACACCCTTCGGCAACTTCGATGAAGAAGGTCCGACGATATCGGGCAGAACCTCCTCGACATCGCCCGCGGAAATCTGCATCTTCATGAAACCCGCTTCCACTTCAAATCGGTCGTCTCCGAGTATGCGGCGCACGCGTGCAGGTTCGCGGATGCCCTTCAAGCGCAGACGAGTTCCTTCCTCGATCTTGAGCGCATGGGTCGCCTGCTTCTGCGGCAGCATAGTTTCCCAGTCTTCCCGCATCTCGCGCTTGACCTTCGAAGTCTCGCGCTGAGCCTGATCGACGGCCTTCCGCTTCTCAGCAGTTTCGGCAATACGGGCTACGGTCGCATCGGCCTTTTCTTCCCAGCGCCGCTGCATCTGTTCGAAGCGGCCCTGGAGATCGCGCATCTGCGCGGTGCCCTTGCGCTCCCAATCCTGCTCGATCTTTTTCTCGCGTTCGACCAGCGCCACCCGCTCTTTCTCCAGCGCCTCCTGAAGACTATTGGTGGCATCGAGACGCTTATGCAGATTGGCGATCAACTCCGAAAGCTCAAACTCCTGTGTGCTCAAGGACGCCCGCGCGCGCTTCATGATGTCTTCCGGCATTCCAAGCCGCGCGGCGATATCCAGCCCCGCAGATTTGCCCGGCAGACCGACCTGCAACTGGTACGTGGGCGCCAGCGTCTGCTCGTCGAATCCCATCGAAGCATTCAGGACGGTCTTCGTATTGGCGCCATAGATCTTAAGTGCAGTCAGGTGCGTGGACGCGAGAGTGAAAGCCCCGGCGGCGCGGAAGTGATCCACCAGCGCGACACCCAGAGCTCCGCCCTCTTCCGGATCGGTCCCGGATCCGATCTCATCGAGAAGCACGAGCGAATCCGGCGTGGCATCGAGCGCCATCTCGCGAAGCTGCGCCACATGCGCGGAGAACGTGCTGAGGT
>Ga0182030_10026229_pt1 | contig 10562 bp, 6 predicted proteins | sample 812S3MmetaG_FD_121299 | JGI IMG/M metagenome (GOLD analysis project Ga0182030, IMG submission 121299) | Permafrost microbial communities from Stordalen Mire, Sweden - 812S3M metaG (Illumina Assembly) | ecosystem: Environmental > Terrestrial > Soil > Wetlands > Permafrost | place: Sweden... | reverse complement strand
TTCGGTTCCTCTGGCGCGCGCCTTTCCGGGCTTCCACCAATGACGCAGGCGATCAAAGTACAGATACACGACAGGTGTCGTGTACAGCGTCAACATCTGGCTGACGATTAACCCGCCAATAATCGTGATACCCAACGGCCGGCGCAATTCAGACCCGGTACCGGTTCCCAGGGCCAAGGGCAACGCGCCAAGCATCGCCGCCATGGTGGTCATCAAAATCGGACGCAGGCGCAGTTGACACGCTTCAAAGATTGAATCGCGCGAGCTTTTGCCTTCGTCCCGCTCCACTTCGAGCGCGAAGTCGATCATCAGAATTGCATTCTTCTTGACAATCCCGATCAGGAGGATGATGCCGATGATGCCGATGATGGTGAGATCGGTTTTCGTTATAAGGAGCGCCAGCAGCGCTCCGACGCCCGCGGAAGGAATGGTCGAAATAATCGTGAGCGGGTGAATGAGGCTTTCATATAGGATTCCCAGAACCAGATACACCGTGATGAGCGCCGAGGCGACCAGGATCGGTTCATTACTGAGCGAGTCTTGGTATGCCTGCGCGGTTCCGGCGAAAAACGTCTGAATCGTCTTGGGGAGACCTATCGCCCTCGCGGCGGACCCGATTTGATCCACGGCATCGCCGAGCGATGCATTCGTCGCTAGATTAAACGAAATCGTCACGGCGGGAAACAGGCCCTGGTGGCCAACCGTCAACGGCGCCGTCTCCTGCGTAGTGGAAGCCAGGGCGCTGAGCGGAACCTGTTGGCCGCTCGGCGAGCTGATGTACACCTCTCGAAGGATTTGCGGATCCTGCCAGAACTGCGGAGCCGCCTCCATGATCACGTGGTATTGGTTTAACGAACTATACATGGTCGACACCTGCCGCTGGCCGAACGCATCGTAGAGTGTGTTGTCGATCAATTGCGGCGAAATATTGAATCGCGCGGCGGTCGCCCGGTCATAAGAAACCATCGCCTGCAACCCTTTATTCTGGAGATCGCTATTCACGTCGCTGATCACCCGGACCGTTCTCAGCTTGTCCACCATCTTCGGGGAATAGTTGATCAGGTCCGCGATATTGTCGCCCTGCATCGTGAACTGGTATTCAGCGCTGCTTTGCCGGCCTCCAATGCGGACATCTTGAGAGGCTTGCAGGAAGAGACTGGCGCCCGGCACTTTCGCGAGTTTTGGACGCAGGCGCGCGATGATCTGCTGGGCGGTGGTCTTCCTCTCCTCCAGTGGTTTCAGCGAAATGAACATCCTGGCCGAGTTGGCGCCGCCAGTGAATCCGAGCGCTTCGTCAACTCCCGGGTCCGCTTTGACAATATCGATCATTTGGAGCAGGATTTTGTCGAGCGCCTGGAAGGAAGTATCCTCGTCGGCTACCACAGAACCATTGATGCGCCCCGTATCCTGCTCTGGGAAAAACCCTTTGGGCACGTGTATGAACAGATACACCGTAAGCGCGATTGTGCCCAGCAGGATGGCCAATGTGATGGGAGCGAAGTTGAGCACCGTGCTCAACGTCCGGCTGTAAATTCGCACAATCGCATCAAAGAACCGCTCACTGGTGCGGTAAAACCAACCATGCGCATGCTGTTGCTTGAGCAAATAGGCGCACATCATCGGCGTCACGGTAAGCGAAATGACCATCGAGATGAAAATGGCCACAGAGAGCGTCACGGCGAATTCACGGAACAACCGGCCGACGATGCCTCCCATCAGCAATAAAGGAATGAACACCGCAATCAGCGACAGGCTGATGGTCAACACCGTGAATCCGATTTCCGCGGCCCCTTTGAGAGCCGCCTCCACCGGCTGCATGCCCTTCTCGAGATAACGGGTGATATTTTCAATGACCACAATCGCGTCGTCGACGACGAATCCGGTGGAAATGGTCAGTGCCATAAGCGACAGATTGTCGACGCTGTAGTCCAGCAGGTACATCACGCCGAACGTGCCGATCAGGGAGAGGGGCACGGCGACGCTCGGAATCAAAGTCGTCCGGAAGCTGCGCAGAAAGAGAAACACCACCAGAATCACCAAAACCACTGAGATCACCAGAGTGATCTCGACGTCGCGCACGGAAGCCCGGATCGTCACGGTTTGATCCATCGCCACAGTAACGTGGATCTCGCGCGGAATTGCCGCTTCCAATTGAGGGAGAGCCGCGCGGATCCGGTCGACCGTCTGAATGATGTTCGCCCCCGGCTGGCGAAATATGATGACCAGAACCGCGGGTTGACTGTTCATATAACCCGCTTGGCGGACGTCCTCGACGGAATCGATCGCCTCGCCGACGTCGCTGACCCGGACCGCCAGGCCATTGCGGTAGGCAATCACCAGCGGTTCATAATCGGAAGCCAGTAAAAGCTGATCGTTGGCTCCCACTTCCCACATCCGCGTACCTTCCGTGAAGTGCCCTTTGGGCGTGTTGGCATTCGCACTGCTCAGCACACCCCGCACCTGTTCGAAACCGATGCCGTATTTGTTGAGAACGATGGGATTCAGTTCGACTCGCACCCCGGGGAGCGAGCTGCCGCCCACCGACACCTGTCCGACGCCGGCAATCTGGGAAAGCTTCTGTTCCATGATGGTGGAGGCCGCGTCATACATCTGGCCCTTCGACAACACCGGCGAGGTCAATCCGAGAATAAAGATCGGCGTGTCGGCCGGGTTTACCTTGCGGTAACTGGGATTGCTGGGCAAATTCGCGGGCAGGTAGCCACGAGCTGCGTTGATGGCCGCTTCCACGTCACGCGCGGCCGCATCGATGTCGCGGTCCAGATTGAACTGCAGGGTGATGCTGGTGGATCCCAGGCTGCTCGACGAGGTCATCTCGCTCACCGCCGCGATGTGGCCAAACTGCCGTTCCAGGGGCGTTGCGACGGAGGACGCCATGGTTTCCGGGCTCGCCCCCGGCAGTGACGCCGACACCGAAATGGTCGGGAAATCCACCTGCGGCAGCGGCGATACCGGGAGCAACTGAAACGCGACCAATCCCGAGAGCGCGATCGCCACGGCAAGCAGGGTGGTCGCGATCGGTTTGCGAACGAAGAGTTCAGAGATGTTCATCGCGGTCTAGCCTGCCGGCACCGGTGCGGGCCTCTTACCTGACCCGCGATCCGCATCCGATTTCTTTGCAGGCGAGCGCGAAAACCGGCTCGCCAGCCGGTCGAAGAACAGATAGATCACCGGCGTCGTATAGAGCGTGAGCAATTGGCTCAGGATCAGGCCGCCCACCACCGTGATGCCCAACGGCCGCCGCAGTTCCGATCCAGTTCCGGTCCCCAGCGCGAGCGGCAAGCTGCCGAGCAGCGCCGCCATGGTCGTCATCATGATGGGACGAAAGCGAAGAAGCGCCGCCTGATAGATCGAATCCACCGCCGGGAGTCCTTGCACCCGTTCCGCATCCAGCGCGAAATCGATCATCATGATGGCGTTCTTCTTGACAATTCCGATCAACAACACAACGCCGATCAGCGCGATGACGCTGAAATCATTTCCGGTGATATAGAGCGCCAGCAACGCCCCGACACCCGCCGACGGAAGGCTCGAAAGAATCGTGATCGGGTGTATGTAGCTTTCGTACAAAACGCCCAATACCAGATACACCGTCACCAGCGCGGCGAGAATCAGCACCGGCTCATTGGACAGGGAATTCGCGAAGGCAGCCGCTGTCCCTTGAAATGCGGCTTCCAGGCTCGGCGGCATTCCCAGGCTATCTTTTGCCTTGTTCACCGCATTCATCGCGTCGCCCAGCGATGCATTCGGCGCCAGATTGAAAGAGAGGGTGATGACCGGGAACTGACCCTGGTGGTTGATCGCGATGGGCACCGAAGTCATCTGCACCTGTGTGAAGGAGCTGAGCGGAACCTGGCCGCCGTTCGGGAACACGCCCGTAGATTGCGGGGCACCCGCCAGAATCGACGAGGAGGTCGCCGCAGCGGTGGTCGCGCTCGTGGGCGCAGCGGACGCGGGGGCGCTGCTGGAAGGTCCCGCCGAAGCAGAGGTGGTGGACCCTCCTGAAACAGTGGGTGCGGAGACGCCGGCCATACCGGATCGAATAAACAGGTCGCGAAGTTCGAGAGGCCGTTGATCGAAGCCGGGCTGCACTTCGAGCACCACGTGATACTGATTCAACTGCGTGAACATGGTGGACACTTCGCGCTGCCCATAGGCGTCGTAGAGGGTCTGGTCGATGGTGGAAGAAGTGATCCCGAAGCGAGATGCCGTGGCCCGGTCGAGCACCAGCCTGGCCTGGATGCCCTCGGTCTGCTGATCACTTGCCACATCACTCAGTTCCGGCAGCTCTTTCAATTTCGCCAGCATCTTCGGCGCGAAGGAGTTCAGCTCCGCCGCATTGGGATCTTCGAGCGTGTATTGAAATTCGGTACGGCTGACGCGATCGTCCACCGTCAGGTCCTGTACCGGCTGCATGTAGAGCGTGATGCCGGAAATAGCACTGAGCGGGGGCTGCAATCGCCGGATGATGTCACTCGCGTTGATCTTTCGTTGTGCCAGCGGCTTCAGATTGATCTGCACTCGACCGCTGTTGAGTGTAGTGTTGGTTCCATCGATCCCGATGAACGACGACAGGCTTTCGACCGCCGGGTCCTTCAGGATCGCCGCGACCACGCTCTGCTGCAGCCGCGACATTTCATCAAATGAGATGGATTGCGACGCTTCCGTGACACCTTGAATGACGCCCGTATCCTGGATGGGAAAGAATCCCTTAGGGATCTCGTAATACAGAAATACCGTCAGCAGAAGAGTTGCTAACGCGACCAGTAGGGTGATGGTCTGAAACCGGAGCACGAATTTCAAAGTCCGGCCGTAAAAGTCGATCACCTTGTCGAACGCTTTCTCCGAAGCCCGAAACAGGCGGCCCTGCGACTCTTCCGGCGTATGCTTCAGAAGGCGCGACGACATCATCGGCGTGAGCGTGAGGGAAACGATCGCCGACATCAGGATGGTCACGCTCAGCGTCACCGCGAATTCCCGAAACAGGCGCCCCACCACGTCGCCCATGAACAGCAGCGGGATGAGAACGGCAATCAGCGAGATGGTCAGGGAGATGATCGTGAACCCGATCTGTTCCGCGCCCTTCAGCGCGGCCTGCAGCGGCACATCGCCCTTCTCGATGTAGCGCACGATGTTCTCGATCATCACAATGGCGTCATCTACAACAAACCCTGTGGAAATGGTGAGTGCCATCAGCGTCAGGTTGTTCAAACTGTAGCCAAGCATATACATCACGCCAAAGGTCCCTACCAGCGACAACGGCACCGCGACGCTCGGGATGATGGTGGCTGGAACACTGCGCAGGAACACGAAAATCACCATCACCACCAGTCCGATGGTGAGCATCAGAGAGAACTCCACATCCGACACGGAAGCGCGAATGGTGGTGGTCATGTCGGTGAGCGTGATCACCTTGACGGAGGCAGGGAGGCTGCTGGTGAGTTGAGGAAGCAAATGCTGGATCTGGTCCACCACCGCGATCGTGTTCGCGCCGGGTTGCCGCTGGATGTTGAGAATCACCGCTCGGGTCTGATTCATCCATGCGGCTTGGCGAATGTTTTCCACGTCGTCGACGACGCTCGCGACATCGGTGAGTTTGACCGGCGCGCCGTTCTTATACGCGATGACAAGACTCGAATAATCGCTGCTGGAAAGAAGCTGGTCCGTCGCGCCGATCTGATAGGACTGGTGGGGCCCGTCGAAGTTCCCTTTCGCTTGGTTGACGTTGGCCGCGACCAGCGCGGTCCTCAGGTCTTCGAGGTTCAGGCCGTAGGACGCAAGTTGCGTCGGGTTCGCCCGGATACGAACGGCCGGCTTCTGGCCTCCGCTGATGCTGACCAGTCCGACTCCGGGCAACTGGGAGATCTTGGGCGCCAAACGCGTATCGGCCAAGTCCTCCACTTGGGAGAGAGGAATCTCCTGGGAGGTGAGTGCGAGCGTGAGGATGGGCGCATCCGCCGGATTGGTTTTGCTGTAGATCGGCGGCGTGGGAAGATCGGGAGGAAGAAACGTTCCTGACGCATTGATCGATTGCTGAACTTCCTGTTCCGCGACGTCGATATCCAGACTGAGATTGAATTGCAGCGTAATTACGGAGCTGCCGTCGGAGCTGACCGAGGTCATTTGCTGCAGCCCGGGAACTTCGCCGAATTGACGTTCCAGCGGCGCGGTGACGGACGATGCCATCACGTCCGGGCTCGCGCCGGGATAGAACGTCACGATCTGAATGATCGGATAGTCGACTTCAGGCAGCGCCGACACGGGAAGCTGCCGGTAGGCCACGGCGCCCGCGAGAAGAATCCCGGTCATCAGCAGCGAGGTCGCTACCGGACGTAGGATAAACAGGCGTGAGGGGCTCACTGATCCTGCTCTCTCTTACTGCGTGCCATTCAAGGTCGGCGCTACTTTGCTGCCTTCCTGCAGCTTTTCGACTCCGGTCATGACCACCGTGTCACCAGGCGAAAGCCCGGAGGTGATTTCGGATTGGTCGCCCTCGGTGGTTCCAATCTTTATGTTGCGGATGGTGACGGTGTTATCGGGCTTGATCAGGTACACGTACGTGTCGCTGGTGTTTCGCTGCACCGCCGCCGACGCGAGAAGCGTAACACCCGTCTTCTCCTGCTGCAGTAACCGCGCGTTTACAAACTGGTTCGGGTAGAGCGTACGGTTCGCGTTGTCGAAGATCGCGCGGAGTTTCAGAGTACCGGTGGTCGGATCGATTTGGTTGTCCAGAGTCGAAAGCGTTCCGGTGGCCAGCTTGTTCTTCATTTCCCGGTCCCAGGCGTCCACCTGCAGCTGTTGGCCGGCGCGAACCTTCTGAAGGATGGGAGCGAGCTGGTCCTCCGAGATCGTGAAAATGACGCTGATGGGCTGGAGCTGCGTGATCACCAGCATTCCGTTTGCGTCGGCTGCATGAACGATGTTGCCGGGATCCACCAGCCGCAGACCGACGACTCCGGTGATCGGAGCCGTAATGTGACAATACGCGACGTTCAGCTTCGCGGCGTCAATCAATCCCTGGTCGTTTTTGACAATACCTTCATCCTGCATCACCAAAGCGTTTTGAGTCGCGAGCTGCTGTTCCGGAATTGCACTTGTCTTGATCAATTCCTGGTAGCGGGTGACGTCGATTTTCGCGTTCGCGAGCAGAGCCTGATCGCGGACCAGTTGGCCTTCCGCCTGGAGCTCAATCGCTTCGTATGGACGCGGATCGATTTCGATCAGCGGATCACCCTGATTTACAAGATCCCCTTCTTTAAAATGGACGCTCATCAATTGCCCATCCACGCGGCTCTTGATGGTCACGGTGCTGATTGGCGTGATCGCGCCGAGGCCGGTGACGTAAACCCCGATATTTCCTGTCGCGGCTTTGGTCGCCACCACCGGTGTCGCCGGTGCCGCATTCCCTTTCCCACCCTTGGTCGCGGCAGTCTGCTTGGCCGCACTGGCGCGATGCGTCCAATACCAGAGGCCTCCTGCCACCAGCAGGAGCAGGAGGATCAACCAGACAAGCCAGCGGTTGGGACCGCTCGAATCAAACTCCTTGAACGAGGCCTTCGCAGGTTTCTGCGGCGCCGCAGTCCCGGGAGGGGGCGGCAGCAGCAGTTGTTCTGGCTCGTCCGCGTTGATCTCGGGAGTCGGAGGCAGTGCCAATTGGGGCGGCTCGTCGCCGTTAATCTCAGGGGTCGGAGGGCTCATCGATTCACTTAAGTAGAGGATGACACCACCCAGCGCCCAAGGCAATCCTTGCGCCGGAAAGGTTCTGCAGCTAACACCCCATAGCTCACTCTAGGTGATACCCTTGCGGCGTCCGATGTTTCGTTTTTCGATAGCTTCGCCGAAAAGCATATGCGCTCGGGTGATGGATTTCATTCACAGGACGAAACCCGTAGCGACCTGACAAGTGGGCACGACCTGGGAAAACAGGGAAGGATTAGTCGTTTCCGCTCAAAATGCGTCTGACTTCGGCCAGCAGCTCGTCGCGGGTGAAAGGCTTCGGGAAGGTATGATAATTCGCGACCGCCTTGGCGACTACCACGCGGTCGTCGTTCATGAATCCGGCGACGATCAGGACTGGTAGTCCTGGAGCTCTGCCGCGGAGATAATCCGCTGCCATTGGCCCGGACATACTGTTGATATAAGGGCATGTCAGCAACAAGTCCGGCCGCATCAAATTGAGGCGGTCGACGGCCTCTCCCAGGTCGCTCGCGGTGATCACCAGATAATCGGCGCTCTGGAGCGCGTCGCGAAAAACGGCTTGCTCCAATGGATTGGAATCCAAAACCAAAATGCTTTTCTCGGATGGGACAAAGTCGTTCAACTTACTTTCTCCAGTCGTGAGCCCGCGCCCGGTTTCCATCTTGCCATGAGCATACACCCGGTGCAGCGTGCCGTCATATGGCAAGTGGCGTTGCTTCGAACTACTCTTTCGGGCGAGTTGCGAGATATCGGCGTGCCGGCGCTCAAGCGGCGCGACGGAGAACGGTACTTGATCCCGCCTTCAGTCCTTTTCAAGGTGGAACTAAGTGTTTTGCCTGATCTAACGCGGGCCGGGATTCTCGAAATGAACCCCCGATGGGCGCCAATTCTCCAGTTGGTCCGAGTGCGAAGATCGCGAACGAGGGCAGCCAGACGCCTGTCTCGGTTGACCCGAAGGTTCTGGAAGACGCCGTATCGAAGCTCAATTCCGCGACTGCCGTGGGCCCGGACAATGAACTCGTGGTAACCATGAGCGGCCATCGGATGACAGTTCAGATCATCAATAAGGACACTCGCGAGGTGGTGGAACAAATCTCGCCGCCTTCCGTTCTGCGTATGTACCGGAGGATGGCGTCGGACTAACCGAGGTCTGCGCCGATTGGGGCCTCTTCCTCCGTCGCGCGCTGGCCGTGCGAACGATGCTCTATTCTTCCCGGGCCGCCCGAAGCATTTTCGCCATCCCCTGTAGCAGCTTCCATCCGATCACTCCGTTCCCTTCAACCACTGGACGGAAGTCCCAATACGTAAGCCCGTAACACACCAGCTCGGTCGTGGCCCCGATGGTTGCCATTCGCGTGCCCTCGTCGATCAGGGCGATTTCACCAAAATAGTCGGCCGCTTTCAGTGTGGCTTTCTTCTTGCCGCGGATGATCACGGCAGCCTCACCGGATTCGATCACAAAAAAAGCCGCGCCCCCGGAGCCCTCCTTGATGACCGCCTCCCCTTCCGCAAATCGGCGCTCCTTGAACAGCCGCGCGATCTGCCGGAGCTCGCGCTGAGCCAGTCCGGCAAAGAGTGGTACTTGCTGCAGGGCCTCGATGGGCACTCCTCGTGTTGGCATAATCCTCTTGTAGGCAACCGCTTATAGTCAACCGCACTGGGCCGCTACAAACCTTTGCGTTCCTTCTACGATTTTGTGATCGCCCGGCACTGCAGCAGGTACAGTTTCCCCTTCGCGAAGGCCCATTCTACGTCCCGGCCCAGTCCGTACACGTGCTCGCACCGGTCAGCCAACTGGCTCAGTTGTTGCAGTTCCTCGTCGCCCAGGCAGAGGCGCTCGACGAGCTCAGGGGGAAGTTTCTCTTCCACCGTGCCGCCCGTAGGAACGCTGCGCACCGCAATGTTTTTGAGCCCCGGCTTCCGCTCGAGCACCTGCCCGGCTCGGTTGACGCGGTAATGGTCTGGGATGACGATCCCCGCAACCACTGCCTCGCCCAACCCCCATGCCGCCTCGATCACGCGTTCATCGTCCCCCGTTACGGGATTTTTCGTAAACATGACGCCCGCGGTTTCCGGATTAAGCAGCGCCTGAACGACGACGCCGACGCTCGGACGCGTGAACAGGCCGACCCGCTGGCGGTAGGTGATCGCCGAATCCGAGTTCGCCGACCACCAGATCTTGCTCAGCGCCGATGTCATTTCATCCGCCGAACAGATGTTCAGGAGCGTCAGATGTTGCCCGGCGAAACTCGCCATGGCGCCATCCTCGTCCATCGCCGAGGAGCGGAAGGCAAGCGGCACTCCCAGCGGTCCGATGGCTTTGGCCACCTGATGGATCGATGGCTCTTCGCCTGCCGCAACCGCTTCGACGATCGAACCGGAGAGAGCGACACCCGGTGGGACCGGCAGGCCATCCCGAATTGCCTGCCCGAGTCCAACCGCCTTGGAACCGAACAGCGATTCGTCAGTCGCGTGCGCGAGTGTGACGACCCTTTTCACCCGAGCACCTTGACCTCGCCGGCATTGCCGTCCACCCGCACCCGCGCCCCGTCCGCGACGCGCTGCGTCGCCTCGCGCGTGCCGACCACCCCCGGGATACCGTACTCTCGCGCAACGATCGCGGAATGGGACAGCAGGCCGCCGCTATCGGTCACAATCGCGCCGAGCAGCGGCAGAAGAATATTAAAGGCCTCAGTGGTCGATTCGGTGACCAGCACATCGCCTTTGACGATCCGGTCGAATTCGGAGGCGTGGGAAATCCGGCGTGCCGGCCCCTCGTAGACGCCGCGACTCGCCGCGAGGCCTCTTAGCAGGTGCTGCTCGTGCTGCGCTTGAGAGCTGCCGAA
>Ga0182030_10026228_pt1 | contig 10562 bp, 10 predicted proteins | sample 812S3MmetaG_FD_121299 | JGI IMG/M metagenome (GOLD analysis project Ga0182030, IMG submission 121299) | Permafrost microbial communities from Stordalen Mire, Sweden - 812S3M metaG (Illumina Assembly) | ecosystem: Environmental > Terrestrial > Soil > Wetlands > Permafrost | place: Sweden... | reverse complement strand
CGGTGTTTTTCGTACTGCACAAACGGTGGTTTCTGCGCCGCGAGCCGCTGCAGCATGCCCGTGACGGACGCCGCGCGAATGCCGAGCTGCTGCGCCAGCGCGTTGCTTGTAACCCGCTCTTCGTCTGCGCCGCTTAACTCCAGGATGGCTTTCAGATAATCGTCAACCGACTCGGTGCTGTACTGTCCCACTCGATCCAAGGGTACTCCCGTGATACAAATTTAGGCATGCCTAAATTCGTTCTGATCGCGGCCGCGCTTGCGATGGCGTCCCGCATTCCGGCGTGGGCGCAGGGCGAAACCACCAGTGCCATTGTGGGTGCCGTCACGGACACCACCGACGCCGCGATTCCGGGCGCGACGGTGACAGTTGCCAACGCCGACATGGGTTTCCACAGATCGATGAAAACGGATGCCGCCGGGCGGTTCAGCTTTCCGCAACTCAAGCCTGGTGTTTATTCGGTTAAAGCGGAGGCCGACAGCTTCGAGGCGCAGCAGAACAACGCGGTGAGCGCCGGACTCGGACAGAGACAGACAGTCGATTTCCGGCTCAGGGTGGCGTCGGCCTCACAGAGCATTCAAGTCAGCGAACAGGCTCCGCTGATCAATCCCGAGAACCCCAACACCGCGAGCACTCTCAATGCACGAGCACTCGAAGATCTGCCGAACCCCGGCGGCGATCTGACCTACCCGCTGCAGTTCGCCGCCGGCGCGCTCATCAACACAGCCGGAAGCAGCAACGATTTCGTAGGCGGCTCGAACGGATATGGCAATGTGCAGTTCAACGGACTGCCTTCGCTTTCGAACGGCTATATCGTCGACGGGCTCGAAACGAACGACCCTTTGACAAATCTCAACAGCGGCCTATCGACCAACCTCGTGCTGGGACTCAATTCGATTTCGGAGGTGACAGTGAACACGCTGTCATACGCCGTCGATCAGGGCCGCTATGGCGCCTCGCAGGTGAACTACGTCACGAAGTCGGGCACGAACCGTTTTCACGGCAATCTCTATGAGCTTTGGAACGGATCGAAACTCAATGCCGCGGATTTCTTCACCAATGCCACGCCCGGAAATCACAAGCCGCGCTCGACCGTGAACCATTTCGGCGGCAGCCTCGGCGGTCCGATTCGGCGCAACAAGCTGTTTTTCTTTTTCGATTCGGAGTGGGTCAGGATTGCGCTGCCCATAGTCACTGCAACCACGGTTCCCACTACGGCGTTTCAGAATTACGTGCTTGAGCAGTTGCCGCGCGGCGGAGTGGATTCCATTACGGGTTCCGTTTATCAGCCCGCTCCGGAACTCGTCCCTTTCTATCAAAAGTTGTTTGCCCTGTACGGCAATACGGCCGGGACGCCCCTGGCTGTACTCGGCTGTCCCTTCAACAGCGACGGGAGCGCTGCGGGAGGCAGTCCTTCGAACGGGAACGGCTGCGCCAACCGGCAGAGCGTGTCGCATTCGAGCGACGACCATGAGCAGGTCCAGACCGGACGGTTCGACTACACCATCGACAACAATGATCTCGTCTGGTTTCGCTTCCAGGCGGATACGGGACTGCAGGCCGCCTGGACCGATCCGATCAATTCCGTGTTCAACGCCAGCTCTCCTCAGCCCCTGTATTCATTCGCGGCAGGCTATACGCACGCCTTCTCGCCGCATCTGGTGAATTACTTCAATCCGGCGTTCTCCTGGTATTCAAGCCTGTTCGGGCCGCCGAATTTCCAGCAGACCATGGCGGCTTTCCCGATTGTGCTGCAGGGAACCGGGGCGAACGCGCCTTTCACCACGCTGGGCGGCCTCGATAACACGTGGGTGCAGGGCCGGCGCGCAGCCCGGTTCTTCATCAACGACAACCTTGCATGGACCGTCGGCGCCCATGAGTTGCGGTTCGGAACCAATATGCGCATCCTCCGCCTGAACGACTCCGATTTCGGCGAAGGTACGGTCCCCACCGTGACGTATACGGACCTGCCCCAGTTCATCTACGGTGTGGCGTCGACTGTGACCGGGACTTTCCCGCTGGCCGATTCACAGCCGTTCAATTTCCTCAACCTGGATTTCTACGCACAAGACACGTGGAAAGTGACGCGCACCCTGACGTGGACCTTCGGTATCCGCGACACGTACAATTCGAATCCAGTGAATCCGCATGGCGATCTCGCGCGGCTCAGCGGGTCGTTCGCTTCGATATCGCACGATGTGAACCAGCCGCTGAACCAGGCGATTCAGACGAACGTGGGCACGATCTTCGCTTCGACGCCCGCGGCAATCCTGCAACCGAGAACCGCCATCGCGTGGCAGATCGCGCCGCACACCGTTCTCCGCAGCGGCTTCGGGCTGTTCAGCGACATTCTGCCCGGCAGCGTCGCCGATCTGGTCGGGACGAATCCGCCTTATTCGAAAACATTTCAGGGCGGTCTGCTGGGCACAGTCGGCGGCACGCTGATCGCTCCGGGAGTGCCGAACAGCGCGGTTGACGCGACTGTCGCCGCGAATCAGCTTTTCGATTCCGGCCTCGCGGGCGGAGCGCTGTCGTGCGCGTCGGCGCTTGCTAACCCGAAAACATGCCTGCCGCCGATATCGTTCACGGCCGTTCCCGACGGCAAACTGCACGCGCCGTATTTCATGCAATGGAGCTTCGGGCTGGAACAGCAGATGGGCGAGACACTGCACCTGCGCGCGCAGTATGTGGGGACGCGGGCCGTCAATCAGCCATATCTGACGGAGGTGAACGGATATCAAACGGTGTGCGAGGGCTGCTTCGCGCCGTTTCCGTATGCGACGCCGGCCGACCCGCGATTCGGCGCGGTGACGCAGCTGAATACAGGTGCCAACAGCCATTACGACGGCCTGCAGCTTACCGCCGAGAAGCGCCTTGGCCATGGGTTGCAGTTCACAGTCAATTACACCTGGAGCCGATGCATGGATACGGTCTCGAACGGCGGGTTCCTGCCTTTTGCCGCGGGAGCGATTCTCACCCCGCTGCCCGGCGAACTGGCGCGCCAGTACGGCCCCTGCGATTACGATGTGCGTGACAACCTCACCGCCCAATACGTTTATCAGCTGCCGCTGAAATTCCGTGATCGCGGGCTGGCCAGGGCTTTCAACGGATGGCAGCTTTCGGGCACCGCCTTCTGGCACAGCGGTCTGCCGTTTTCCGTGCTGAGCGCGCCGTATTCGGCCAATGGGAACGGGATCGTGCAGGGCGGCGGCCCGCAATACGCGAGCGTCGTGTCGGGCGTGCCGGTTTACGATCACAATCCGATCCCTGGAGTAACGCAGCCGGGAACGATTCAGTGGCTCAATCCCGCCGCATTCCTTTCCGTGATCGATCCGAGCACTGGGGCGTGCAAAGGTGGCGACAATCCAGCTGACTGTCAGTTCGGAAATCTCGGCCGCAATGTACTGCGCGGACCCGATTTCGTCTGGAGCGATCTCTATCTGACGAAGTGGTTCCAGCTGACTGAGCACGTAAGACTACGAATTGACGGGCAGTTTTTCAACGTTTTCAATCACCCAAACTTCGGTCTTCCGAATATCGTTTACGCGGGAATTCCCGGGAAGCCTGCGACCGAAACAGGCTTTGGCGCGCTGAGCTATACGACGTCGCCTCCGACCGGATTGCTTGGGGTCGGACTGGGCGGCGACAGTTCTCCGCGTATGATCGCATTCGAGGCGCGCCTCGAGTTCTGAGCGACGAACTTCCACGTGGACGTGCCCATACTCACAAGATACGGGGTTGTGGGAGAACACTCCCGGGAAGTCCGGCTCACATTATTCCGGGGGCTCGATGCCGATACGGTCATTCACTGCGTCTCTGATTTTCTGCTTCGAGCCCAGGCAGCGCTCGGTGGTCTGGACTGACACGTGCCCCAGCAGAAACTGAATCTGTTCGAGCTCACCGCCGGCAACGCGACAGAGCCGGGCGCAAGTGCGTCTCAAATCGTGGGGTGCGATTTTCTCGATGCCGAGCGCCTTCGCGAAGTTCCGAACGACGTACCAGACGACTTTTTCCGTTACTCCGTTTCCCCATACAGTCCCGTGTTTATTGATGGACCGGAACACACAACCGGACGCAGTGCGCGACTCCCTCATCCAGTCGTCCATACGGTTCTTCACCCAGCCCGGAACGGGAATTGTCCGGACGTGTCCACCCTTACCCACCAAATCGACGATGGCCCAGTGATCTCCGCGCTGCTGCACATCCTCTACCTTCAGATGAACCAACTCCGATCGCCTCAGATCGCACCCAGCAGGACTGCAAGCATTGCGCGGTCCCGTTTTCCGCGGAGAGTCTGGACTGATGGCGCCTCCACCAACGCTCGCCCTGTTCTGCCGTCAGCCAGTTGCCGAGCCGTACGCCCAGTTGCTTCACGCCCCGCACGCGTCTGGCTCCGGCCGCGAGTTCCGGACTCAGGAGCCCGGCGTCGGAGGCCTCGCAGGCCAGCCGCCGGACCGCGGCCAGACGTTGGTTTATCGTGGATGGGTCAAGGTGAAGTTGCTCCAACTGCATCCGATATCGCGTCACCACGATCCGGTTCAGCGCGAGTCGGAGTTCGGAGCAATACCAGTGGACGAAGTTCTGGATCGCGAATTCGTAGGAACGCCGTGATTCCGGCGACGGAAGGCTGTTCAGTACCGCTGATTTGGCGTGCCCAAGATCCGGCAAGCGCAGCACGGCCTTGGGAGAGCGGCGACGGGATTTGTTCATTTTGGTGCCGGCTCCATACCTGTACCCGGATTTATGTCCGACCAAGGCGCCCGGCGCAACGCGGGCAACCGGGACCGGTGTTTCACCGGAGTGATCCAGGGCCCCCGGCGGACAGCTGAACTATCGCGGGGCGAATTCGAGCGGTGGGACGAAGACGACGAGTCGTTCGGAATCGCCGCGCCCACCAAGCTTTAATTAAGCCCGCTCTCAGCCGGGACAGCCTTCAGTTGTCTTAAGACGCAACGTGATTTCCAGTTGCCAAAGGATTCTACCGGCTTCCAGCCGGTAGTCATCAACCGCATCGATGCCGGACGCCGTCCGACGCAGAATGCGTGTTAGTGCGCGTTCAGTTCGACTGCTTCGACGGCGCCCGTGGCCCGATTTACGCGGCACGAAAATTCATAAAGCGCCTCGTGGCCTCCGGTCTCACCCGTAGCTCTGCCACTAACCAGATAAGTCGGTCCCTCACTCTTTTCAGCGGACACGGTGTTGAATTTCGTTCTGATGTAGCCGTGATCGTAAATCTTGCCCCGTACAGCGGTGCGGCACATATCCATTAACTCGGCCTCCGTATATCCATCCCCGCCGGCGTGGGTGGCGGAAGTGCCGGAGACTTCGGAAGCTTTGGCGTTCCGCGAATCAATCCGTGCCCACCGGAGGTTCGCATTGTCAGCATCGACGGAACAGTCGAACTTGTGGATTCCGGAACTTCCGTTTCCTGTTGCCAGCAATGTACCGCTTACCCGATCTTCCGCGTCTTCGGTTTCGTTCAGATTTGTATTGCGAAACACGATGTTCGTCGATCCAAAGCGAGCCGACGCACCCTGCCGAATGTGGTCCCGGCATACCTTCAGAGCATCCTCTCCTGCGATTCGAGCGCTTGCGGGAACCATTGTCGCTGAAAATCCAATCAGAAGGGCAAGTACTTTGCACATATCAAACTCCCCAGCGAGCGTTGCTACACGTCGGCTACCAGTCAATGTGTGTGCGTATGTTTGTGAGGGCGAGTGTAGGTCGCCGCCTCGAACAAATCGCGCCGCGGCAGCTTGATCTGTTCGAGCGCCCAATTGACAACCATGTCCAGGCCCTCCTCGCTCTTTAGATTTGTAAAAACGAATGGCCGCGAACCGCGCATCCTGCGTGCGTCGCGATCCATGACTTCGAGCGAAGCGCCTACATGCGGTGCAAGATCGATCTTATTGATTACCAGCAGATCGGATCGCATAATGCCCGGACCGCCTTTGCGAGGGATCTTGTCGCCGCCGGAAACATCGATGACATAGACGGATGCGTCCGCCAGATCGGGGCTGAACGCGGCGGCCAGGTTATCGCCGCCGCTCTCGATAAACACCAGATCGACCTGATCAAGCGCACGCTCGAGATCGGCAATCGCTTCCAGGTTCATCGAACAATCCTCGCGGATCGCGGCGTGCGGACAACCGCCGGTTTCCACGCCTCGAACCCGTTCCGCGGGCAGGGCGCCCACGCGGATTAAGAACTCGGCGTCCTCGCGCGTGTAGATATCATTTGTCACAGCCGCGATACTCAGTCGGCCGCTGAGGCGCCCGCTCAGGGCGGCTACCAAAGCGGTCTTGCCGCTTCCCACGGGACCGGCCACTCCGATTCGAAATGCACGTTGAGAATGAGACATAACTTTAAAAGAGAAAATACCTTTGAGCGAGGGGCAGTTCGGTTGCCGGTTCGCAGGTAAGAAGCTCGCCATCCGCCCGCACTTCGTAGGTCTCCGGATCAACCTCCAGCCGTGGCGTAGCGTTATTCAGCACCATGTCGCGCTTGGCAATGGTGCGGCAGTTCTGCACTGCCACAGCGCGTTTGCGAAGGCCAAGCCGGGCTGGTAAGCCTGCTTCGGCCGCAGCGCGCGAGGTAAAGGTAACGCACGTTGAGTGCGGCACACTGCCAAATGCCCCAAACATGGGCCGGTACAACACAGGCTGCGGGGTAGGTATCGACGCATTGGCATCACCCATCACGCTCCATGCAATAAAGCCACCCTTTATCACCATTTCAGGTTTTGTGCCGAAGAAAGCCGGTTTCCACAGAACAAGGTCGGCGAGCTTGCCCGGCTCGACAGATCCCACTGTAGATGCGATGCCATGAGTAATCGCTGGATTGATTGTGTATTTAGCGACGTAGCGCCGCGCGCGCAGATTGTCGTTGCGCTCGGAATCGCCGGGCAACTGTCCCCGCTGCAGCTTCATCTTATGCGCCGTCTGCCAGGTGCGCGTCGTGACCTCGCCAATGCGGCCCATCGCCTGCGAGTCGCTTGAAATCATACTGAACACCCCAAGATCGTGCAGGATGTCTTCGGCGGCAATGGTCTCCTGACGGATTCGGCTTTCGGCGAACGCCACATCCTCAGGCACGAGCGGGTTAAGGTGGTGACACACCATCAGCATGTCGAGGTGCTCCGCGATGGTGTTTACAGTCAGCGGGCGTGTGGGATTGGTGGAGGAGGGCAGCACGTTCTGCTCCGCTGCGATGCGTATGATGTCCGGGGCGTGACCGCCCCCTGCGCCTTCGGTGTGATAAGTATGAATCGTTCGTCCGGCAATCGCCGCGATCGTGTCATCGACGTATCCAGCCTCATTGATGGTATCGGTATGAATCGCGACCTGGACGTCATAACGGTCGGCCACGGCGAGGCAAGTGTCGATTGCCGCGGGAGTGCTGCCCCAGTCCTCGTGAAGCTTGAGCCCGCAGGCCCCGGCGATGATCTGCTCTTCGAGCGGGGCAGCGCCTGCTGCATTCCCTTTGCCGAGGAAGCCGAAGTTCATGGGAAATTCTTCGACGGCTTCGAGCATGCGCGCTATGTTCCATTCGCCGGGCGTGCAGGTGGTCGCATTGGTGCCGGTCGCGGGCCCCGTGCCGCCGCCGATCATGGTGGTGGTTCCGTTCGAGAGAGCCTCGTAGATCTGCTGCGGGGAGATGAAATGAATATGACTGTCGATGCATCCGGCCGTGACGATCATGTTCTCGCCCGCGATGACCTCAGTCGCTGCACCTACCAGCAGATCGGGATCAACTCCATCCATGGTATCGGGATTTCCTGCCTTACCCACTTTGACGATGCGGCCGTCGCGAATGCCGATATCGCCTTTCACGATGCCCCAGTGGTCGATAACGATCGCGTTCGTGATGACAAGATCGAGAACGCCGCTGTTATCGCGCCTCGACATGGTGCTGTTCTGGCCCATGCCGTCGCGAATCACTTTTCCCCCGCCGAAGGTGATTTCGTCGCCATAGACAGTGAAGTCTTTTTCGATCTCGATCACGAGGGCCGTATCCGCCAGGCGGACGCGATCGCCGGTGGTCGGGCCGTAAAAGTCGGCATAAGCCCGGCGGTCGATACGCAGGCTCATAATGCTCCGTTGATTTTGCCCTGGTGCCCGAAGATACGCCGCAAGCCGCCGAAGGCAACGAGGGTCACCGGCTTTTCTTCTCCGGGTTCAAACCGCATTCCTGTTCCCGCCGGCACATTGAGACGCATGCCTCGCGCCTTTTCACGATCGAATGCAAGGGCGCGGTTCACCTCGAAGAAATGATAATGGCTTCCTGCCTGAATCGGGCGGTCGCCGGTGTGGCGGACGAGTATAGTTGCCTGCTCGCGCCCCTCATTCGCAATAACAGGTTCGGATTGAAGTAAGTATTCGCCTGGAATCATACGCAGTTTATTGGATAGGGTCGTGTACGGTGACAAGTTTCGTTCCGTCAGGGAACGTCGCTTCCACCTGGATGTCGTGGATCATTTCCGATACGCCTTCCATCACATCGGTGCGCTTCAGGATGGTAGCGCCAAAGCTCATGATCTCCGCCACCGATTTCCCGTCTCGGGCCGCTTCGAGCATCTCGGCGGTGATAAGGGCGATGGCTTCGGGATAATTCAGCTTCAGTCCGCGGGCGCGTCGCTTTCGAGCCACTTCAGCGGCAACAAAGACCATCAGCTTTTCCTGTTCGCGCGGAGTCAAATGCATCGGTTCGGTTTCTAGTTGATTTTACGCGGAGGAATAGCAGCCTCGCTCCAGATTTCCTGCTTAGCGTGCGACCAGAACGTCTGCAGGCCGGCCGCGACCTCATGTGCCTCGAGTGCGAGTCCCCGAACCACCAGTCCGTTCGCGACTAAAGTACTTGCTGCCCAGCGCCCGGACGCGGAACTGCGGTTCATGGCCAGGTCATTCAGGCGCGACTCGAGATCCCGCCATCGGTGCTGCGCCACGCCGGTGTGGCAAACATACAACGTAGTCGTGTATCGAAACCGGCCCCATCGGGCGGCCGACCGCGGATCTCGTTCTGCGGGAATCAGACTGTAGCGTTCAAGGGCAAGCGCGCGCGTTTCGGAACGAATGCTGCATTCGGAATGAAAGAAATCGAAGGCAAATACCTCACCGCTTGCGATCCGCCCCGCGGCAATCGTTTCCCATCCGATAAATCCGGCATTGCGCGCAAGTGAAACAGAGGTGGACTGGCTGAAGCGCGATCCGGCGAACGGAATGATGGCATCGGGCAGGTACTCCAGCAGCGCCCCATCGCCGACACGGATTGTAGTGCAAAGAGAGGCGGCCGCGCGGTCCGGGCGCCTCCGATAGATTCGCGTGGCGCCCACGGAGGTCACCTGAGCGCGCGCTGACATCGCGGCATCGATGGAAAGATGAAGCGAGTCCCCTCCCAGGACTCCTCCCGAGACGTTATGCAGGTGGACGAGAGCCTGGTCCTGCGCGTTGCGGAAAGCACGAATGGCGCGCCATGGCGGTTCCTGCGCGAGAACGAACATACGGGTGCAATCGCCTTCGCGGGCAAACTTTAACTCCATCCGACTGGGAGCAGGCGCGGTGTCCGGGTGAATTCTTCGAGTGACCGAGGTTCGTTCGAGGACTTGCATGACGCGTCAGCTGATAAACAGCCGGGTAGGTAAGCAGGCGTGTCGCATCGAGGCCAGTTCCGGCAAGTGAGCGAACGCACAGACCGTCGAGACCGATTCGCTTCGGCTTTGCTCCAGGGTTTCCAGCATGGCCGGTTTCAAATCCCACGCAATCCGGCTGGCCTGTGTTTGCCCCAGCGGAAGAAGACGCTGTGCGGCGGAAATCGTGTTCAGGACGCATTGGTGGATAAAAGCACTCACGGTCAGGTCGGGGTCGACCCCGAATATGCCCAGGACATAGCCAAAAGCCACGGAGTGGTGCAGTTCTTGATGGATCGCGAGACCGGAAAGTGCGGGGTAAGGATGAAGGGCAGCGGCCAAAGCGACGAAGCGACGGCCCAGGGACAAGCTCGCTTCACGCGACTCGCGGGCCAATCTAAGCGCACTCATATGCTCATTCAGATCGTCGATCGCGATCCCGCGACTTGCGCGCGAATGCGCCTGACGGCAAAAGACAGCGTCCAGCAACAAGGTCTCTGTGAGGGAATCCGCGATATATGAGTACAGCGACGCGGGGCAGCGTTCGACGCTGTTGGCGATATCTTCGTCGAACGCAAGTACTTCCAGTCCAAGCGAGTGGGAGATCGACCCGACCGGCAACGCGCTATCCGCAAATTGAAGAACCTGAAGGATTGCGAGAGAGGACAAGCAATAGACCGCCATGAGTTTACACCTGCACGCACGGAAGTACAACATCGCGCCCTTATATCATCCAATCGATTCCTTATGTCGACCAATCGAAATTTTCTATTAGCCTCGACTGAAACCGTTTAGTAATCTTAAGGACTCAGCACGAGATCGCCCGACTTTCCGTTGAAAGTAGCGGCTCTCTGGTAAACCACTTTACGACGCCTTTCTCCGCATGGCAACTTCCTTCCTGGAAGGCTTCAGGGTTTCCAGCACTCTGAGAAGAGCT
>Ga0182030_10026226_pt1 | contig 10562 bp, 8 predicted proteins | sample 812S3MmetaG_FD_121299 | JGI IMG/M metagenome (GOLD analysis project Ga0182030, IMG submission 121299) | Permafrost microbial communities from Stordalen Mire, Sweden - 812S3M metaG (Illumina Assembly) | ecosystem: Environmental > Terrestrial > Soil > Wetlands > Permafrost | place: Sweden... | reverse complement strand
TGTCCATGTCGTCGCCCACGTGGTAATTCCAGCCGCGCACTTCGATGACGCCATTGATGCCGTCGAACGTGTCGCCTTGCGGCGCGGCGTAAGTGACCGGGCGCGTCGGGTCGAGCGCCTTGACATAATTCTGCATCGAGCGTGCGACATTGCCGCCCTGCGGCGTGGACTGCACGGAAAACTCCTCGTTCGCCACGCTCCAGATGCCGACACAAGCGTGATTGCGGTCGCGGCGAATCTGGTCATCCCATTTTTGCAAATTCTGTTTGTCGCTGCCGAGCAGACGGCTCTCGTCCATGATAATCATGCCGAGGTGGTCGCAGGCGTCGAGCAGTTCCGGCGTGGGCGGATTGTGCGAGGTGCGAATGGCGTTGCAGCCAAACTCTTTCAATTTGGCGACGCGAAAACTTTGCAGCGCATCCGGCAGCGCCGCGCCGACGCCGGCCATGTCCTGATGATTGCAGGTGCCATAAAGTTCGTAATGCTTGCCGTTCAGCAAAAAGCCGTTCGTCGCATCAAACGCAAAGGTGCGTATGCCGAACTCGGTTTCTTTCTGGTCAACGACTTGGCCGTCCTCTTCAACCGTGGTGACAAGCTTATAAAGTTTTGGGTTTTCGGGCGACCAAAGTTCGGGATTCTGCGTTCCAATTGCTGAATGTTCCTCAAATTCTGATGCGGCCGCAATTTTTACGCCGCGATCCAACTTGCCAATAGTTTTGCCTTCAGGATCTAAAACTTCATGTGTCACCGTTACCTCAGCAGCATCAGGCAGGGAGTTTTTCAAAAGTGTCTTGCAGTGAATTTGGACATCATTCTGCGGCACGTTATTCATCGCCGGAAGCCAGCCCAAGTCAGATTTCGTGTTCTTCCCAAATTGGCTCCACACAAAAATCCCGTCCGGCGCAATCGCCACCGGCGCGGTTTTGTCCAGCCAGACATGCCGGTAAATGCCCGCGCCCTCGTAAAACCAGCCTTCAAATTTGCTCGCATCCACTTTCACGGTCACGAGGTTTTTGCCGCCAAAATGCGCGACGTCCGTGATGTCTTCGCGGAACGGATAATAGCCGCCTTCGTGGCGCGTCACGAGCCAGCCGTTGACCCAGACCGTCGTGTCGCGAAACACGCCGTCAAACGTCAGCCAGATGCGTTTGCCGGAATCTTCCTTGGGCAGTTCAAACGTGCGGCGATACCAGCCGATGCTGGTTTTTTGGAAGCCCGGGCCCACCGGCTTGAAGCCGTGGCTCTCATCCGAGTTGCGGTCGAACGGCAGTTCAATCGCCCAGTCGTGCGGCAAATCGAGCGAGCGCCACGCGGTGTCGTTGAATTTTTCCGACGCCGGGCCGCCGCTGGCGCCGGCCTTGTCGAGCCGCAACGCATTCGGCCAGTCATCGCCGAGGTGAAATTTCCAGCCGGCGTCGAGCGAGAGATGTTCGCGGGGCGAATCGGCGGCCTGAAGATTAAAAGTAAAAATAGCGGCGGCCAGCATGAGCGGCCGGGCGGCCAGCGAGCAGATGGATTTCATGCCGCAAATTTGAGCGGTCAAACGGCGCGTGGCAATTCCATTTCAAAACAATTTTTAGGGACATTCGCGGACCGCTTGAAAATCGCACGGTAAAGCTTATTCTTTGCCTATGCCAATCTACGAATTTCATTGCGAACAATGCACGCGCGACAGTGAAATCCTGGTGCGCACCGCCGACTGGCAGGGCACGAAATGCCCGCATTGCGGCTCCAGCAAAATTTCCAAGAAATTCTCCACCTTCGCCTCCGCCGGCGCGGGCGAAAAAACCTCGGGCCAGAAAAGCGGCGGCGGTCATGGCTGCGGTGGCGCGTGCAGCTGCCATTGAGAAGAATGTTTCACCGGCATGGCCGGGCCGGCTTAAGCGCAAATTTCCCGCGCGCTGATCTGGGTCAGATCTTCCACCGTCCAGTCGGCATCGTGTTTTTTTAAATCTGCGAATTTCGAGCCGCCGGTCGCGACGGCCAGCGTTTTGGCGCCGATGAATTTGCCGCAGCGCACGTCGAACGGCGTGTCGCCGATGACGACGATTTCCGGCGGCTGCAGCTCTTTGCCCAAAACTCGGCGCGCGCGCTTGAACGCCGCCGCCGCAATCTGGTCGCGTTCCTCGTGGTCGTCGGCAAAGCCGCCAAACTTGAAAAGTTCCCACAGGCCGAAATGGCGCAGCTTGATCTCCGCGCCGATCTGAACGTTGCCGGTGAGCAGGCCGAGCACCGGCGGCTGTGGCAACGATTGCAGGTCGCGGATGAATTCCCGCACGCCGCGGCACATCTCGCCGCCGTTTTGCTCCAAAATGTGCTGCAGCCAGAAAACGTAGTGCTCGAAAAATTCCCGGAAATGTTCCGGCGTGGCGGTGACGTCGTGGATGCGGAAAAATTCGCGGACGAGGCTCACGTCGGTGCGGCCGGCGAATTTCATTTTCTCCGTGCCGTGGTGGAGGTTGAATTGCTTGGCGAAAGTCTTGGTGAACGCCGCCGTGCCCGCGCCGCCAGTGTGGACGAGCGTGCCGTCAATGTCGAACAATACGAGCCGGATCATGTGCCTGGAAAATAACAGAGCCACGAGCCCGCGCGAGTTTTTTGCCAGCGGCCAAGGCGGTCGGCCGCCAAGCCCTCACGGCGTGCGGCAGGCGCGGAAGAATTTGATTAGGTCAGCTGACGTGATTCGTCGTGAAGATGAAACTGGGCGCGTCGGTCGTGGCCAGGATGTTCGTGGCGAACGGCGTCCAGGTCGTGAGGTCCGTCGAGGCTTCGATGTCAAAGGTGCGGTTGAGCTGCGATTCCCAGCTCAACGTGACGGCCTGGTTGCTGCACGCGATGAACAGCATTTTGAACGGAGTGTCGAACGGATTGTTGAACACCATCAGCACCGGCAAATGGTCGGATGCGGTCCGGTCGTCATTACTGAAAAGATTTGACGGAAAATTGGTCAGCAAATCCGTCCGGAAAACTTCGCCGCCGGCGATGTTTGCAAACAGCAACCGGCACGGCAGGACGTAGTCGAAGCGGGTGTCGAGCGAATCTTGAATGGATTCGGTCAGATCGGCGTGCGAGAACGGATTCACCGGGATGGTCATCTGCAATCCGGTCGGCGCGCTGGTCAGCCGCTGGAGGGGTTGGCCGCTGACATAATCCGTGTCGGGAAAAAAGGCGTCCTCGTTCAGGTCGCCGGTCAAAACATAAGGATGCAAACCATTCGTACCCGGCAGAAAAACCGTGGCGAAATAATTTGAAATGGCGGAAGCCATCGCCGCGCGCTTGTTTGCGTCATCCTGCGGATTGCTGGAACCGGTGGACTTCAGGTGCGCGACAAAAACATGTAGCGGCAGCGGATAGTTCGGCACAGCGATTTGCGCCTCGAACAAATCGAGCGTGAAACTCGTGCCGGTGTAGCCGAACGGCGCGAGGCTGGAAAACGCCAGGTGGCTCGCCGAACGCGTGATCGGAAACCGGCTGGCGATGACGCTTTGGATGTAGCCGTCGCCCGTTGAATTGGTCGCCAGATAAAAGCCCGGCAAAAACGCCTTCATCCAAGCCGGCATTTGTGCGACGCCGTTGGTCACGGGAATTTCGTTGAACGTGATGATGTCGGGATTCAAATACATCAGCTCGCGTCCGATGGCCTGCACCTGCGGCGCGTTGGTGCCCCAGTCCGCCGCGTTGGTGGATGCACCGCTGTTGTTGCCGGCCACGTTGTAAGTCAAAATTCTGATCGCGCCATTCGTCGCCAGCAGCGACGTAGGCGAAATGCAAAGCTTGGCCGCGCGGCTGTTCGTTGCGCCGGCGAGATTCATCACCGCGACGGAATAGTTTCCCGCCCGGTTCGCCGCCAGATTGGTCAGGGTCAGCGTGGCGTTGGTCGCGTCGGGCAGATTGGTTCCGTTGAACTGCCATTGAAAATCCGGCGCGGGACTGCCCGTCGCGCCGACGGAAAAAAACGCGAAACCGCCTTCGCCCGCCGCTTCGTCTTGCGGCTGGGTTGCGATGCCCGGCGGCACACTGCCGGCTGGACTGAAATTGACGGTGAGATTGTCAATCGCCACGCCGGGGCTGCTGCCCGAACCGGGCCGCGCCAAAAACCAGCGTAGAAAAATTTCCTGACCCGCATCCACCGCGACGCCGGTGAGCGGAACATTCGTGAAAACAATCTGGTTGGCCATCGCCGTGCCATCCAAAGCGCCGGCGCTGCCGCCAGCGACGGGCGTCGAGAAATTCAGGGCCGCCGCCGGCAGCTAGACGAATGCGCCCGCGCCGTCGGCATTGGTCAGCGAATCACCGGTTTAATATGAGAAGGCGAGCGTTTGCGCCGTTGAATTGGCATTGCGCCATTGCTCGCCGGTCAAGGAAATAAAAAAATTGCTCTGGGCCAAATCCGTGTCGTTTGTGAGCCGCAGACCGAAAGCGATATTGCCGGGCGTGCCGGAAACCAAAACTCCGAGCGCGCGGTTAGCCGCCGCCGTCGCGCCGTAGCTGTAAAGCGAGCCAGTGGTGAGCGAACCGGCATTCGCGATGTAATTCGTGACTGCGTTGGGCAAGACGTTCTTGGAAGCATACCAGCCGGGCAAGGTTAAATTGTCCGTCCAACTGTTCGCACTGCCGCTGATCGCCAGCCCGTCGAAGCTTTGATGGTAAGTTCCATCACGCATGGAAATCTGCGCGGCGGCAAAATCCATCAGCAAAACGGTGACGAACCAAATGACAAGAAACCGTTTCATCGGCAAACGGTGTTAAACCGCAACTATCGCTTTTGATTATAATCGGCCTGCGAATATTTTCCAACCTCTAATTCGGCCGCCGCCGCCATCAATGCCGCATCCGCGCCGCCAGTCTGCCAGTGAACGCCCAATTGGTCGGTCGCCACCGCCAACATGGCCCGCTCCCAATCACCACGTGCGACGGCTCCGGACGGTGGCTGCACCGAGCCTTGGATCAGCAGGCCCAGCTTGTTACGCCGTTGCGCCGCGCCGGCGATTTTTTTGCCGCGCCAGAGCAAATCCGATTTTTCATGGCCGATGAAACATTGTCCGGGCAACATTTTTTTGCAGCCGGGAGCGAGTTCGGTTTCGATTTTTAATTCCGTGAACGCCCGTCGCAGCCAGTCGTGGATGCGCCGGTAGCTTTCTTCGGCCTTGAGCGAATGCCATTCATGTCCGGGCGGAAAGGCGGCGCTGTAAGTCCAGTCCGCAGCGTGCGGCACCATGCCGCCACCGGTCGGACGCCGGATGAGCGGACGCAATGGCGTGGCGCGTTCGACCTCGGAAAATTTTTGGAAATAGCCGAACGTCGCCGCCGGCTCCGTCCAGCCGTAAAATCGCAAAACCGGTTTTTGCAGACGCGGCATGGCTTCCAGCAACGCTTCGTCCAGCGCCATGTTGAATGCCGCAGCGCATTTGCCGGAGTTGACCAAAACCCAGTTCATTTTTTCACCCCGATTTGCGGACAAAGTTTTTGGATCTCGCAGCTCGCGCAGTCCGGCGTGCGCGCGGCGCAGCGGCGCCGACCATGCCAGATGAGCCAGTGGCTGAACTGCGTCCAGTCCTTTTGCGGCACCAGCGGCATCAGCACTTGCTCCAGCTTCACCGCGTCCGTGCCTTTTGCCAGCCCCAGCCGGTTGACCAGCCGCGTGACGTGCGTATCCACCACGACGCCGACATTGATGCCGAACGCATTCCCCAAAACGACGTTGGCCGTCTTGCGCCCGACACCGGCGAGGGCGTGCAATTCATCCATCGTCCGCGGCACCTCGCCGCCGAATTTTTCCGCGAGCGCGCGGCAGCAGTTTTGAATGTTCTTCGCCTTGTTGCGGAAAAAGCCGGTGGTTTTCACGGCCGCTTCGATATCCGCGAGCGGCGCGGCGGCAAAATCTTTGGCGCTGCGATATTTTTTGAACAGCTCCGCCGTCACCAGATTCACCCGTTTGTCCGTGCATTGGGCGGACAAAATCGTGGCGATGAGCAGTTGCAGCGGATTTGAAAAATTCAGTTCGCAGTGCGCGGTCGGGTAAGTCCGCAGGAGCGCGCCGCAAATTTTTTGGGTGCGTTCCTTTTTGGCGGTGGCGGTTTCGCGTGGCATCAAAATGATTTTGGCACATTGCTAAAAATAAAAAAGCCCGGACGCACGCGCCCGGGCTTGGAGAAACGGTGACGATCAAGGCTTCGGTGGAACAGAATTGGTCGCCGTTGCAGCGCCGGCTCCGCCGGTTGTTTTGGGTTGGGCTGCGGTTTGTTCATCCAGAGCTTTTTGAACGGCGGTTGGAACCGCGGCCAGCTTATGGATTGGGGCGAGGCTGTCACAGCCTTCCGTCCAGCGCCAAAGCCGGCCTTGGCTGTCGTTCAGAAACGACCAGACAAACCAGAGCACGAACGCGAAGAGCAGCAGCTTGGGCCAGGGCGAAGGTTTCTCGGCATATTCATCCGCCGCGCCGAAGGTGGCGCCCGGCGGCAGCGCCGCCACGCCGGTGAGCGCGCCGCCGAACGGCACGTTCATCTTGGCCTTGGCATTCACCGCCCAGCCGTTCGCGTCAAGGATCGGACCGAGATTGCGTTTGCGCAATTTCAACCAGGCGATGGCCATGGACGGCGCGGAAATCACCAGCATGATGCCGGCAATCACCAGCGGCACCTGCCACGGTTCAAACTTGCCGAGAAAACCCAGGATGCCGGCGAAGGCCGCCGCCAAGGTGCCCAACGCCAAACTGAGCAGGGCGATGACGCTCGGGTCAAACGCCGGTTTTCCAGCTGCTGCCGCCGGTGTGGCCGGGGCATTGGCGGCGGCCGTCAATTGCGCGTTGGCTTGCGCATCGGCATCGGCCGCCTGCTTGGCCGCGCGTTCCTCAATCAGGCGGACCAGCTTTTTATACGGCGACCAGAAGGCCTGCCGGATGCTGATCGGATTATCCACGATTTTGGTGATCGTGGCGTCCCAGTCGCGGCCGGCGCGGTCGTAAAAAATGCCGTTGCGGCCGACAATCAAATTGTCGGAATCGCCACCGGTGAACGCGGCAACGATGGACAATTTTTCACCGCTGCCTTTGCGCACGCAATCGCAGTAAGCGAGATATGTTCCGGCCATGCCCGCCATCGCGGCGTGCCGGCCGGCGTCATCCACCGTGAGGCATAGGTCGCAGCTGCGCTGATCCAGAAACAGCGTGCCGGCCTGAAAAATGGCTTTGTCCCGGCGGCCGTAAAAATCGGCGAAGTTGACGAAGTTGCGGCAGAGCTTGGCGATGTCGCGATGATAATGAATCAAACGATGCAGGCCGATGACGGCGGTGGAATTGCCGGCTTCGGCGGCATCTTTCGCGATGAGCGCGGTCAAAGTTTCCTTGGCCTTGGTGGCGAGAATTTCCCGCGCGCGGGCCAGGCCGATTTTTTCCACCGAACCGCCGGTCTTGCTGCCGTTCCACGCGTCGAACGCGGCGAGCTTGCCGACGAGCGCGCTCCAATCGGCCTCGGTCAAAACTGTTTTGGCACCGAGCAATGGCGTGATGGCGTTGGTTTGCAGCGCGGCAATGGCACCAGCCCACGCAGGATTGATGCCTTGCGTGAGCGGCAGCGGCGTGGTGGCGCCGACTTGCGCGAGCGGCAGACCGGCGATGTCGGTGTGCTGGTTGGTCAGCTCTTTGGCACCCAGCGCGGCGTAATCCTTTTCGTCGCGGTTCAAAGCATTGACGGAGCGCGGATCAAAGGCGGCCAGCCGGCCGCGCGCAAAATAATCCTCCACCTTGGCCTTGACGGCTTTGACCGCGGCGGCGGCGGCTTCTGTGTTCACGCCGAGCGGCAGCACCGCCGCGTCGCTCTCAGCCTTTTTCCACCAATCGGAATACGCGGCGGCCTCGGCAAAAAACTGGTCCACTTTCGCCTGGCTGATGCCGGGCTTGCCGCTCGCGTCCGCAACCGCGCCGAGACAATTGATGAGGTCGGCGATCACAGTTTTCGTCGCGTCGTCGCCGGCGGAATCAGCGGGCACAATGCCGTCGCCGTTGAACGGCTTGGCGGCAAACGTCTGCGCGGCGGCGGCGGCCTCGTCGAAAGTCACTTCGCCGGTATCAGCCTTGCCCAAAACTTGCCGCGCAAAATTGGCGATCAATTTGCCTTCCGGGGTGGCGTCATTGATGGCCGCCGGTTTGAGGGTGGGATTGCCCTTGAGCAAATCGTCAGGATTTTTCAACAGGCCACCGGCCCATTTGGCGGCGGCGATGAGTTCCGGCGCGCGCACGCGGCCGTCCTTGTCGGTGTCAATCAACGCGAGCGTCGCCTTGTCGAATTCGACGCCCGTGGTGGGACACGCCAGCGCGACCCAGAGCTTCTGATCAAGTTGGTCCAGGTTCATCAGGTCGGCGCCCGAACTGATGACGACTTGGTTGAATCCGCCCGCGCGGAAGAATTTCCAGGTGTAATTTACAGCCATAGTTTTTTCCTTTTTAGTTTCTGAATTAGAGGGGGAAATTTAGCGATGAATTCCCGTAGTGACAAGAAATCTTTGAAGTGGTTCAAGGCTATTTAATGCAGTTTTTCGGCGAAAAATTCCAAAATCCGCCGTTCGTATTCTGCCCGGGCAAAAGCGTGCAAATCCTCGTGCCCAGCCCGGTCCAGCAGCCAGAGTTGTTTCGGCTCGGCGGCGGCGTTAAACAGCTCCTTCGATTCCTGCATTGTGGTCAACCGGTCAGCGGTGCCGGCGATGAATAATTTCGGAATAAAAATCTTTCCCGCCCGTGCCATCGGCTGCAAATCTTCCGGCCTGATGCCCAGGCGCGGTTTCAGTTGGCAGATCAGCAACGGCGTGACAAGTCTGCCGAAAATGCCAAACCGGTCGTCCATCCGGTCGGCGGTGGCTTGGTAAATCGTCGGATACGAGGATTCCAAAATCATCGCGTTGACCGGCAGCGGCGGTTCTGCCAGTAAGGCCGCCGCCGCCCCCATCGAAATGCCGATGACGCCGATTTTTTCGCCGGGAAATTTCTGGCGGACAAAAGCCGCGGCGGCGGTTGCGTCGCGGCTTTCCAAAAAACCGAAGGTGATGGTTTTGGCGATGCTTTCGCCGTGGCCTTGAAAATCGAACAACAGCACGGCATAACCGGCATGGGAAAGAAATTCCGCGCGGGCCACCAGCGAAAGGCGGTTCGCATGGACGCCGTGCATCAGCACCACCGCGCCTTTTCCCGGCTGCCCCGCCACCAGCCAGCCATGGATTGTCGCGCCGCTCGCGCTGGGAAATTCAACGGACTGGGCATGCAGATCCGGCGGCGGATTTCCGATCGGGCGATTGGCTGGGGCGACGAGCGTGCCGCCGATGGTCCAGACGCAGAGGCTGCCAAGCAGAATTGCCGCAATGAACAGCGCGCCGAAATTTTTCCACCGGCGGGTGAGTTTCATCGCTAATTCGCCGCCGGCCCCGGAAGTTCGTTCACTTGGAAACAAGTTTCAAACCAGCTCCGATTCCTCAATTTTTCTGGGTCGCTGGCCGCACGGCTTGCCGTGCGCGCTTTCGGGATACTCGAAAATTTTCCCCTCGAAATTGCGGATGAGCACGCGGCCCGCGTTGCGGCACAAAACGTATTCGGGATTGATCGGCACCTTGCCGCCGCCGCCGGGCGCGTCAATGACGTAGGTCGGCACGGCGTAGCCGGTGGTGTGGCCGCGCAATTTTTCCATGATCTCCAAACCTTTCGCCACGCTCGCGCGCAGGTGCGCGGAGCCGGCGATCAAATCGCACTGGTAGATGTAATACGGTTTCACGCGGCACATCAAAAGTTTTTGCACGAGCGCCTTCATCACGTCCGCATCGGCGTTGACGTGTTTGAGCAAAACACTTTGGTTGCCGAGCGGAATGCCGGCATCGGCGAGGCGGCCCAGCGCGGCGCGCACCTCCGTGGTCAGCTCGCGCGGATGATTGGTGTGCACGCTGAGGAACAGCGGGTGGAACTTTGTCAACATCGCACACAAATCCGGCGTGATGCGTTGCGGCAGAAAAATCGGAATACGCGTGCCAATGCGAAGAAATTCCACATGCGGAATCGCGCGCAGCCGGCTCAGCAAATTTTCCAGCTTCTCGTCGCTCAACAGCAGCGGGTCGCCGCCGCTCAACAGCACGTCCCGGATTTCCGAATGCGCGGCGATATAGGCGATCTGTTTGTCGAATTCGGGGTGAAAATCGTAGCCGCTGGCGTTGCTCACCAAGCGCGAGCGCGTGCAGTAGCGGCAATAGCTCGCGCACCGGTCCGTCACCAGAAACAAAACGCGGTCGGGATAGCGATGCACCAAGCCGGCCACGGGCGAGTGCGAATCTTCACCGCACGGATCGCTCATTTCCCATGACGCCGTGTGGGTTTCTTCGATTCGCGGCACGACTTGCTGGCGGATCGGACAATGTTCGTCGGCCGGATCAATCAGGTTGAAAAAATACGGCGTGATGCCGAGCGCGAGCTTGGTGTTCGCGAGTTTTGCGCCCGCAAATTCCTCCGGCGTGAGCGTGGGCATCAAGCGCTGCAGTTGTTCGGCGGTGGTGATGCGGTGCTTCATCTGCCAGCGCCAGTCGTTCCAATC
>Ga0182030_10026222_pt1 | contig 10563 bp, 9 predicted proteins | sample 812S3MmetaG_FD_121299 | JGI IMG/M metagenome (GOLD analysis project Ga0182030, IMG submission 121299) | Permafrost microbial communities from Stordalen Mire, Sweden - 812S3M metaG (Illumina Assembly) | ecosystem: Environmental > Terrestrial > Soil > Wetlands > Permafrost | place: Sweden... | reverse complement strand
CAAGGAGCCCAAGTGGTGGATCCCCGCCCTCGAAAGTGCGGGATAACTTGAACGTCGGGGTGCTGGATAACTTGAACGGCGCTCAGAAACACTGCGGGATTACTTGAACGCTGACACTCGTCGACGGCCACCAGGCGAAGGTGTGACCGGGCAAAGCCCGCCACCCGGGCTCCCTTTTCCACCGAGGAATGCGCCTCGGCCGAGGCGTACACGCACAGGTCCGCCAAAGCGGCACCGGCACTAGTGGCCCGCTCACGGGCGGCGAGCAAGGCGCACAACGTTGCCGAGGAAGCGCTGTCTTGGATGACCCCTCCCCCGGCGAACTTCGAGGTGAAACGAGCGGGCAAACTGAGCAGCTCTACGAGCCAGTCCAGCATTACCGTCTCGATCTCGGTGCAGGCTGGGCTGGTAGCCCAGACCATCCCGTTGACACCCATCCCCGCGGCGACCAGCTCGCCGAGAATCGACGGCGGTGAGGCGTTGGTGGGGGAATAGCCGAAGAAACCGGGTGCCTGCCAGTGCGTCGTACCCGGCAGCACCACTCTGTCGAGGTCAGAGAGGACGGCCTCGAAGCCCTCCGGCTCCTCTGGCGCCGAGACTGGCAGCATCGCCGCCACCTCGCCAGGCCGGACACGCGAGGAGACAGGGTAACTCTCAAGGTTCGCCAGGTAGCGAGCCACCCAATCGACGGCCCGGTGGCCGTCGAGCTCAAATTCCTCTGGATTAAACGGCACCGAGCCTGCATCCGACATAGGCCGATGCTAGGGCGGTGTCTCCTGACGAGTCAGTTTCGGCGCCGTACGGGCGTACTGCTTCTTTCGGGAAGCCTCTTACATCAACCGCTCGGAAGTGGGACCCTATTGAGGATCCCGGATTCCGAGGAGGTACCACGATGGATGTCAAGCCCGGAGATCAGATAGTGGTCCGGGGCCGCACGGTTGCTCAACCAGACCGCGGCGCCGAGGTCCTCAGCGTGATCGGCCCGGACGGGGGGCCGCCTTACCGGGTCCGCTGGAATGAAGACGGCCACGAAGGGCTCTTCTTCCCGGGTCCGGACGCCTCGGTCGGCAAGGCTGCAAAAACGGGCAAGAAGCGCCTCAAATAGCCGGCACGACCCAGGGTCAACCAGGTGACCAATCGGTCAGTAGGTCACCTGATTGACCCGGACGGTGGCCTCTTGGGATGGCTACATGAAGCCCCATGGCCGCCCTTTGTGGGAGGTGGCAGCGCCGCGGGTGGGGCGGCCAGTCATCGAGCTAAAGCAAGTGAATCGCCGTGGCGACCACTTTGTCTTTCGGCCCAACCGGACTCTAGGAGCGCGAAGCAAGACGTGAGATTCACCGCAACTGGTCAGTCGCGTTTGTGCTCCCTATCAAGCTTCCCAGGTCACACAGCGACCTGTCGCTCAGATCCCAGCCGGTCAACTCCCGGGGCCTAGCCTGACGTCATCTTTCTTGAGAGCCAGGAAGAAGTCCCACACTTAGTGGTTGCCGTCACGAGGTTCACCAGTTCAAACGACAGTGAATGCGCGTCGCAGCTATGAACGGCCGAGCCAGCCGAGTCCTTGAACAGCCAGTCGCGGCAAGAGCCGCCGATGGGTCGTGCTACTAGCTGTTTGTTCTCCCTAGATAAGTCTGCAGAGCAGCTATAGACGCAAGGAAGCCTATAAGCGACCCCGCAAAGCACAACCAGATGCCTATCGACCAGTCCAGGCTGGTGAAGGCCGTCGCCGGGTGGGGCAACGTTGCCAAATCGAGACCGCTGAAGACGGCTGAAACTAGCAACACCATGCCGGTCGCGAACAGCCACCCGATTTTGTCACTGTAGACGGCTAGTACTCCACATATCAGTCCCACTGCACTGAAAATGAGAGTGAACCTCCCGTCTGTGGACATCCCGTTCAAGGTCACAGACCCGGTCGATGTCACCGCTTTTACCCACGGCAAAAATGACCCGACAACGACCGCGAGTGCCCCCACGATGACGATCCAGGTCCCGGGCGAGATCGAACTAGCCCCACCCTCTCTCTTTAGAACCTCTGTACTTGTCGTGCTCATCTACTGGCTCCTTTTGCGCTCACTTGATTGTCTACGGCCCACGCAGATCAGCAGGGCCGTACATAGTCCTCACTGTCCCTCATACCCCGGGGTGGTCAAAAACCCCGGGGTATGACTTCTCAGATGTAGGTCGTCTTTCTTCCTAATGCGACTTGGCTAGGCGCCTGCCGGTATGTCTTCGGCGATTGTGGGAATGCTGTCCGACTCGACGGCAGCCTGGCCCAACTTCTCGATCCACTGGTCCTTCTTGCTTGCCCAGAGGTACAAGAGGATGCCGATTCCGACCAGGAACCAGACACCGTCAATTATCGGCGCCAGGTAGTACGGGAAAGCCGGGTACGGCTGGAACGACTTGATCAGCACATAGATAAGCAGTGAAGAGGAGATGACCGGCAGGATGAAGTGCAACCACAAGTTGAACTCCGAACGCCGCTGTATCAGGTAATAGAAGAAAACGCCGACATTGGCGGAGATGTAGATGTATGTCACGGCTATGACGAGCACCAAGCCGTTGGACAAGAAGTACGACCGGTCAGCACCGAAGCCGGCACCTACTGCCAGCCCGACGACGAGGGACAGGATCAGGTTGGCGATGATGGCATTCGTCGGGGTCTTGTGCTCTGGGTGGACCTTGCCGAACCAGGCGGGCAGAGTGCCCGTCTCTCCCATCTTGAACCAGATACGGGTCGACACGTTGTTGCAGGCCTGGCACACGGCCAGGGTGGAGCTGAACATGGCTGCCATCACGAACACCCAGCCGCCTCCCCAAAGGCGCTCGGCGATGATAAGTCCGGGCAGGGCAGGGGCGTTGACGAGTGCGTGCGGGCTGGTGCCGGTAAGGACGCTGGTGCCCCATCCGATGATCTGGCCCCAGTACATGAGGACGAGGAACACCCCGAGGCCGATGATGGCGATCATCGTCGCCTTGGGGACGTTCCGCCTCGGGTCCGAGGTCTCTTCAGCAAGCGGAGCTGCAGCCTCCCAACCGGTGAGACCCTGCAGGGAGAAGACGACGGCAAGCGCGAAGCCCTCGGCCCCCAAGCTGTGAGAAGGGACCCAGCTCGAGAAGTTGAACCCACCGGGCCCGGGGCTGACGAAACCGGACATAGCCAGGGAGAACACGATCGCCATCTCGGTCAGGCCGAGTCCGACGAGCACCTTCACCGACAGGGCGAGGCCGCGCCAGGCTAGGAAAGCCACGAACGGTGCCCCCACTATCAGCGTCAGCCACCAGAGATAGGGCGCATTGATGTTGTAGTGGGACTTCAGCTGCTGCTCGAGCAGAAAGCCGAAGTAGGCGTAGATCGGGCCCGCGATCACCGGGTTGTAGAAGACGTACATCCAGGCGGTCATGAAGCCGACCCGCGGCTTAAGCGCCCGACTGACGAAGGTGTAGTAACCCCCTGCCGAGCTCATATGCTTCGACAGCTGCACGAGCGTGCTTCCGAGCATCAACACGATGCAGACGCCCAACACGTAGGCCAACGGTGCCGTCACACCAGTGAGGGAGACCACATACTGGGTGAAGAACAGCGCCGCGATCGCCGGCGCGATCGTCGCCACTGCCTGCATGGTCGCGCCCGGCAGCCCGATCGCATGCGCTTTGAGCCTGGTCGCCGGCTCTAAGCCAGGGCCGGGCATTGCTTCTGTGGCCATATTCTCCTCCTCAGTGTGACAACGGACCTACTTCAGCATCCCTTATGAAATAGCTCAATAATTGTGTTGGCCTGCTGCACTACAACTCAGGTTCGACTTGCTTGCAAGTACTGCTCTCAGCCGTCAGTTTGCCCTATGACGGCAGTGCGATGGCGTTGACCCGATTCTCGAATTGCGAGATCTCTGCTTCGCCGTCCAAGACGCCGACCTCCAGACGGTAGCTGCGCTCCTCACCCGGCTCGAGCCAAAGCAATTCTCCACGCTCCTTGGCATCAAACCGGCCCGCGTCGCGGTTGGTAGTCGGCTCGAGGGCGACCGCGTAGATCCCCTCCCCCATCATCCGCCACACGGTGTGAAAGGGCAATACTCGGTGGTCAAAGAGCTGGTATACGCCGAGACCTAGGGCGTCGTTGACGAGTGCGACCGGGGCAGTACCGTCCGGCTCGGCTACGACAGAATGCTCGTAGCACTGCTCCTTGCAGCGCGGCTGTGGTCCGGTCATCACCCGGTAGTCCTCAGGCGGGTAGTCACCGGTCGGCGCGCCTGGCGGTGCCGGGATCAGAAGGCGAGAGCCCTCGTCGAGGACGGGATAGCCAACGTTGACGTGATACAAGAGCATCTGGGTGGTCGGATCGAAGCCGACATTGACGACCCGGTCCGAGATGCGCAGGGCCGAGCCACCGACCGTGACCTCGACGCGTCGGCGCAACTCCATGGCTTCGGCGAAGACTGCCGACTGGCGGACAACACCCTCAGCCCAGAGCACGCACTCGTCACCGCGCCATTCCTCGCCATAGCCAACTAGGCGTGCCGGGAGCATGCCAATACGACCCATGAGCCCGTACTCGACCTCGGTCTGGAGGTCCTGGTGAAACTGCTCGGCGGAGTCAAGACCACCTAGCAACGTGTGATCCAGACCACAGGTGACGACCATGCCTCCGCCCCAGCTACGGAACCAACCGAGGCCGAGAGGCTCGGAGAACCACGGCCCCATCACTTCGGTGCTGGAAAGCCAACTCAAAGAGTTGCCTTTATAGCTGCAAGGACCGATGTCGAAGCACCGGTCCACGATCACATCGAAACGGAACCCGCTGCCACTGTTGAACTCGAGCACTCGCACACCACGCCCCACGCCGTCGCCAAGGGTCACGAGGCGCACGCCGAAGGCCTGCTCCTGGCGCCCTACGCGACGCATCAGACTGGCCCGGTCCAGTTCGGTACCGTGCAGCTTTGTCATCTTGGCGCCTCCTACATCACTGCGATTGGATTGAAAGGTGACCCTGTGGCCCTCGGAATCCTCAGGGGCGCCACGATCACCAGGAACTCCCAGCGTTGCTCGAGCTCGCACGCCTCGGCCAAGTCCTCAAGGTTGAGGCTGTCGGATGCCAGCATCCCCATCGCCGTGATCTGCAGGGGGTGGATCGGATACGCGATCCCCTCCACCGTGCTCGGCACCGTCTCCCCGTCTCCGTCGGGAAGAAAGCCGGCCACGTGCCGCTCGTGCAACAGCGAGATGGCGTCGACGTGCAGCCCAGCCTTGCCCTCGCCGGTGTAGCCGTTGTCCCACGCTCCGAGCTCGAGGCGGCGACGATGGTGGCCAGTCCTGAAGACGAAGAGGTCTCCCTCCCCCAGGCGCACACCTTGGGCCCGCTCGGCCTGTTCGAGCTCCGCGCGGCTCACGGCGGTGCCCGGTTCGAGCCAGGGCACTCCCCTGAGTCGCGGAATGTCGAGCAGTACTCCGCGGCCCACAACGCCTTGAGCGTACTCGGTGATGTCGAAGGCATCCGCGCCCGTGGTGGTCACAAGGCCTGCAGGGCGCCCGTTGTAGAGCTGACCCCGATAGGCGATGTGGCACAAGGCGTCGATATGGGTGTGACAGTCGCCGTGGAACTGCATGCCGAGAAAGTCGGTTGCAAAACGCAAGGTGCCCGACCCGATATCGGTGTCGTGGCCCGTTGCCATGTAATGGATTGCCGGGTTCGGGTTGTCGGGTCCAGCCACCTTGTTCACGGGCAGCGACAGCGAGATTGAGCGACCCGAGCGGACAAGGGAGGCGGCTTGGATGACGTGCTCGGGCTTTATGTAATTAAGGGTTCCCCTCGTGTCGTCAGCGCCCCAAAGCCCCCAGTTCTTTACCGAGTCAAAGAGCTGGTCGAACTCGTCGGTCGACCATCTCCGGGCACTCTCGCCAGCGACATGTGCCATCGTCGACTCCATTCAGCAAGTGTGGGGGGCGCGAAGGTCGCCCTGCCTGTCGCGGCAAGCTAGCAAGTTCTCTGAACAGGTACAAGGGTTCGCTGGTCCATCGGCAGGAAAATGCGCCGTGAGCGCACTACGAACCGAGCATGGCACCGTCGTTTGGCACTCCCACGAAGGAGTGACTAACGACCCGTCCGCCCAGCGACGCCCATGTGTCAGTTTCGACGGCGATGCGCAACTGGTCCGTCCGCAGCCAGGCCCGATAACAGTCGATCGGCTTGCCGGTGGCGTCCCGAGTGACCGACTGGATGTAGACAAGCGGGTAGCGGCTCGGCACTCCGAGACGGCGGGCGAGCGGAGGTGGCGCGGCCACTGCTTCGAGGATCCGGCTGCTGCCGGCAACTTCCACACCGCATTGCTGGCGAAGCGTCCAGTAAAGAGAAGCCGTAGAGGTCCTGCGGATCTCGGGCAGGATCCCCGCGTACTCGTGGGGAAGGTGGTTCACCACGTACAAGGCGATATGGCCGTCGACCCGTCGCAACCGCTCGAGCGCCACGCCCTGGGCGTCTGGCTCGAGCTGAAGAGCCTCGCTGGCCCATTCGGGCAGTTCCTCGATCCCGGCTCGCAGCACTGTCGACTCGACCGTGATGCCACGGCGGGTGAGCTCGTCGTCGAACAGGCCACCTGCCCACTGCAACAGCCAAGATCCTGACGAGGTCCGGTTGACGAAGGCACCCCGGCCCTTCTCCTTGCGAATGAGGCCCTGTTGCTCTAGGGCATGGAGCGCCTGGCGCACCGTCGCCCGCGAGACCTTGTAGTACTCGCTCAAGAAAGGCTCAGAGGGAAGTCGCTCTCCTTGGGACCACCGACCCGTCTCGATCTGCTGCTCCAGCAGCTTGCGCAGCTGATAGTGGAATGGCACCGAAGAAGACCGGTCGATCACACCGGCAGGGTCAGTCATTCGTTGCTCCTGTTCAAACAGGGCGATGCAGCAAGCTACCTTACCCCTTGACGGTGCTCACGACCACAATTACTGTCAGGTCGTCCGACGGCGAAGCCCGCCGATGGACCACTGGTCTCTCGCGAGAGCGAGACGGGAAGTGGCGTTGGGCTGCTAGGACAGTTGCCGGAATCTCCGGGTGACCTGTGGAAGGGGTTTCAATCATGGAACACACAATGGAACGTGTGACCTTCGACGGCGGACGGCCGAGCGGGCCTCTCCCTATCACGCAGATCGCCTTTGTCGTGCGCGACATAGACCAGGCCCTCGAGAACTTCAACCGCACCCTTGGGTGGGGCCCGTGGAACATCTACGAGCACAAGCCCCCATCTCTTCACGACACGTACCTTCGCGGCGTGCCGACCGACTACACGATGATCGGGGCGGAGGCCCACGTCGGCCCGATCGATGTCGAGCTCATACAACCAGTAGACGGTCCCAGCATTTACAAAGAGTGGCTCGACGAACATGGCGAGGGCGTCCACCACATTGCAATCATGCGCGCCACGATGGAGGACGCAAGCGAGACCGAGCAGTACCTCGACGAGCTCGGCGCCCCGGTCATCATGGAAGGCCGCATCGGAGACTCGATCAGGTTCATCTACATCGATGCCCAGCCGACTTTGAAGGTCATCTTGGAATCAGGAAGCGGGCACGCTGTGGACATGACCCCGGTCCGCGTCTACCCGCCTGAAGCCTGACGGGCCCCACTCAAAAACCTTCCCCACCCTTGGGGCGCCAGCATGCTACGCCCCGCGGTGCAGCGTGGCTCGCATAGGTCCCTAACCACGTGTCCGGGGCTTGAACCCAGGACAACCCTGCCCCCTTCCCGCCCTGCTCAACACCGTTGCTGTACGTACAGGACGCTGTTATAGTGACGCCCCGGGAGGGTGCGCCTTACCCACCGGGAACAAAGCTCCGAGACTGGGCCGGGTAGTCGGCTCGAAGGGGACCGGGATGAAGATTCTGGCTGTTGGCGATTCGTACATGCCGCCCCGCTACTTTCAGGAGGCCTTCGCCTTCCTTGAGTCGGACCACGAGGTGGAGTATTTCAAGGTCGCGGACGAGGAGTTCACCCCTAGCACGCCCTCAGAGCTACGGATAAAGGAATACCAAGGGGTACCCGCCGAGCTGTGCCAGCACATGGCCGGTGTCGAGGCCCTCGTGGTTCAAGGCGCTCCGGTCACCGATGCCGTTCTCGAGGCGTCATCAAAACTGCAGATAATCGGGTGCGCCCGTGGGGGCCCGGTCAACGTGGACGGGGAGGCCGTGAACGCTCGACGGCTGCCTCTTGTAAACACCCCTGGCAAGAACGCCGAAGCGGTGGCCGACCAGACAATCGCCTTTTTGATCATGTTGGCAAGGGGCTTTCCCCGCGCGCAGAGGTTCTTGGACGAGGGCCACCAGCTGAAGGACAACTGGGAAGGTGCGAAGTTCATCGGCAGTGACCTCCGGCGCCACACCCTGGGCCTTGTCGGCTTCGGGCTGATCGGCCATCAAGTCGCCCGCCGAGCCATCCCATTCGGGATGCGAGTCGTCGTGTACGACCCCTATGCCGACCTTGGAGGTGTTGAAGGGGTCGCGCAGGTGCCGAACCTTGACGACCTCTTGGCGGAAGCCGACTTCGTCTCACTGCACGCGCGGACGACGAAAGACAACGTGAACATGTTCGACGCAGCCACCTTCGCAAAGATGAAGCCCGGCTCGTATTTCGTGAATACCGCCCGGGAGACACTCGTAGACGAAGACGCCCTCGACGCTGCCCTCGAGGGGGGTCATCTGGCCGGAGCCGCGCTCGACGTGGTGAGGCAGAGCTCGGACGAGGGCCGGCACCGGTTCCTGCGTCACCCCAACGTCGTGATGACACCGCACATGGGCGGTGCCACGCACGAGACCTTGCTGCAAGGAGCAGAGATGATCGCGGACGAACTCCGCCGCTTCGCGGCCGGCGAGCCGCTTTGCTACTTAGTCAACCGGAAGGAGCTGGGGCTATGAGCCAGGGTTACCTGCTGGCGATCGACGTCGGTACAGGCAGCGCCCGCGCCGTCCTATTCGCCGCCGATGGAAGTCAGGTTGGGATCGGCCAGCGTGAGTACAGCCATCGTGAGGCCCCTGGGGTGCCAGGGTCACAAGTCTTCGACACGACGACCAACTGGTCGCTCATCGCCCAGTGCGTACATGAGGCTCTGGCCGACGGCCAGGTTTCCCCAAGCCAGGTGCTCGCCGTCAGCGCGTCGAGCATGCGCGAAGGCATGGTGCTCTATGGCGCGAAGGGCCAGGAGATCTGGGCCTGCCCCAACGTCGACTCGCGAGCCGGTGAAGAAGCCACCGAGCTCGTGACCTCAGGCGAAGCCCAGGAGATCTACAACCATGCCGGCGACTGGGTATCTATTACCTCGCCCGCTCGCTTCCGCTGGATCGCCAGGCACGAGCCTGAGCTGTTCGCGGAGATAGCCCACGTCGGCATGCTCGGTGACTGGGTGCTGACAAAGCTTTCCGGCGAGTTCGTCACAGACGCGTCTCTCGGTTCGAGCTCGGGCATGTTCGACCTAGCGAAGCGAGACTGGTCGGAGCGAATACTCGATATCTGCGGGCTCGAGCGTGCCATCTGCCCGCCCGTGGTCGATTCCGGCACAGTTATCGGCTCGGTGACAGCCCAAGCGGCCGCCGAGACGGGACTACTTGAAGGGACCCCGGTTGTCGTCGGCGGTGCCGACACCCAGCTCGGCCTTATCGGAATCGGCGTGAAAGGCACGGGACGGTTCACGGTCCTCGGCGGAAGCTTCTGGCAGCACACGATGTTGCTCGACAAGCCCTTCGTCGACCCCAAAGCGCGGCTGCGCACCTTGTGCCATACGACTCCGGGCCTTTGGATGATGGAGGGCATCGGCTTTTACTGCGGCATAGTCATGCGCTGGTTCCGCGACGCTTTCTGCGAGCTCGAGCTCGCCCAGGCAGCCGCCGACGGCGTGGATGTCTACTCCATAATGGAGGAGAAGGCCTCCGCCTTGCCCCCGGGCTCCAACGGTGTTGTCGGGCTGTTCTCCAACGTGATGCAGGCGAGCCGCTGGGTGCACACCACACCGGGGTTCCTTGGATTCGACGTCGACAACCCGGCTCGCTCGGGCAGGGCGGCCTGCTTCCGCTCCATCGAAGAGGCCGCCGCCTACGTGTCTCTCGCCCACGTCCGCATCATCGAGGAGGTGGCCGACTGCAAGGCCGACGAGGCCGTTTTCACCGGTGGTGCCGCCAAGGGCCACCTATGGCCACAGATCGTCGCCGACGTTCTCGGCATTCCCCTGCACATCCCCGTCGTTAAGGAGTCCACCGCGTTGGGAGCTGCCGTCTGTGCCGGTGTCGGCGTAGGGCTCTGGGCCAACACCGACGAGGCGGCCAGTGCGGTGGCGGCCTTCGAGCGGACCGTTGAACCTGATGACAAGGCCAGTGCCGCCTATGCCGGGCTTGCCGAGCAATGGTTCAAGATCTACAGCGGCTCGATGGAGCTGGCAGAGTCCGGCCTCGTGCGCCCGCTGTGGCGCGCCGCCGGGACCTGACCGATAGCTATATAGGAGGCAACATGCCTGAAGCCGATGCAAGGACCGACAAGAACTTCTTTCTCGACATACCTGTGCCCGACCAGGGCTTTTTCCT
>Ga0182030_10026221_pt1 | contig 10563 bp, 10 predicted proteins | sample 812S3MmetaG_FD_121299 | JGI IMG/M metagenome (GOLD analysis project Ga0182030, IMG submission 121299) | Permafrost microbial communities from Stordalen Mire, Sweden - 812S3M metaG (Illumina Assembly) | ecosystem: Environmental > Terrestrial > Soil > Wetlands > Permafrost | place: Sweden... | reverse complement strand
GCCGGGCGGCAGGGCGATGGCGAGGCCGGTGGGGATCAGCGCCCGCTGGCCCGGTGCGATGGCCACCGGATCGGTGACGGCAGCGAGCAAGTCCATGCCGGCGGCGCCGGCGGTGGCATAGGTAGGGAGTGGCAGGCCCTCGCCATGTGGCAGGCGGGTGACGCGAATCGCGATGCTCATGGAAGGATGATGCGATCGGGCGCCGCGTGCCGCAACCGCCGCGTGACGCGGCTACGCAACCGGTGCGTACCGACGCGTGGCGCGGCTGTGCAACCGGTGCCTGACGCGGCTAGCATCCGATGCGTGACGCGGTTCTGCATCAGGCGCGTGACTCGGCTACGCAACCGGTGCGTGACGCGGCGATGCATCCGGTGCGGCCGCGTCCGCCGACTGCGCCAGGTGGACGTAGTTCTGTGTTGCGTACCACAGCGCGTACTGGTCGTAGGTCACCGGTTCGTAGCGCGGCGGATGATCGGGCGCGCAGCACGACGGCACACAGGCGATCAGCGTGTCGGGGTGTGGATCGAAGAAGAACGGGATGGCATAGCGATGCTGCCCTGACCTGTTGATCGCACGGTGCGGGGTGGACAGGAACCGGTCGTTCGTCCAACGGCGCAAAATGTCGCCGCCGTTGACCACGAACGCGCCCTCGATCGACGGCGCATCGAACCATGTCCCGTCCGGCAGCCGGATCGACAGTCCCGGCACCTTGGAGGGCGCCAGCAAGGTCATAAAACCGGAATCGGTGTGCGGGGCGATGCTGAATTCGTCGTCTTCATAGTTCTCCCGCGGCGGATAATGCGTCAGCCGCTGGATCATGTTGGGCTTGGCGAACATCGCATCGAAATAGTCCGCCGGCAGGCCGAGCGCGACGGCGTAGATCGGCACCAGCCGGCGGCCCAACGCCTCCATCGCCGTCATGTACGACAGCACGATGTCGCGGAACCCGGGCAGATCCTCCGGCCACCGGTTCGGCCCACGGAAGCGCTTGTTGGCAATCACATCGGGATCGTCGGGCGCGCGTTCGCGGCGCAGGAAGAAAGCCTCATTGACGCTGGGCTTGCGGTTGCGATGCACCGTGGAGCTGCGCGCGATGCTGCCGCCCATCGGCATGTAGCCGATGTTGTGCTCGTTGATGCGCAGCGCCAGCTTGCGGTCCGTCGGCATCGCGTGGAACCGTTCGGCCTGTTCGAAGGTGGCGTCGATCAGGGATTGCGGGATGCCGTGGCCGCGCAGGTAATAGAAGCCGACCTGTTCGAAGGCATAGCGCAATTCGTGCGCCAGGCGTTGCAGCGCGCCGGTATCGCCCGCCAGGTACCGCGCCACGTCCAGCACCGGTATCACACCGCCGATCCGTTCCGCGGTGGCGAACTGTGCAATCCCGTCGTCTGGCATGGCGCATTTCCCCGTCATTGCGAGCGCTGCGAAGCAATCTCCCGCGTGCGATCACACGGGCGCGCGCGGGAGATTGCTTCGCTTCGCTCGCAATGACAAATGCGCCGCGGCGAGATGCGCCGCGGTGAGAGATGCCCGGCCGGCACTCATCCGTTGCCGAGAGCCGCGCCGAGATAAGCCATGTCGGTTGCCGGTTGGCTGCCCGCAAAGGTCAGCACCAGTTCGTCCACACCGGCGCGGCGATAGCGCGCGGCCGTGCCGAGGCAATCTTCGGCGGTCCCGGCAATCGCAAACGCATCGATGAACCGATCGTCGAGAACAGCGGTCGCTGGCTCCCCCTTGCGCAACCGGTCAAGCGCGGCGATGACCTCCGGCTTGGCAAGCCCGCTATGTCGAACGATCGTGTCACGCAGCGGCGGCCAATCGTCCCCAATCGGCCAGAAGGTCGTGAGCATGGCGCCGATCGCGGCCTTGGCGGAGCGTCGCGCCTCGGCGCGATCCGGCCGGACGACGCATGGAACGTATTGCACGACCTCCGGCCGTGGTCGCCCTGATTGCTCGGCCGATGCCGCAACGATGCCGACGGCATACTCTGTGTAGGCGGCCGGGCACATGTTGGACACGATCAGCCCATCCGCGATCCGGCCACACAGCGCCAGGCTGCGCTCGCCCATCGCCGCCATGTAAATCGGCATCAGCGGCCGCGGCGGTTTGAACCGCAGCGCGACGCTATCGGCAGAGAACACCGGTCCGCGATAGCGCACCTGCTCGCCGCGCAGCAGCGCGCGAACAATGTGGATCGCATCCTCCATCGCCGCGAGCGGGCGGTAACGAAAGCCGAGGCGCTCGATCTGCGCACCAATGCCAGAGCCGATTCCAAGCAACGCCCGTCCCTCGGCCAGTTCGTCGAGCGCACCGAACTCCATCGCGATCACGGTCGGATGGCGCGTGTACGGATTGACGATACCGACCCCGATGCGAATGCGGCTGGTCGCCGCGACGCACGCCGACGCCACCGGGAAAACGCCGCGATCGCACGGGTTCTCGGCAAACCACACCGATCGGTAGCCATGCGCTTCGGCAACACGGGCGAGCGCGACGCAGCTTTTCGGATCGAGCCCGTGCAATCGCACGCTCAGGCGCGGCAGTTCGGACGGAGGGAAAGACGACGACAAAGAAGACCCCGGTGCTCCAGTCCCTGCCGGCATCATATCCCGCCGGGCCGCGGCGCCGTGCTGCCCTCGGAGAAATGCACGTGGACCACGCGCCAGTCACGATCCTCCTTGCGAAACACCATGGTGGACCGCGAGGTGTAGTCGCTGCCGTAGCGGCGTGCGGCCGGCGGCGGCTCGCTGCCGACCCAATCCGATCGCGTATGCCGCTCGCACCAGACCACCGCGAGATCGTCCGACACCACGCCGCCAATGTCGAAAGGGGTCCAATAAGTACTGGCGACATTGCCCTGGTAGAACTGCCACAGCCGGGTCCAGTGCTCACGGCCTTTGTAGGTGTGGCCGTTGAGATTGAAGAACACCGCTTCCGGCGCCTGGCTCCACAGGTCTTGCAGTTGTGTCCATTCGAAGCGCGCATTGAGGTCGAGATACTCGTCCAGGCGTTCGAGCAAACGTTGCCGATCGGCTAGCGAGCCGCCCACCAGGTCGCCTTGCAGTTTCGATTTTTCCACCCGTACCTCCCTCACGCTACCCATGGCACCAACGACCTGAAGCGGCCATGCGCCGAGGCCGCAAGCGCCGGTCAATCGAGATCCAGCGCCATCAGCGCCTCGTCGTGGAACACGCCGTCCACGCACAGCCCGCGGCGCTCGATGCCGTAGGTGCGAAAACCCAGATCGGCGTACAGCTTGCCGGGCGCCTCGTTGCCCAGCGTCACGGTAAGGTGCACGACGCAAAGCCCCGCCTCGCGGGCACGCGCGATCGTCGCTTCGACCAAAGCGCGCGCCAATCCGGTGCCACGATGCGCGGCATCGACATAGACCGCGAACACCGACCCCTTGTGGCGCGATTTTGTCCCCGTTTGCAGCCGCAGCCCGGCGGTGCCGGCCAGGTCCCCGCTCGCGGCAAATCCGCCGAACATATAACTTGGGGGTTCGAGCAAGCGGCGCGCGAGGTCGTCCGGTGCCGTCCGCGCCTCGTCTTGCCAGGACGCGCTGAACGCCGTCGGATGCAAACGCAACGCATCGAGCCGCACGTGGCGAAACGCTGCTTCGTCCGCGCGGGTGAGCAAGCGGATGGCGTATCCCGTCATGCCAGGGCGGCGGCAATGCGCTCCGCCAAACGCCGCGCCACGTCGTCCTTCGCCATTTTCGGCCAGTCCTCGACGCCGTCCGCCGTGATCAGGTGCACCGCGTTGTCGGTGCCGCCCATGATGCCGGTTTCCGGCGAGACGTCGTTGGCGACGATCCAGTCGGCATTCTTGCGGGCGCGTTTGGCCTGGGCGTTGGCCATCAGGTCATCGGTCTCGGCGGCGAAACCGACCACCAGGCGTGGGCGCCGTGCCCCGGGTGCGGCGAGCGTGGCCAGGATGTCGGGGTTGGGCACAAGCTCCAGCGACGGCGGCGCGCCGCCCGGCACCTTCTTGATCTTGCCCTTGGACTCGCGCGCCACATGCCAGTCCGCCACCGCCGCGGCGAAGACCGCGACGTCCGCCGGCAACGTCTCCTGGCATGCGGCCAGCATCTGCGCCGCGGTCTCCACCCGATGCACGGCGACGCCGGGGGGATCGGCGACGCCGACGGGTCCGCTGACCAAGGTCACCCGTGCGCCCATCGCAGCGAGTGCGGCGGCGATGGCGTGGCCCTGCCGGCCGGACGAGCGGTTGGCGATGTAGCGTACCGGGTCGATCGGCTCGTGCGTTGGGCCGCTGGTGACCAACGCGTGTTTGCCGGAAAGCGGTTTGGGGGAGTCGAAGAAAGCCTCGATGGCCGCAAGGATGGCGGGTGGCTCGGCCAGGCGGCCGGGGCCAAACTCGTTGCAGGCCATCGCGCCCTCGTCCGGCCCGACCTCCAGCACGCCACGGGCGCGAAGCGTCGCCATGTTGGCCTGCGTCGCCGGATGCAGCCACATGCGCACGTTCATCGCCGGCGCCACCAGTACGGACTTGTCGGTGGCCAGCAGCAATGTCGAGGCGAGGTCGTTGGCCAGACCGGTCGCCATCTTCGCCAGGATGTCGGCCGAGGCCGGCGCCACCACCACCAGGTCTGCGCTGCGCGACAACTGGATGTGCCCCATCTCGCTTTCGTCGGTCAGTGAGAACAGATCGGTATAGACTTTCCCCTCGCTCAGGGCTTGCAACGACAGCGGCGTCACGAACTGGCCGCCATTGGTGGTGAGCACGCAGGTCACGCCATGGCCGTGGCCACGCAACAGGCGGATGAGTTCCAGCGCTTTGTACGCTGCGATGCCGCCGGAGATGATGAGAAGGATGCGCTTGCCAATACTTGCACGTTTCACAACCGCCACCCTTGGTGAATCGCCGCGATCCCGCCCGACAGGTTGCGCACGCTCACCCGCGCGAACTCCGCCGCCCGCATCATCGCCGCCAACTTCGCCTGGTCTGGGAAGGTGCGAATGCTCTCGGCCAGGTATTGGTAGCTGTCCGAGTCATGTGCCACCACCTGCCCCAGCCGCGGCAACACGCGAAAGCTCCAGGCGTCGTAGAGCGGCTGCAACGCCGCCACCTGCACGCGGGAAAACTCCAGGCAGCAGAACCGCCCGCCCGGCTTCAGCACGCGCCGCGCCTCGCGCAGCACCGCATCCTTGTCGGTGCAGTTGCGCAAGCCAAACGCGATCGACACGCGCTCCACCGCGCGATCCGGCAGCGGCAACCGTTCGGCATCCGCGACCAGCAGCGACACGTCGCCGACCACACTGCGTTCCACCGCGCGGTTCTGCGCCACCGCCAGCATCGAGGCGTTGATGTCCGACAGCAGCACCGGACCGCCGCCCTTTGCCAGCCAGCCGAAACTGATGTCCCCGGTGCCTCCGGCCAGATCCAGCAGCCGGTCGCGCGGCCGCGGATCCAGCGTGGTGATGAAGATCCGCTTCCAGACCCGGTGCACGCCCAGCGACATCAGGTCGTTCATCAGGTCATAGCGCGGTGCCACGCTATCGAACACGGCGCGCACCATCCCGGCTTTTTCCCCGCGCTTCACGCGGCGGAAACCGAAATCGGCGGAGTCGTCACCAGGCGTGTCAGGGGCGCGCACACGCGCCGGCAAGGACGCCTTGGTGGTTTCGGGACCGGGCACAGGATTGTCGCTCATCGCCATCCTGTATAGCGTGCCGCCCGCCCATGCCGGAACTCCCCGAAGTCGAGACCGTGATGCGAGGCCTCCAGTCCCGGCTGGAGGGCCGCCGCATCGTGTCCGCCGTGGCGCACCGCGCGGACCTGCGCTGGAAGCTGCCGACCAGCCTGGCGCAGCGGCTGACCGGTGCCCGCGTCATCGGGTTCCGCCGGCGCGGCAAATACATCCTGATGCGGCTGGATGGCGGCGACTCGGTGCTGCTGCATCTCGGCATGTCCGGCCGCATGGTGCTGACGCCGCTGCGGCCGAACCAGCCCACGCTGCACGAGCACCTGGTGCTGGAAACCGACGACGGCTGGCGCGTCGGCTTCGTCGATCCGCGCCGGTTCGGCTCGGTGGACCTGGTGCCGACCGCGCTGGAGGAACAGCACCGGCTGCTGGCCGAGATCGGGCCGGAACCGCTGGAGGCGGACTTCACCCCCGCCAGCCTGTCCGCCTCGCTCGCCGGCAAGCGCACGCCGATCAAGGCCGCGCTGCTCGACCAGAAGGTCGTGGCCGGGCTGGGCAATATCTATGTCTGCGAGGCGTTGTTCCGCGCCAAGCTGTCGCCGCAGCGCGCGGCCTACACGGTGCCCGGCACGCGGGCGGCGCGGCTGGTGCCGGCGATCAAGGACACGTTGCGCGAGGCGATCGCCGCCGGCGGGTCCTCGCTGCGCGACTATGTGCGGCCGGACGGCGAACTGGGGTATTTCCAGCACGCCTGGAAGGTCTATGGCCACGAAGGCGAGCCGTGCGAGCGCTGCCCCGGCAAGCCGGCTTGCGCGGGCATCCGCCGCATCACCCAGTCCGGCCGCAGCACGTTCTATTGCCCGCGCACGCAGCGGTGACCCGCCGACGAAGCCATGCCCGGTTGCCGCAACACGGCCCGGATGATGGTAATATGAGAGCGTTTTCGCCGTGAGGGGAATCACCGGAACATTCCTGTCATTGCGAGGCGCGCAGCGCCGAAGCAATCCCCTGCCTGACGAGCCGAGGTACGCTCGTCAGGCAGGAGATTGCTTCGTCGCTTCGCTTCTCGCAATGACAGGTTTCACTGACAGGTTTCACTCATGGCCGGGTCGAACAGCGGTCAACCATGTCCTCGGACGAACATCGACCCCGGCTATGACGAGGAAATGAGCGGCGCGCTCGAGAGTCAGGCATTGAGGCGCTTGGAATAACAAGCCCCGCAACGGACGATCGTGACCGCCGTCGCCCGACGACCCCGGGCGGTCGGACTCGCGTGACTGCTACTGGCCATCTGGTGACAGGGAAGTCTGGTCTGCGCCAGTATGCGCACCAACCGCCACGGCAGCCCAAGACCCAGGAGTCGATCATGAGCGACACGGACGGCATCGATATCGAGGACCTGATCGCCGCGGCACAGATCGCCGGCGCAGGCGACCCCGAGCAGGAGATCGCTGCGTTGCAGGATCTGTTGCGCGCGGCGTGGGCACTGCTGACCGAACGGCAGCAGTCCGATCTGATCGAGAGCGAGGAAGCCCAGACCGTCCTCGATGCCGAGGAAGACGAGGCCGAGGAACCCGACGCGGAGTGACGCTGCCGCCATGGCCCCTCGCCCGCCCCTGCGCCATAATGGTGCCCTTAAGCCCGCCGCTACGGAGGACACCAGATGCCCGACTACCAGAACATCCTCGTCGAAACCCATGGCCGGGTCGGGCTGATCCGCCTCAACCGGCCGCAGGCGCTGAATGCGCTGTGCGACGCGCTGATGAAGGAACTCGGCGACCAGCTTCTCGCCTGGGACGCCGACAAGGCGATCGGCGCCATCGTGCTGACCGGGAGCGAAAAAGCCTTCGCCGCCGGCGCCGACATCAAGGAAATGCGCGAGCGCACCCACCCCGAAGCGCTCATGCAGGACTTCATCGGCGCCAACTGGGAGACGGTGCTGCGGGTGAAGAAGCCGGTGATCGCCGCAGTGGCCGGATTTGCCCTCGGCGGCGGCTGCGAGCTGGCGATGATGTGCGACATCATCCTGGCCGCCGACAGCGCGAAATTCGGCCAGCCGGAGATCAATCTCGGCATTTTTCCCGGCGCCGGCGGCACCCAGCGGCTGACCCGCGCCGTGGGCAAGGCCAAGGCGATGGACATGGTCCTGACCGCCCGGATGATGGACGCGGCCGAAGCCGAGCGCGCCAGCCTGGTGTCGCGCGTCTTCCCCGCCGACCAGCTTCTGCCCGAGGCGCTGAAGATCGCCGAACGGCTCGCGGCGATGTCGCCGGTCGCCCTGGCGCTCGCCAAGCAGGCGGTCAACCGCGCCTTCGAAACCACCCTGGTCGAGGGCGTGCGCTACGAACGCTCGACCTTCCTGTCGCTGTTCGGTACGCCCGACCAGAAGGAAGGCATGGCGGCGTTCGTGGAAAAGCGGAAGCCGGCGTTCCGGCTGGACTGAAACGCGCCGGCGGCTTTGCTACGAGTGCGTGCCGCACAAGCACGCGACTTGTCGGGGTACGTCGGCGACAAGTCTCCTATACCCCCCCTCTATCGGCTGATGCAGACGCGAATTGCGTCATTATGGTCAGGCAGACGACTCGCCGCGGTGCCACGGATGGTATAGGTCCAGGCAATGACGGATTGCGTCGGCATCTCGACACCCAGCACGGCGGTGACGGCAACCCCTCCGCCCGCGGCGCCCTGCAATCTGCTGCTGGTCAGCGGCAACCCGTGCTGGACGCGCGCCGTGCAGGACGCCGCGGCCGAGATCGGCGGCGGTCTGTCGCGCTGCGACGCAAAAGACGCGGTGATCCGCCTCGCTTGCATCACGCCGCACTACTCGCATCTGCTGCTGCACCCGGACAGTGCGGACGGGCTGCTGAACGAGCTGGTCACGCTGACGGCAGGCGACCGGGAATCCTCCACCGAGATCCTGCTGCTTGGCGCGCAGGGGCAGTTGCCGCCCTGGATCGGCGTCATCCAGGCAGCGGATCGCCAGGTCGTGCGCCAGGCCCTCGCCACCCGCGCGGCACCAGCGCCTGGCCCCGGCGGCAGCCGCATGCTGCTGCCCGAACTGCGCGAAGCGCTCGACGGCATGATGATCGAGACCTGCTACCAGCCGATCGTCCGTATGGCCGACCGGCATCTGGTCGCGCTGGAGGCGCTGGCCCGGCTGAACCATCCAATCCACGGCACAGTGCCGCCGGACGCGTTCGTGCCGCAGCTCGAGGATGCGGGCCTCGCCGCGCGCCTGACCGACCAGGTCACCGAGCGTGCGCTGAGCGACATGGCGGGGCCGCTGACCTGCGCCCGCGGCCTCGACATCACGCTGAACTTTCCGCTCGGCGTGCTGCTGGTGCCGGCCGCGCTGCAACGGCTCGACGCGATGCGGCGCGCGGTCGGCCTGGGGGCAGAGCGTGTCATCATCGAATTGACCGAGAGCCGGCCGGTGCTGGATCTGGCCGGCCTCGGCGGCGTGCTGGAGCGGCTGCGGGCCGATGGCTACCGTGTCTCGATCGACGACGTCAGCCCCGGCGTGCCCCGCCTGCCCGAACTGCTGGAGCTGCCGTTCACCAGCCTCAAGCTGGACAAGGGCGTGGTGCAGGACATGGCCCACGAGCCAGCGGCGCAGAGCTTCGTGCGGCATTTGATGGATGTGGCCAGGGCGCAGCATTTGTCCGTCGTCGCGGAAGGCGTCGAGGATCTGGCGACATGGCGGCGCCTGATGGCACTGGGCGTGGACTACGTGCAGGGCTTCCTGGTGGCGCGTCCGCTGCCAGTCGCCGCGGTGCCGATCTGGCTGGAGGCTTGGCAGAGCCAGCCCGCATTCGGGTGACCTGCGCTCGGCGCGGCGCCGTGCTGCTGGGCTTGCTCGCCGGCCTCACTTTGCTTCGCCTGGTCGTCGCCGCGGTTGCACCGCTGGCGCCGGACGAAGCCTATTACTGGGTGTTTTCCCATGCGCTGGCGCCGGGTTACCTCGACCATCCGCCGATGGTGGCAGTGTGGATCCGCGCCGGCACCGCCATCGCCGGCCAGGGCGCGCTGGGCGTGCGCTTGCTCGGCCCCCTGGCAGGCGCGTTGGGCACGCTGCTGCTGTTCGACGCCGCGGAGCGGCTCTGGGGCTCCGGGCCTGGGAGACAGCCTGAAGAAGTCCGGACCGATACCCACCCTCCCCCCGGCCTTGCTCCGCTTCGTGGCCCAAGCCCTCAACGGGAGGGGAGGCATTCCTCGCACCCGGGCCTGACCGCGGCCGCGTTGCTGAATGCCACGCTGATGGCCGGGGTCGGCGCGGTGATCATGACGCCCGACACGCCGCTGCTGTTCTTCTGGACCGCCTGCCTTTGGGCGCTGGTGCGGCTGCTGGAGAGTCGCCGGCCGGCCTGGTGGCTGGCGATCGGCCTGTTCGCCGGCCTGGCGCTGGCGAGCAAATACACCGCGGTGCTGCTGTGGATCGGCATCGGCCTGTGGTTGCTGTGGGTGCCCTCGCAACGCCACTGGTGGCGCTCGCCCGTGCTGTGGGCTGGGGCCGTGCTCGGCGCGCTGGTCTTCCTGCCGGTGGTGCTGTGGAACGCGGAGCATGGCTGGGCGAGCTTCCTGCGCCAGGGCGGGCGGGTGGACGCCTGGCAGCCGGCGCGTGCCGTGCAGTTCCTGGGGGAGTTGGTCGGCGGCCAAGTTGGGTTGGCGACGCCTCTGGTGTTCGTGCTGTTCGTGGTCGGCGTCGGTTGGGCGGCACGGCTTGGATGGCAGCTTCGCGATCCGGCCTGGTCGCTGCTGGCCGCGCTGACGCTCCCCGGCGCGGCGCTGTTCGCGCAGCACGCGCTGGGCGACCGGGTGCAGGGCAATTGGCCTGCCATTCTGTATCCCGCCGCGGCGCTGGCCGCTGCCGGGCTCGACGGTCCGCGCTGGCTGCG
>Ga0182030_10026220_pt1 | contig 10563 bp, 9 predicted proteins | sample 812S3MmetaG_FD_121299 | JGI IMG/M metagenome (GOLD analysis project Ga0182030, IMG submission 121299) | Permafrost microbial communities from Stordalen Mire, Sweden - 812S3M metaG (Illumina Assembly) | ecosystem: Environmental > Terrestrial > Soil > Wetlands > Permafrost | place: Sweden... | reverse complement strand
TCACCCGGTTTTCGCCACCAACCGCGAACAACGGGAAAACATCGAAGTGATTATCAAAACCGTCGAGCGCCTGGCCGAAGTGCGCATCGGCGCCCTCATCGCCATCGAGCAATCCATCAATTTGCAGGAAGCCACCGAATCCGGTCTGCCGGTGGATTGCGAAGCCACGCCAGAAATGTTGGAAACGATTTTCTTTCCCAATAATGCCATCCACGACGGCGGGGTCATCATCAAAGGTGACCGCATTGCTTTCGCCGCCTGCATTTTCCCCCTGACCCAACGTCAGGACCTCAACGCCTCGCTCGGCACCCGGCACCGCGCCGCCATCGGTTTGACCGAAGAAACTGACGCGGTGGTGGTGGTCGTTTCGGAAGAGACCGGTTCTATTTCCCATGTTTACAAGGGGCAATTGGTGCGCGGAGTCAGCGCGGAGCAATTGCGATCCTTCCTGACTTCTGTTCTGGTCAAGCCCGGCAAGCAGCACAGATTTCTCAGTTTGTTTCAACCCGCGCGCAGGCAAGCCAAACCCGGTGCCGCCATGGCCAACGTTTCGCCCAAATGAAGCTGGCGCTGCCCAACCTCATTACGCATAACTTTTGGCTGAAGTTTTTCTCCATTGCCTTGGCCACCGTCATTTGGCTGGGCATCCACTACGGCATCCGCAACGAATTATCCATCAGCCAGCTTAACATCAATAATATCCGGGGTGTCCCGGTCGGAATCATTACCGCCCCGGGGGACACGCGGGTTTTCAGGATCATTCCCAACGAGGTGGTGGTTTTCGCCGTCGGCGAAAAAACCGCCCTGCGCAAGGGCATCCGGGTCAACGTGGATTTGTCAACCTTTCGCGCCCGGCAAAGCCCGTCTGAAGAACTTCATGCCGTTGCTCCGCCTGAAATCAATGTCCTGGCCATCAGCCCCTCGACGGTCGCCGTAGAACAGGTTTCTCCCTGACCCAGCCGGAGGTCTGACGGCTGCTTTTTCCCCGTTTGTGCCTTGTCATTTGCCGCGCCGCCCGTCATTTTTCTGTTGAAAAGATGAGCGGCAAAAAGAAAATTTTCGGCACCGACGGCGTGCGAGGGACGGCCAATGTCGAACCGGTTACAGCAGAGACAGCTCTTAAACTGGGCCAGGCTGCCGCGCATGTCTTTAAGAATTTGGAATCGGAATCGCGCGATCGCGGCAAACACAAAATTGTCATCGGCAAGGACACCCGCCTTTCCGGTTACATGCTGGAAAATGCCCTCTCCGCCGGCGTGCTCTCCATGGGCGTGGATGTGTTGTTAATCGGTCCCTTGCCCACGCCGGGGGTGGCCTACGTTACCCGCAGCTTGCGCGCCGATGCCGGCATTGTTATTACCGCCTCTCACAATCCATACGATGATAACGGCATCAAATTCTTTCACGCCGACGGCTATAAACTCGATGACCTGATCGAAAACCGCATCGAACGGTTGGTCTTCAGCGGCGAGATTGAAAAAATCCGGCCCGTGGCCAGGGAGATCGGCAAGGCGGTTCGCATCGATGACGCTTTGGGCCGCTACATCGAATACGCCAAAAGTTCCTTCCCGCGCGATCTGACGTTGGAGGGTTTGCGCATTGTGATCGATTGCGCCCACGGCGCGGCCTACAAGTCGACCCCCTGCGTCCTGCGGGAATTGGGCGCGCAAATCTTCGTCCACGGCAACCAGCCCGACGGCTTGAACATCAACAAGGATTGCGGCTCGATGCATCCGGAGCATCTCTGCCGTCTGGTGCGCGAGCACAAGGCCCATCTGGGTTTGGCCCACGACGGCGATGCCGATCGTATGTTGCTGTGCGACGAACACGGTAAGCTGATCGATGGCGACGACATCCTGGCAATCCTGGCCCTCGAACGCCTTGCTACCCAGTCGCTCCCCCAAAACACCCTCGTCACCACCGTCATGAGCAACATGGGTTTGGACGCTGCCATCGAGGCGGCGGGCGGAAAAACCCTGCGCACCGCGGTGGGCGACCAAAACGTCCTGGCCGAGATGCTGAAAATGGACTTGGCGCTGGGCGGGGAACAAAGCGGCCACATCATTTTGCGCGACTACAGCACCACTGGCGACGGCCTGATCGCGGCGCTTCAAATCCTGCGCGTGATGAAATCGACCAAGAAGCCACTTTCCGAACTGGCCTGCTGTTGGACCCGCTTTCCTCAGATGCTGAGCAACATCGTCGTGCGGGAAAAGAAACCGCTGGAGGAATTGCCTGAGATCGAGCAGTTGGTTGCGGAAGCAGAAGCGGCCCTAAAGGCTCAGGGCGGCCGGATACTTCTGCGTTATTCCGGCACCGAACCAAAAGTGCGGCTGTTACTGGAAGGTCGTGATGCCGGGCAGCTCGAGCAATGGAATCAAAAAATAATGAGAGTCCTTAAAGAACAGCTCGGCTAAACGCCCGAAGCTCGAGTTTCGGTGACATCTATCAACTGTCACGGCGCCGGCTAACTTCGCTAACGGGTGCGCTCCTGGAAACGGGCGTGTGGTGCGAGTCCACGCCATTCGCCATTTTCGCGCGTTTAGTTCAAATCTCTTTTGGTCAAGGCGTGGTGTCGGCGGCAACGGCTATGTTCCCGGCAGGGACGACCTCGTCAATTGCCCGCAGCGCGTTGAGAGTTCGGGGATATCCAATGTATGGCAGCAATTGAGTGACGACGTCGATTAAACGCGCGCGGTCGTTGCCAAGCTTGAGATTGCCGGTCACGTGGCCCTTGACCTGCGGTTCGCAGCCGCCGAGCGAAATCAACATGGCAAACGTCAGCAGTTCCCGCGTTTTGAGATCAATCCCGTTGCGAGTGTAATAGTCTCCGAAGCAATTGGCCGCGAGAAAGTCCTGGATATGCAACTGGTCGTTGGGCGCCTGCTGCCGCATTTTGTCGATCGCCTCGCCGAAAATCGTCCTCTGCGCCGCAACTCCCTTTTCGAAGCGTGTCTCAGGCGTGGTCGTGGACTGGCCGGCCAGGGGCAGGCTCACACCTTTGCTCTGCAGCACCTCGTTGGTGGCATGCAAAAAATCGAAAACCTTCGCCACACCGACATACGGCACCGATTGATACAGTATTTCTTTGATCACTACCGGCGTCAGGCCGACGGTGAGTGCGGCGCCAACCATGACCTTGTATTCGCCGAGCGCCTGCGAAGCGATGGTTGACGCCAAAATCATCATCACTCTGGTTTTGCTATCCAACTGACTTTGGTGAACGACCTCGTCAAAGGCCCAGTTATCGAAAAGTTCGATGAACTCCGAGTCCGTCTTTTGCAGTTTGGATTCGTGCTTTGGGAAAAGCTCCTCGTGGTTCGTGACGGCGTTCTCGGTGAGGTGAATTTGCTTCATAATTCATCGAGATGCTTAAGCGCCGTATTGTTCATCGCTGACTTTTTCCATCCAGTCAACGGCCTTGCCGTCGAGCAATTCCGCGATGGCGATATGTGTCATGGCCGTGGTGGGGGCAGCGCCATGCCAATGTTTTTCGCCCGGCGGAAACCAGACGATATCCCCGGGATGGATGGCTTCAATCGGGCCGCCTTGGCGTTGCACGCGCCCGCAGCCTGCGGTCACGACCAGCGTCTGTCCCAGCGGATGTGTGTGCCATGCGGTGCGGGCCCCGGGTTCAAACGTGACGATTGCGCCGCTGACGCGCGCGGCGTCGCTCCCCTTGAACGGCGAGTCAATGCGTACCGTTCCGGTGAACCAGTCAGCCGGGCCTTTGTTGGACGGTTGTGAGCCAATTCGTTTTATTTCCATAATTCAGTCTTGGGTTTGTAGTGGGTAATGGCAGCAAAGTTAGTTTGATCTCATCGTCCAACCAGTTTTTGCAGTTGTTCGGGATAACGCGCGCCTTGAACGGTGATTTTTGATGCGGCGCTTTCCAGTTCGCTCAAGTCTTTCGGCGAGAGTTCAACGGAGGCTGCCGCACAGTTCTCCTGTAAGCGGTGCAGTTTGGTGGTGCCAGGAATTGGAACAATCCACGGCTTTTGCGCCAGCAGCCAGGCCAGCGCGACTTGGGCGGGCGTCACCTTCTTTTGCGCAGCAAACTTTCCAATCGCATCCACCAACGCCTGATTTGCTTTTCGGTTTTCCTCCCTGAAACGCGGAACTTTGCTGCGAAAGTCGTTGTCGCCGAACTTGGTGTTCTCGTTGATTGCGCCCGTCAGGAAGGCCTTGCCCAAGGGACTGAAGGGAACGAATCCAATTCCGAGTTCCTCCAACGTCGGCAGAATTTCCGCTTCCGGCTCCCGCCACCAGAGCGAGTATTCGCTCTGGAGCGCCGTGACAGGCAAGACAGCGTGCGCGCGCCGGATGGTTTGCGCGCCAGCTTCGGACATCCCAAAATGCTTGACCTTGCCTTGCCGAATTAATTCCTTCACCGCACCTGCCACGTCTTCGATGGGCACGTTGGGGTCAACGCGATGCTGATAGAGCAAATCAATGACATCCACTTTCAGCCGCTTGAGCGAACCTTCGACGGCCTGCTTGATGTGGTCTGGTTGGCTGTTCAACGGCGCCGCGCCCGGCCGCGTATCGCTGCCACTCAACTCGAAGCCGAATCTCGTGGCGATGACTACTTGCTTGCGAAAGGGCGCAAGCGCCTCGCCCACGAGATCCTCGTTGGTGAACGGGCCATAAACTTCGGCAGTGTCGAAGAAGGTGACACCCAATTCGATCGCCGACCGGATCAAAGAGATCATCTCCTTTTTGTCTTTGGGCGGACCATAGGAAAAACTCATTCCCATGCAGCCCAGTCCGAGGGCCGAGACTTCCAATCCGCTTTTACCAAGTTTGCGTTTTTGCATAATTGTATTCCTTCGATGTTTAAATTTAGCGAGCGATCAGTTTCATTTCTTCACTTTGGAGCGAGTTCGCCGAACCAATAAGCCGCGCTAATCCGCCGGACGATTGCTTGACCAATCGATCCCGCCCCGATTACGACGATAATATTGGTCGCTTTGGTCTTTTCCATATTCGAGTTCTTTCTGGATTGCGTTGCTTATTCCGACTTGAGCGACGCCATGTCGATTGAGAACCGGTATTTTACATCGGACTTGCCCATGCGGTCGTAAGCTTCGTTGACCTTTTGGATCGGGATGACTTCAACGTCCGCGGTGATGATGTGCTGGCCACAGTAGTCAAGCATTTCCTGAGTCTCGGCAATGCCGCCAATCGGAGAGCCCGAGAGGCTGCGTCGGCCCATGATCAACGAAAAGGCTGAGATGGCATGAGGCTTTTCCGGCGCGCCGACGATGGTGAGGTTGCCGTCCACCTTGAGCAGATTGAGGTAGGCGTTCACGTCATGCGCCGCGGCGACCGCATCCAGGATGAAGTCAAAGCTGCCGGCGTGCTTGCTCATCTCGTCCGCATTCCGTGAAATGACCACCTCGTTTGCGCCGAGGCGGATTGCGTCCTCTTTCTTGGAAGGGGAAGTGGTGAAAACGACGACGTGCGCGCCGAAGGCGCGGGCAAACTTCACGCCCATGTGACCCAGGCCGCCCAAACCCACGACGCCAACTTTCTGGCCCGGGCCGACTTTCCAGTGGCGCAGCGGCGAATAAGTGGTGATGCCCGCGCAGAGCAGTGGCGCAGTGTTGGCCAGTGCGAGGTTGCCCGGGACGCGCAGCGTGAAGCGCTCGTCTACGACGATGCTCTCAGAGTAGCCGCCGTACGTGGGAAGATTGAGGTGTTTGTCGGTCCCGCCATAGGTCCAGACCTGGCTCGGACAAAACTGCTCGTTACCCGCGCGGCAATGGGGACACGACCGATCGGCATCAACCAGGCAGCCGACGGCGGCCAGCTCGCCCGGTTTGAATTTGCTGACGGCGGAACCAACCTTGGTGACGCGTCCGACGATCTCGTGGCCGGGAACGCATGGATACACGGTCTGCATGACACTGCTCCACTCGTTGCGCTTGTAGTGGAGGTCTGAATGGCAAACGCCGCAGAACAGAATCTCGATTTGCACGTCGTGTTCCGTCGGATCGCGACGGGGAATGCTGGTGTGGGCCAGAGGCGATGTCGCGCTGGCGGCCGAATAAGCTTTGCTTTTATACATATGATAATCTCCTTTTTTTATCTAAGGTTGGTTGCTAAATTCAACGGCTGGTTAATGCCAGAGGCTCCGCCGAGCGATGCCGCGTCCGCCACTCCCCCGGCGAAGTGCCTTCCCAGTCCTGAAACGCCCGAAAGAAGGAGTTGGCGTCCGCGTATCCGAGCAGGAAAGCCGTTTCGTTCAACTCAATGGTGCTGCGTTTGAGGTATTGATGCGCCAACTCGCGCCGGGTTTCTTCCACCAACTGCTGGAAGGTGACTTTGGCATCAGTAAGACGCCGCTGCAACGTGCGGGCGCTCGTGCAGAGTTCCCGGGCGACCTGCTGCAGCGTGGGGCGCTTCCCCGCCAGTGAGCGCTTGAGGGTATGTTTGACTTGTTCGCCCACATCGGAGCCGGCGTTTCTTTCCTGAAGCTCGGCCTCCAATTGAGCGCCGATTGCCGTGAGCAATTCCTCGTTCTGGGTGACAAAAGGCCGGTCGAGGTCGCTGTTCCGAAACACGAGTGCGTTGCGAGGGGATTTGAACCGCACCCGGCAGCCGAAGTGCGATTCCAGCAACTCGGCATTCTGCGCGGGACGGGTGAGTTCGAGGCGTAGCGGGGCAATCTGTCCGTCCGTGCCGCGGCGGCCGATGGCCAGAATCCACGAAAGACCCAGATCCACCAGCACACCCGGTTGCAGTGCATCCGCTTGCAGATAAACAAACTCCACCGAGGCTTCGTTGCCGGAGGTGCGAACCCGGATTTCCTCCGGGCACGTCAGCTTCTTATACCGGGCAATACGCTGAAGCGCATCTCGAAATGACCGGCTGCAAACGGCGGCAATCGCACTCGGCTGGTAACGTTCGAAGCGGGGTTCGGCCCCCAGCTTCAGTCCTACGGTCGGGTCAGTGCTGGTTTCGCCAATGGCGCGCCAGAGCGCGAATAGCTCGGCAGTCGTAACCAAAATCTTCTCCTGCTGGAAAAAGCCCGCCGGCAGTCCTGCCCGGCTTAATACCGCGGGCAGCGAAACTTTATGCTCTCCGAGCCGCCTGGCCAGGAGACTTGAAACTTTGAACCGGTCGCTTATGACTTTGCTTGATGTCATGGTTGGAAGATAACTTCAATTGGGAATTCGTCACTAGCAGAACGCGCCAATTTACTTGCTGAGTGCGCCAACAGATTTGCCCGAAAAATCGTGCCCGAGGCACTTCATTCCAATGGACCCGATCCCGGTAAGTATCGGGCTTGTGTTGTCGTTGCAAAGGGACATTGCCCTCAGGCCGCGATTGCCTGAAGGCGCAGGATTGATCTCCTTATTCTTGGGATCTGATTAATCGCCTTCAAAAGTCAACACTACTGCTGCGTCTGATTGGTTTTGGTAACCAACCAACTTGTCCCCGTCTTTAGTCTGAAAAATAATCAGATCAAGAACAGCAGTCAGGGTCGCGTTGATGTCGGCCGGGTTTTTTGGCACTGTTTTGGTGTATCGGGACATGGTGCGTCCTTTCCTTGAATTACGGAGTTGCGGTGCTGAACTCCGCCAACGTTTTTAGCTTCCGCGCAATAACCGGATTCGTTGCATCCACAGTGCGGCGCAAAGTTTTTATGAACCGTGCGTCTTCCACCGGTTGTTCAATGAGGCCCAGTTGTAAAGCTTGGTCACGAATTTGCGCCCGTCTCTGCGGTTTGGCTGCGAGATAGGCTTTTTCGATGAGATCAAAAGAATTAGTCTCATTAGTGAAATTGGTTTTGAACTGGGAAAAATCATTGACGACCTGGGCGTCCAGCACGGCTTGAGTTGGATTAGGCGGGGCAAGACTCCCGTCGGCGTTAATAGCGCAATCAAAGCCCAAATAGCCAAAAATAAGGGGCGGGTCAAACGTCTCGTCCAAACTGACAGTGCGGGCACTGGCGGCAGCCAGACGCAAACTTCCCCCGGGAAGAACCTGGCCGGCGGCGTTGGTAAGAGCGCTTGCCCCTTTGACCGAATCAGAAATGACGTTCCAAGCGTTCGTATAGTTCTTGAGCGCCGATTCTGGAGTATTTGTTGCGGCGGCGGGTAGTTCGGGCGTGAGCAGGTTTACCGGCTTGGGTACCCCGACATCAAGTCCACCGCTTCGATTACTGGCATCCTTGAGGCTCACCATCATTTTGCCGGTGGCGTACACTCGCGTGACCACACGCAAGTAGTTGGTCTTTTTATGCTCGGTGCTGGCGCCAAAATTCTGGAGAAATACGGTGTTCGTAGCAGCCCAGGATTTCAACTGGTCATAAAGCGAGATGATGTCCACGCCCAGCGTGCGGGCATCTTCAATCTGAATGGTGCCGCTGGCCGCATCGCTGGCCAGCAAGCTCAATCCAACGGGAACACCGGACACGGGAACTGCCAGGCTCAATCCGGAACCATTCTGCACCGTAAAACTATAGCTGGGAAATGCCGCACGCGGAGCTGTCTGCCACGCTCGGGTGTTGGTGCCATTCGTGCCGCTGTAGAGCCCAATCCCATTCGGGCGAATCCAGTCGCGTGGCAGAAGATTGGTGGCTTCACTATTCAGGAACGAATGCGAATAAAAATCGTCATAGCCGCTTGGATTGATCCGTGCGATGAGATTATCCAACGCAAGAAAGCCCTTATCCTTGTACAATTGTTGTTGCTGATCAATCGGAACCTGAACGAGAAAAACATCTCCTGGCTGAATATCTTCGATGAGAGGATAGACGGGAATGACCTGGCTGCCGCGAATGGTCATGCACCAGTCTTTGGCCGCTCGTTGCACTTGCTTTCCGGCGCTTGCGCAGCCGCTGCAAATCCACGCGACCGTCAACATGACCAGCGTTGCAACCGTTATTTGTTTAAACATAAATGTAATGGATTATTCAGTTAACAAATATGAGTCTTGGCAAAACCTATGGGCGATTCTTGGGTAATTCCGGGTTTTGGCAAGCTCTTTTCCTGACGGATTTTCCGACGCTGCCGCAGGCCGCGGCCGCTTAATGTACAGTTGCGGCAAACTGGATACGGCCACGAATTCAAAGACCCAAGGGATGGTCACCCGAAAAAACCCGACTGATTTAAAACACATGAGTTGGGTGTGTTTGTTTATAACCTCTGCTTCCCAGTTTTCGCCGTATTTCATCCGAGGGAGTCGAAAATGAAGCAAGTGCAAAAACCCCAATAAAATAAGGGCCTGAAACGAGGGTTTCAAGCCCTAAATTGGTTGCGGGGGCGGGATTTGAACCCACGACCTTCAGGTTATGAGACTGACGAAAGCAAAGGGATAAAAACATCGCAAGGTTCTTCGTGGCAGCACTTTGCGAACACAAAGCCGGTTCAACCGGCAGGTCGCACAGCAAGTTTGTAGCAAGGCGTGACGAGGTTATTTGAAAGTGGTCCGTTTAGTCCGAAGAGCACCTCCTTGATGCCTGAGAACTCAAAAGCAACACGAGACGCCTGGCAGAGCGTTCGTGCGGGCCCGCCAGGGCCGAGCGAGCCATATAATGGAGGCACGAGGCACGCTCGGCGTGCGGTTGCAAAATCCAACCGGCATTCTGGTTCCGAATTCTCCCATGACGGATGATCGCGTTTTATTTTTTAGTTGTGCCAGTATGGGGGCTTTCGGTGGTGTTTTATATGAAACGCCATCAACGGAAATGCCAATGCTGCAAAAAGTGGTTTGCCACCGATCCCCGCAATCACCATCACCAACGATTCTGCAAGCGGGCACGTTGCCGCAAAGCCAGCAAGATTTTCAGCCATAAACAATGGTTGGCAAAACCGAGGACTTGGAAATTATGGGGCGGAGCGGCTGAAGTGGAGCGAGTTCGGACATGGCGCAAGCTGCATCCGTTCTACTGGAAGCGCACAATTCCCCTTATTTCACCGAAGCTAAATTGCGCTACATAGTTTTCATCGTGGCCACTCGCACCCTTCTGTCATCATGGAACAATGCTTTCCAGCTTTTGGCCGGGAGGATCACGAAACGATGAAATATAATCACCAGCACGCACCATGAGCCATGAGTCACCAGCACCAAAGCGCGCCGCCTCCTATGCGCGCCGGTCATCAAAGCATCCGCAGATTTCGATAGGCCGGCAGATGGCCGTGCTCCGCAAGTATGCCAAGCAGCGTTGTCTGGAGATCGTGATGGCTTGTTCAGACGGGCGAAAAGGCGGCGGGAAGCCATGAGTCAGGATGTTCCCAACGCACCGTCACCAGCCGACGACAATCCATTCCAGCCCCAGCGGGTGCGCGGGGCCAACCCCGACGAGTGGCTGAACTGCGCGGCGGTGTATGTGCGCATGTCCACGGAGCACCAGCAATATTCCACGAGCAACCAGATGGACGTGATCCGCGAGTATGCCAAGAAACGTGGGCATGAAATCGTGAAGGAGTATTCGGACGATGGGAAAAGCGGGCTAGACATCAAAGGGCGTGGTTCGCTGGGACAGATGATCCGGGAAGTGCATGAGGGCAACGCGCATTTCAAATCCATTCTGGTTTATGACGTGAGCCGGTG
>Ga0182030_10026218_pt1 | contig 10563 bp, 11 predicted proteins | sample 812S3MmetaG_FD_121299 | JGI IMG/M metagenome (GOLD analysis project Ga0182030, IMG submission 121299) | Permafrost microbial communities from Stordalen Mire, Sweden - 812S3M metaG (Illumina Assembly) | ecosystem: Environmental > Terrestrial > Soil > Wetlands > Permafrost | place: Sweden... | reverse complement strand
GGGCAATGGTCCCGGTGCGGGTGGCACGATAACCGTGAGTGGCACCGACGGTTCGGTGGTGATCACGATTCTCTAGCCGCCAGCGCTCACCAATGCAAAGGCACCGATCGTTGGTCAGTTGGCGTGCGGCAGGTTCCACATGAGCTTGCCGTCCGGCAGCTTCACGCTCACATCGAAGCCACCCTTGCGCCCGTCCTTGAGCGGATGGATGGTGAGTTCGACCTTGTCGCCGGAACTGAGCGTGTGCTTGTCCCAACCCACGCGGGCCAGGTAATTGGGGCTCATGCCCTCGATGCCGTACTCATCCATGCCGCCGCTGGCATTGGGCACGTCGAACACAATCCAGGTGTGCGGATTGGTCCACTGGAACTCCTTGATGGTGCCCTCCAGAACCACCGACTTCTTCATGTCAAACATTGCGGTCGAATGGTGCGCAACGGCGCTTCCCGCGGCGACCAGCGCCGCTGCCGCGGCAGTCACCATCGCGCCAAGGCGAAGAATGCTCATTACCGATCTCCTGAAAACTGATTATTTGACCTTCAAGCCCGGGCGGCCTTCGTCGTCCGCACTGTCATGGTTGTTCTGTTCGCACTCGTATTCGCGCAGGTCATCCTTCACGCGCTTGTAGAAGTGCGTCACGGTCCAGGGCTCCGCGAGCACCTTGGGATCGGTGATGGTCTGCTTGATCTCAAAGGATTCCGGCCCGGTGCGGCGGAACCGCTCCACGATGTGCATAGCGTCGCTGTGCCCCACGCCCGGCGAAATCATGCTCCAGGGCACAAAGCCCACGGTGTCCACCACCAGCGTGTCACCTTCCCAGTGTCCGACGGAGTGCCCGTTGAACAGCGGATCGGGATCCTTGGGGTGAGGCCGCCCGTCCGTGTAGACGTGACGCAGCTGCATGTAAGCCTCGACCGCGATCGCGACCTTGCCGGGGGTGTACAGGAACTCGATCGGATAAGGTTGCGTCATCATCTCGGGCATACCCGGCGGCAGGCAGTTGGCCTGCTCGGGCTGCAGATCCTTCCCCGACTCCTGCGCCTTCTTGTAGGCGTCCAGTTTGGCCTGTGCCGCGGGCGTCAGCCTGGGAGGTGCCGGCCGCGCGGCGGCGAGGCCGCCGCCACGTTGCCAATCCAGCTCCCAGATACCCTGCCAGTCCGGCAGCTTGGCGATCGACGCCCAGGTATCCCCCTCGGGTCCCGTGTCTGCTTGCGCCGGCAGCGCCGCCAAGGTCAGCGCGCCTGTCGCCAGCAGGGCCAGTCCCGCGAGGGTCAGTCCCGCGAGGGTCAGTACTTTTTTGTTCATCCGCTGTCCTTTGATTCGGCCCGGTCGCAAATTTACTTCATGGTGACGTCGCGCGCCTGATCCGACAGGCCCTGCTCCCAGGTGCTCCAGCCGGAATTCATGCCGTAGGGGCTGCGCTGCAGGACGGCCTGGATGCGATGGATCTTGCCACCTTGCACCTTGAACAGCTCCGCGAGCTCCCAGGTCCACGGCTGCACCGGGCCACTCACGACCTGCCGCCCGTCGGGCGCCGAGAAATGCCGGGTCTCGCCACCCTCGTGATCGAAGAAGCCGAAGGCGAAGACGATGCCGCGCTCCTCGTCCACCGCGACAAAACGTCGGTCGCGGATGCGGCTGACGAAATGCAGCAGGCCGGACTTGAACTGCTCCATGCAGCTCCACTGCGCGGAGTAGGTGGCCGAGGTCTTCGGATCCGGTCGGGTCTGCCCGGGAGGTGTCGGCGCATTGGTGGTCTGCATGCCGTTCTCGAGGCGGTTGCAGTCATTCGCGAACGGATAGTCGCCCAGGCCGTCATTCTGCTGCATGCCGGTGAAGTACTTGTTGGCCGTCGCGATCAGCTCCGCGCGCGAGGTGCGTTCGGCCTTGGGCACGGTCGCGAGATAGATCGGATCGACCTGCTTGCCATCCATGGCCAGCGCCGGCTTTTCATCGCGCGCCAGCAGCTGCTCGATTTCCGTGATCTGGCCGTCCTTGATCTTCAGGCGCAGCGCCAGCAGCACGGGGGTACCCTTGGTCGGATCGCGGTTCTCCTCCTCGAGGGTGCCGAAGAAGGCCACTTCGCCTGCGGGCACATCGTCGACGAACAGCCGGTAGTGTCCCTTGGCATGCATGGTGCGCCACAGACCATCACCGACTTCCAGGTGCTGCCCGTCCTCGGTGTAGCGCGCGTTCGGCGCCAGCGGCACCAGCTTCGGATTGTGCGCCAGCACGGCGTCGAGATAGCGGTCGACGAACCCTTCCAGGCACGCCCGGTCGCAGGTCCCGGCGGCCCGCGCCGTCATGGTTGCGGCCAGCAGCATCGCGCCCGCCAGATATTTCAGGCCCTGTATCTTGTTCATGAATCCCCCGTAAGGCTTCGGAAATTGATTTCGATCTTCACGCCGTTCGGATCAAACACGAACAGCTGGCGCAGGCCGGAGTTGGACACGAGGTTGCGCGCGGGCGTCACGCCATGCCGCTCCAGGCGCGCGACGACACCCGCGAAGTCCGCGGCGTTGAAGGCGACGTGATCGAACGAGCCGGTACTCGCCGCCGGCGCGGTCACCGGAATGTCCTTGCCGTTCGAGTGCGCGGTGTAGGTGTTCCACTCCGCGATGTGGATCACGGGCGTCGCACCGACGTACATCCAGTAACCCGGGAAGCCCAGCGGCGGGCGAAAGCCCTGCGTCATCCCGAGGGCGTCCTGATAGAAGTCGCGCGTCGCGTCCAGGTCCGAGGTGAGCACCAGGTAGTGCTCCATGCCCGTCAATGCCATGCGCAGCGCTCCTTAAGGATTCGGTGCCGGGCCGGACGACGGCGGCGGTCCGCCGGACTGCCGCATCACCGTGCCGTCCGCGAGCGTCACGCTCAGGAAGCTGCCGCCGTGGTCGGCGCCCTTGAGGGGGTGGATCACGACGCTCACCTTATCACCGGGGTTCAGCGTGTGCTTGCTCCAGCCGCGGCGCGCGAGGTAGTTGGGACTCATGCCCTCGATGCCCCACTGCACCGGCTTGCCGTCGGCGCCCGGGACATCGATCCAGATCCAGCTGTGCGGATTGGTCCACTGGAAGTCGCGGATCGTGCCCTGCAGCGTGACCGTCTTGGACAGATCGAACATGGCATAGGAGTGATGGGCCAGCGCGGCCGCCGGCAGCGCGGCAAGTAGCAGCCCCAACGCGCAGGTCCCGATCCGGGTGATGAAGAGTTTCATGGGTGGTGCCATCTGAACGTCAGTGGTTGAGGATGATGCCGGCCTTGCCCTTGTCGGTGGCCAGGTTGCGGTTGTTCTGTTCGCAGATGTACTCAGCTATGTCCCAGTCGCGATGGCGCTTCAGCACCTTCGTGCTGGAGAAGGGCTTGGTGAGCGCCTTGGCATCATCGACCGTCGTCACCACTTCCAGGGTGTCCGGAGCGGTGAGGCGGAAGCGCTCCACGATGTGCATCGTGTCGCTGTGGCGGTATCCCTGACTGGGGCCCAGTGCGGTGTCCGGCGTGAATCCGACCGAGTCCACGACCAGCGTGTCGCCCGCCCAATGGCCGATGGAATGGCCGTTGTAGGTGAGATCAGGGTCATCCGGATGCTTGCGGCCGTCCAGGAAAATGCGGCGCGTCTGGCTGTACGCCTCGATCACGATCGTGACCTTGCCCGACGTGAACAGCAGTTCTATGGGATAGGGCTGGTTCATGATCCCCGGCATGCCCGGCGGTACGCAGTTCGCCTGTGGCGACTCCTCGTCCTCGCCCTTGGCCTGCGCCGCCTTGAAGGCGGCCAGCCGCTGCGCGTATTCGGGAGTGAGCGAAGGCTGCTCGGGGGCTCCCGGTCCCGGGCGGGTCCGCACCCCCATGGTCACTTCCCACACACCGCCCAGGTCGGGCGTTGCCTGGGGTGTTGATTGGGCGATGGCGGTGGTGGCAGCGGCCGCAATGGCGAGCAGCGACACGGCAGTCACCCAGCGGATGCGCCTGACAGGCTTTTGGAACACTTAACCCCCCTTTGCGGCGGGTCAGTGTAACGCGCTCACACGAAACCGATCCAGCGGCCCAGGGAGACGATGATCACCCAGATGGTCAGCGAGATGCCGCCGGCCAGCTTTGCGGCCAGGGGTGGCTTGGAGGGGGCGAGGTCCCACTGGGCGACCGAGCGGAAGGCGCCCAGGTGGAAGATGCCCATGTTGATGGCCGCGAGCACCAACATGCACATCTTGGCATCGAACTGCCAGATGCCGGTGTAGCGCACCGCGGAAGAACTGAACAGCAGGCTGCCGGTAATGAGGGCGCAGACGAAAGCCGTCCACGTCCAGGGCAGTATCTCGTCGGCCAGCTCTTTCACCGAGCGACGCCGCGAAGCGATGTTCAACAGGCGCAGGTCCACGACCATGATGGATCCCACCACCAGCACCAGCGACAGCACGTGGATGGACTCGATGGTCGGAAAGAGCCAGGTCGACTCGCGGACGGCAGTACCCCAGGGAGTGGCCTCCACGGTCTGGAAGAATTGCTTGATCATGTGTTGGAAAATGCCTTTGTCCGCTCAGCCATGCTCGACGTAGGCGATCCAGCGACCGGCGCCGACGATACCGACCCACATCAGCAGGGAGACCGATCCCAGCAGAATCGCGGCGGCGCGATGATGTTCCCAGAAACCGCTGCGGCGGCGCAGCATCGTCTGGAAGATGGCGGTGAGTATGATTGCGCACACCAGCAGCGACATCTTGAGCCAGAACACTTGGTTTATAAGTTCGCGGTTAGGCTCGGCAATGATCAGGAGACTGCCCGAACACAGCAATACCACCAGCGTCACCCAGACCCAGGGCAGGAAGCGGGCCCCCACCTCGGTCAGGCTCTGGCGACGGCCGGCGATACCGATCAGACGCAGGTCCAGCATGGCCATCGAGGTCATGACGATGGCGATGGAGACGATATGCACCGTCTGCACCGTCGGAATCATCCAGAACGTGTCCTGAATGTACTGGCTCAGAGAGGTGTCTGAAAGCCACGCACAGAATTGTTTTATCACGGTCTCCCCCAGCTCCTGAAGCGGAGCGCATATGCTGCGCCCTGATGGCAGTGATAGTCAGCTAAATCACTGTTTCTAATTGCGTTATTTAACGTTAACAAATCGTGCTAGCATCCCCGCCCGCGCAAAACTATCCGCAAGATCATGTCCGACCCCGAGTCATTGCAGGCGCTGGCCCACCGGATTCGCGCGACCGGTGCGTTGGGCCGTTCACAGCTCATCCAGAAGCTGTTTGATTTCCTTATTGATTGCTCGGCCACCGGCCGGGCCCCCAAGGAAACCGAAGTCGCCATCGAGGTGTTCGGCAAGGACACCGGCTTCGACGTGGCTCAGGACGCTATGGTTCGGGTTTACGTCCACAAGCTGCGCCGCAAGCTCGAAGAATACTACTCGGGGGCCGGTCACAGCGACCCCTTTCAGCTGGCCATCCCGAAGGGCGCCTATCGGATCGTCATCCTGGACCGCGATGCAGCACCGGCCGTCGCCGATCCGGTTCCGGTCGCGGCCAACGAGCTCCTGCCGACACCGGCACCGACCTCACCCCTGGCGCCGGCAGCCGCGCGCCGCCGCTGGCTCCTGCCGGTCCTCGCAGCCTCGCTGCTCATCAACTTAGCGCTGGCTGGCGGCGTGTTCTGGCGTACCCATCGCGCCGCCCCGGCGAACCCGGTGCGCTCAAGTCCGGTGTGGTCGCGGATGCTCGATTCGGGCCGCCCGCTGTGGGTGGTGCTGGGCGATTACTACATCTTTGCCGAAACGGACAGGAACATGGAGGTGCAGCGCCTGGTGCGCGAATTCTCCATCAACTCCGCGAACGACCTGGACCAGTATCTGAAGCTGCATCCGGAATTCGCGGACCGCTACCAGGATATGCAGCTGAACTACCTGCCGACCTCGGCGGCGTTTGCGCTCAAGGACCTGCTGCCGCTGCTTGCCGATGCCAATCCGCGCACGCGGGTCGTGATGGCCTCGCAGCTGACCCCCGAGATGCTCAAATCCTCCGACGTGATCTACATCGGGTACCTGAGCGGCATGGGCATGCTCAGCGATCTGGTGTTCGGCGGTTCGCGCTTCCAGATCGGTGACTCCTTCGACGTGCTGATCGATCGCACCTCCGGCAAGCAGTACATCAGCCAGGCCGCCCTGCCGGTACCGGGCGAGCAGACCTATCACGACATCGGCTATTTCGCCACGTTCGCGGGCCCCTCGGGCAACCAGATCATGATCGTGGCCGGGACCCGCGACGTCGCAGTCAGGCGTATGGCCGAGAGCATCACGCATGCGGATACATTGCAGCAGCTCATGGCCCGCAGCGGCAACCAGCGTTCCTTTGAGGCGCTGTATGACGTCTTTGCCATGAATGGCACGGACCTCACCGGCACGCTGCTGGTCACGGGCAAGATCGATACCACCCGCATCTGGGCCGACGCGACCGCGGCGCCGGCCGCCGCCGTCGGCCACCCACCCGGCGCCATCGCGCCCACTGCCCGTCTGCCTTGAGCAAAACATGAATTCACCTGATCAAGCCCCTGCCGGCCGGCCGCGCCGGGCTCGCTACGGCAGCACCGTACACAGCATCCTGAAGCTGACGCCGCGCATGGTGCGCATCGTGTTCACCGGACCGGAACTCGCCGGCTTCGCGTGGAACGGACCCGCGGCGCACATCAAACTGATCCTGGGGCCGCCCGGCGCCGCGGGCGAACGAGGGCTGTCGCGGACCTACACACCGCGGCACTTCGACGCCACACGGCGCGAACTGACCGTGGACTTCGTGCTGCACGGCGAAGGACCCGCCGGGACCTGGGCCGCCCAGGCGCAGGTCGGACAAGCGATGCTCATCGCCGGTCCCGGGCGCAGCTACACGCTGGATGCGGAGGCGCAGTGGCTGCTCATTGCCGGAGATGAATCGGCAATTCCCGCCATCGCGACCCTGCTGGAGGTCGTACCCGACAGCCTGCGCACGCAGGTGCTGATCGAGGTGAACGATGCGGCGGATGAATTTGCGATTGCACCGGAGCGTTCGAACGTGAACCTGCGCTGGCTGCACCGCGCGCAACCCATCACCGGCCACGGCGCAACTACGCCGGCCGGTGTGGAACTGACCGCCGCGGTGGCGGCCTTCCGGCCCCCTGCCGGCACCGGACGCGTCTATGTCGCCTGCGAGGCCGACGTCATGCGCAAAATCCGTCGCCAGCTGCTGGTGGACTGCGCCCTGCCGCGGGAGTGGGTGACCACGCGCGGCTACTGGAAACAGGGCGCGACCGATCACCCGGATCGCGATTACGGCGAGGACGTGGCCTGAGAGACGGACTGCGAGGCGCCGCCGGCACACGTAAGAGTCGGCCCGCCTTTCACAAAGATGCGCGGCCCCCCAGGCAGTGCGATTTCGCCGTGCAGGGTCTGCAGGTAACTCTCCAGCGCCGCGGTATCCAGCGGCCCGACCGTCGCGACCGGTAGCCCGCCGAAGCCCCTGAAGTCATCGCCGCCGCCGACCAGGAAGTCGTTCACGGCGACGCGGTACACGGCAGCGGCGCGCAGCGGCTGGTGCTGTGAGTCGCACGCCAGCACCACGTGCGCGCCTGCGCGCCGCGCCGGATCCCATTCGTAGTACAGACCCGAAGTCTTGAGAATGCGCGGTATGGCTGCCGGATCCGCGGACCATTGTTCCTCCAGCACCGCCCGCAACTGCGCCCCGGTCATCTTGAGCGCCAGGATGTGGTTGCCGAAGGGATGCAGCGTCAGGACATCACCCCACGTGAGTGGGCCGGCAGCCAGATCGGCGCGCAGGCCGCCGGCGTTCATCAATCCGATGTCCGCACGCAACGCCGCACGCTGGGCATCCGCGACCAGGTCCCCCAGCACGGATTCGCCGGCGGCGGACATCCTGCGGGTGAGCGGCACGGCGGTATGGCCCACGACCCGCGCGACCCGCGGACCGACCGCCCCTTGCGCCTCCTGGACCAGCCGGGTCACGGCCGGATCGGGGTGCAGGCCGGCCCCGGCGTCGGCCCAGGCCGGCACCACCCGGGCGGACTTACCGATCACCGCGCCGCTGCGCGGATCTAGCTGCAGGGTCAGGTCGCCGAAGGCCACGCCATACGAATAATCCTGGACCACCAGCACCGGCTTGCCGGTGCGATCCGGCCACAGGGCATTGGTGAAGTTGTGCGTGTGCCCGGAAATCACCACGTCGATTGCCGGGTCCAGTTGCGCGACGATGCGCTGCAGGGGTCCGTGCCATGTAAACCCGTGGGTTGCAGGCACCGGCACCACCCCCTGGTGAATGGTCACGAGAATGGTGTGCACACCATTGGCCTTGAGTTCCGCCGCGGCCGCGTTGATGGCCGTGGCCTCGTCCGTGAACTCGAGATCGGCGGTGGCCCAGGCCGGAATCAGCGTCGGCGTCTGCCGCAGCACCGCACCGATGACCCCCACCGGAATGCCGTGGATCACCACCACCGTATACGGTGGCAGCAGCGTGCGCCCGGTGTGCCGGTCGAGGACATTGGAGCAGACGTACGGCACGCGGCTGCCGCGCCAGGGGTTCTCGAGAAAGGGCCCGGACTTGGCGTTACCACCGTTCAGCAGCCGCAGCAGCTCCTGCGGGCCGGCATCGAACTCGTGGTTGCCGGGTGTGCCGATGACATGGCAGGGATCCGGATGCTCACGCCAGCGGGCCGCACTGTAGAAGTGGGTCGCCGCGCCGTACTGGCACTGATCACCGGCGAGCAGATTGAGGAACTGGATCGCCGGCTCGTTCTGCAGCAGCCGCGTGATCGGCGGGCTCGCCCCCAGCAGGTCTCCCGCATGGATGATGAGCGTGTCGGCCGGGTCCCGGGCGCGATGCGCCTTGAGGTAGGCCGCCAGCACCGCGGCGCCACCGACCGGCCGCCGTCCGTCCGGCGCCGCCGGCGTCTGCAGGTTGCCGTGAAAGTCATTGAAGGTGAGGACACGCAGCGTCACCGCGGAAACCGGATGCCGCGCTGCCGCAGGCTCCTGCCAGTGGACCAGCTCCGACGGCGGCGGCCACGGCACCGCGGGCGCGGGGGCCGGCGCGGGCGGTCCGGCCGCCACGGCCACGCCAGAGAAATACCCAAGTATAATCAGTAGCTTAAGATTCATCGCCGCTCTTTCAACCGGTAGCTCATCAGTATTTTGACGGGAACGTGAGGTATTCGTAATCGCCCGTGAAAGCCCGTTCGGGTAGAATTATCGATAATCGATTCTGACGACTGGATGCCCACCCATGTGGATTGTCGAGGTGGCGCTGAAGCGCCCCTACACCTTCATTGTGCTCGCGTTACTCATCCCGCTGCTGGGCGCGCTGACTCTCTTCGGCACACCTTTGCGGGCCGGAATGCCGGTCGACATCTTCCCGGACATCGCCATCCCGGTCATTGCAGTCAATTTCAATTACACGGGCATGTCGCCGGATGATATCGCCGGCCGCATCACGGCGCAGTTGGAACGGTATGCGACGACCATTGTGAACGACATCGAGCATGTCGAGTCGCAGAGCTATACCGGCATGGCCGTCATCAAGCTGTTCTTCCAGCCGGGCGTGAACATCGATCTCGCCATGTCGCAGGTGACCGCCTACGGCCAGACGGCGCTGCGAAACATGCCGCCCGGCGCGCAGCCGCCACTGATCCTCAAATACAGTGCCTCGAGCGTGCCGATCCTGCAGCTGGCCATGTCCAGCGACAAACTCACCGAGGCGCAGCTGTTCGACTTCGGCAACCAGGTCATCCGCTCCCAGATCGCGACCATCGCCGGCGTGTCGATCCCCTATCCGTTTGGCGGCGCAACCCGCCAGGTGCAGGTCGATCTGCGTCCGGATGCCCTGCGGGCCCAGGGCCTGACGCCGGTGGACGTGAACAACACCCTCGCAAGCCAGGCGTTGATCATTCCGGCGGGCACCCAGAAGATCGGCAGCACCGAATACAACGTGCGTCTGAACGGCAGCCCGGCCACCATCGAGGCGCTCAATGACCTGCCGATCCGCAGCCGCAACGGCTCGGTCACCTACCTGCGCGATGTGGCCTTCGTGCATGACGGCCATCCGCCGCAGACCAACATCGTGCGCGTCGATGGCCGGCGCGCCGTCCTGATGTCGATCCAGAAGACGGGTTCGGCCTCGACCCTCAATATCGTCAACTCCATCACGGACCGCATGCCCCGGGTGCGCGAGCTGCTGCCCGAAGGCGCCTCGATCGCCGCGACCGGTGATCAGTCCGTGTTCGTGCGCGCCGCCATTCGCGGTGTCGTCACCGAAGCGTTGATCGCCGCGGCCCTGACGGCCCTGATGGTGCTGCTGTTCCTGGGCAGCTGGCGCAGCACGCTGATCATCGCGATCTCGATTCCGCTGTCGATTCTGACGTCCGTCATCGTCCTCAGTTTTCTGGGGGAGACCATTAACCTGATGACTCTCGGCGGCCTGGCACTGGCCGTGGGCATTTTGGTCGATGACGCCACGGTGACCATCGAGAACATCAACCGCCATCTGGAGGAAGGGATGGACGTGACGCCGGCCATCCTCGAAGGCT
>Ga0182030_10026217_pt1 | contig 10564 bp, 8 predicted proteins | sample 812S3MmetaG_FD_121299 | JGI IMG/M metagenome (GOLD analysis project Ga0182030, IMG submission 121299) | Permafrost microbial communities from Stordalen Mire, Sweden - 812S3M metaG (Illumina Assembly) | ecosystem: Environmental > Terrestrial > Soil > Wetlands > Permafrost | place: Sweden... | reverse complement strand
GGGGCCGCCTATCGCGATATGTTCACCGGATCAGTGATCGATCCCGCCGGGTTCTGGCATTCGCTCACCACGGGCAAGGGCTGGGACAACACGTTGACGCCGATCTCGGAGACCCTGACGTACGCGACGCCACTCGTTATCGTCAGCATCGGCGTCGGAATCTCGTTTCAAACGGGCCTCTTCAACATCGGTGCCAACGGGCAAGCGGTCTTGGGCGGTATTGCCGGCGCCGTCGTCGGGTCGATGATCAAACTGCCGATGTTCCTTCACCTGCCGCTGACCCTGGTCGCGGGGATCCTTGGTGGTGCGATCGCCGGAGCGCTTCCCGGCTTGTTGAAGGCGTACACCGGCGCGCACGAAGTGATCGTCACCATTATGGAGAACTACGTAATCTACGCGTTCTTGCTCTACGTGGTTCTCTCCACGCCGTATCAGCAGCCCGGCCAGTCCAACGACATCGGGCGGACCATCCACGCGTCGGCGCAACTCCCACCGATATTTGGTGCCGCTTCGGGACTTCGGGTGAGTTACGGGATATTCGTCGCCGCGGGCGTGGTCGCCTTTGCTTGGTGGTTCTTGGAACGATCGTCACTCGGCTTCGACTTTCGAGTGACCGGGGCGAGTCCATCGGCGGCCAGGGCATCGGGGATCAGTCCTCGAGCCGTCATCATCCTCGTGTTCTTGATCTCGGGTGGCCTCGCCGGACTGGCCGGCGTCGTGCAGGTGGCGAGCACCACGCACTACGTCGACGGAACATTCCTCATCGGTGACGCGGGCATTGGTTTCACGGCAATCACCGTCGCACTTTTGGGTCGCAACAAGCCCATCGGCATTCTGTGGGCGTCACTCCTTTTCGGCGCACTCGGCGTGGGGGGACGAGCGATGCAGGCGGCGACGGGCATCCCCTTTGACCTCGCGACCGTCATTCAGTCGGTCGTCGTACTGTTCGTGGCGACACCCGTTCTCGTGAAAGAGATCTTCCGACTCCGCGCGGGTCGCACGCAGTCGATACAACTCGGAACCCAAGGGTGGGGATGATGTCAATCGACGAAGCCCCCGTACTTTTGTCGATCAATGCTCGTCGCGGAAATACCCGTACCAAGGTCGTCGGCGGCATCATGATTGTGCTCGCCCTCCTTGTAATCATCTTCTTCGCGTTGGGAAGTCCTGCGGGCGCACACTCGCAGTTGACGTTTGACCCCGTCAACACCACTGACTCACCCATCCGACTCGGCACACTCACGGTTCTCACCCGCTGGTGGAACCTAATCCTCGGTCTCGCGATGTTGGGGCTCGGAGTCGAAGTCTTCTGGCGTCAACCTCGACGAGGTGTGATGGCTCGATTCGGCGGCGTCGCCGTGCTCATGTTGCTGGCGCTGTTGTTCTGGGCCGTGCGGATGCCGGGGCCATCACAAGTTTCGTTTGTCAACTTGACGTCGATATTCGTGGGTAGTTCAGAAGTGGTGATGGTGCTGATCTTCGGCGCCCTCTCGGGCGTGATGTGTGAACGTTCCGGCGTCGTCAATATTGCGATTGAAGGTCAGTTCATCGCGGGTGCATTCATCGGAAGCATCGTCGCTTCGGAGACGAATAATTTCTTTTATGCCGCAATCGTGGGTGCGATAGCTGGTGGCCTCATAGGTCTCGTGCTCGCCCTTTTTTCGATTCGCTATTTGGTGGATCAGATAATCGTGGGCATTGTTATCGTGACCGGCATAGACTTCTTCTCGGCGTACCTCAACCTCCAGGTCTTCACGCCGTATCCGAATCTCAACCTCGGAAACCTCGCGCCCAATTTGCCGATTCCTCTGCTCTACAAGATTCCAATCGTCGGCCCCTTGTTCTTCAACCAGTCCGGATTCTTCTACTGCATGGTGATCTTCGTGGCCCTCGTGAGTTTCGCGCTCTTCAAAACTCGCTACGGTCTACACGTTCGCGCCGTGGGTGAGCATCCGCAAGCCGCGGCGACGGTCGGCATCAACGTGGCGCGCGTTCGCTACATCAACGTCGTCCTCGGCGGCGCAATCGCCGGAATCGGCGGCGTTGCCTTCATGGCCTCACAGGGGCAATTCATTCCGGACTACACGTCGGGATTCGGTTATATCGCCTTGGCGGCAATGATTTTCGGCCGCTGGCGTCCTTCGGGAGCTGTCGTCGCGTCAATCATCTTCGGCATGACGGTCTACCTCGCGGCCAACCTTCAGGAGTTCTCGGTGCCGATCTCAGGGGAGATCCTGCAGATGTTCCCGTACCTCATAACCATCGCCGTTGTCGCGGGACTCATCGGTCGGGTGCGTCCGCCGGCCGCCGACGGCAAACCGTACATTCGCGATTAGCCGCGCGAACCAAGTCCCCGCACCACGACCGACGCCGCCGACATCGCCGCAGCGAGTGCCTCATCGATCGTGCCGTCATTCAACCGCAGCGCCAAATACGCCCCCGTGGCGGCATCGCCGGCACCCGTCGTGTCGATGACCTCATCGCTCGTTGACGCCACGTCGTAGTCAACGCCGTCGCGACGCGCTCGAGCACCCCTGTCGCCCTGGGTCACGACGACTTCATCGAACTCCAGCTCCAACCGATGGATTGCCGATATGACGTCCGCGGCACCGCTCAAGATAAGAGCCTCATCTTCATTGGCGAAGAGAGTGTCCACTCCGTGCGCCACTTTCAAAAAGGCCTCCGGCGTGAATTCGATCAAGGGAGCAACGGAGCAGACGTCGACCGACGTTGAACGGCCCAGTGCGCGAGCTCGCTCGAGCGCACCACGACCGACATCAGTCGTTGATCGATCGAGCAGCGTGTATCCCGACACGTGAAGGTGATTGAAGGGCCGATCGAGGATACGAAGCACGTGCTCCAGTCCGAGCGATGAGTTCGCACCGCGGTCGGTCATCATGGCGCGTTGTCCATCGGAGCCAACTAATGCGACCACGACTCCACTTTGGGTATCAATGCGTTCGAGTTCCACTTCGATGCCGACGGCCCGAAGAGTGTCTTCAAACAGTTGCGCGGCGAGGTCCGAACCGCACGCACCGACGTACGTCACGTGGTGTCCTGATCGAGCGAGTCCTTCGGCCATATTCGCCGCCGCACCTCCTCGACTCACTCGAACGCGCGACGGCGTATCACTCGTCGGCGCGATCTCCGCGTGAGGTTTCACGACCACGTCGAGCATGACGTCGCCCACTACGATGACGCGAAGGCTCACACCCGTTCCTTGGCGATCGCCGCGCTGATCCTTCCGGCCAACGCGGCATTCGCCACGACGAGTTGACGATTCACCTCGACGCTGGCACCAGCGGTGTAGCGAGCGAACTCGGCGAGCAGCACGGGCGTTACCTCCTTGCCGCTGACGCCCAGGTCCTTCGCCCTTTCGAGCGCGCTCGAAAGGGCGCGGTCGTGCAGTTCAACAGAGAGTTCACTCTTCGCATCGATCGGATTGGCGATAAGAAAGCCCGTCGCTGACAGTTCACAGTGCGAGAGAAACGCCACGGCGGCTTCCGTCTCGTTGGCGAGCGTCCATTCCAGCGAGAACCCACTTTCGCTTTGATAGAAGCCGGGAAACTTGTCCGTTCGAAATCCCGCGACAGGTACGCCCAACGTGTCGAGACGCTCAAGCGTCGCGCCAATGTCGAGAATTGATTTCACGCCCGACGCGACAACGAGAACCTGATTTCGCGACAGTGCGGTCAGGTCCGCCGATTCATCGAAGCTGTCACGGACGTCACGATGAACTCCTCCGAGACCGCCGGTCGCCATCACTTCGATACCGACACGGCTCGCGATGCTGATCGTGCCGGCGACAGTTGTCGCCCCGTCACCGTGCGTCGCGAGCGCCAAGCCAATATCGCGAGCCGAGAGTTTGGCCGCGTGTCGATCGGGATCGGCCAGTGTTCGCAACTGCTCCGCGCTAAGTCCGACGATCACGCAACCGTCGAGCACGCCGATCGTCGCGGGTACGGATCCGCTTTCGCGTACCGCCGCTTCGCACTCTTCAGCGACCTCTAGATTCACCGGAGAGGGCAAGCCCTGAACAACGATTGTGGTCTCGAGCGCGACGACGTTGCGGCCCTTTTCGAGAGTGTTGGCGACCTCGTCGCTGATGACGACCGAGGAGTTTCGAAAGTTTCTCACGCAAGGCGCAGTGTACTGTTTTGCCGTGAGTTCATCGACGGCGATCCCTTGGAATGAGCTCCGTGAACGGGCCCGCCACGCGACTTCGACCTCGTACGCACCGTATTCGAACGTCACCGTCGGTGCCTGTGCCATCACCACTGATGGACGCTTCGTCGTGGGGGCCAACGTCGAGAACGCGAGCTACGGCCTGACGTTGTGTGCCGAGTGTTCGTTGGTCTCGGACCTCGCGCGCGTCGGCGGAGGTCGTCTTCTCGCCGTGTCGATTGTCGCCGGTGATGGGAAACCCATCGCCCCGTGTGGACGATGTCGCCAAGTGCTCTACGAGCACGGCGGCAATGATCTATTGATTGACGCTGGTGACGACGTCGACCCGACGCCACTTCATGAACTACTTCCCGGCGCGTTCGGCCCGGCCGATTTGGACATCCGGAAGAGTCAGTGAGTTATTTCTCCGCGGTCGACATCATCGCCACCAAACGCGACGACGGTGTGCTCAGCGACGATGCCATCTCGTGGATCCTCGACGCCTACGTGCACGGCGACGTTGCCGAGGAACAGATGTCGGCGCTGTTGATGGCCATATTCTTCAACGGACTAAGTGACCGAGAGTTGAACACCTGGACTGACCGAATGATCGAATCTGGTGAGCGACTCGATTTAGGAAAGCTCAATCGACCGACCGTCGACAAACATTCAACCGGCGGCGTCGGCGACAAAATCTCACTCATTCTCGCTCCGCTCGTGGCGGCGTGCGGCGCCGCCGTTCCCCAACTTTCCGGTCGCGGCCTCGGACACACTGGAGGGACACTTGACAAACTGGAGTCGATCCCCGGGTGGCGCGCCTACCTCTCGAATGACGAGATCCGCGATCAACTCAATACGGTCGGCGCGGTCATCTGTGCCGCGGGTCAAGGCCTGGCCCCGGTCGATCGAAAGCTCTACTCGCTGCGCGACGTGACTGCCACGGTGGCGTCGATTCCACTCATTTCGTCGTCAATCATGTCCAAGAAGATCGCCGAGGGAACGCACGCTCTGGTACTGGACGTGAAAGTCGGACGCGGCGCCTTCATCAAGGACTTGGAACAGGCTCGTGAACTCGCGTCGACGATGGTCGGACTGGGCGTCAGCCATGGCGTGGCGACGGTGGCGCAACTGACGTCGATGAATGCTCCGCTTGGCCGCGCCGTCGGCAACGCGCTCGAGGTCGATGAATCCGTGGACGTTCTTCAGGGCAACGGACCGAGTGACGTGCGCGAATTAACGCTCGCGCTCGCGCGACTCATGGTCGAACTCGTCGGTATCGACGTCGACCCCGAAACAAAGCTGGACGACGGATCGGGTTACGAAGTCTACGAACAGATGATCCGTGCTCAAGGCGGCGACCCCGACGCGACACTGCCGGTTGCGACGTGTCGCGAAGAGGTACTGAGTACTGAAGACGGTGTCGTTCATTCAATTGACGCATTGGAAGTTGGCACTGCCGCCTGGCGCTTAGGTGCCGGTCGGGCGCGCAAGGAAGATCCGGTCAGTGCGGCTGCCGGCGTCGTGTGTCTGATACGTGAAGGCGACGCGATCATCAAGGGCCAACCAATGTTCGAACTTCACGCTGACGATGCCACGCATCTTCAACAGGGGCGCGACGCAATCGCCAACGCCGTCGTGGTAGGTGAACACAAGGTGAACGCCGAGGCGCTCTTGCTGGAACGTATCACCAACTAGTCCACAGGCCTGTTGACTAACCTCTTTTCATGGCAGTTGCACTTACGCGTGATTTGATTCAACGAGCACCCAAGGTGTTATTGCATGACCACCTCGACGGCGGGCTGCGGCCGACGACCGTGTTGGAACTCGCTCGCGAGACGCATTACACCGGCTTACCCACGAACGATCCCGACGAATTACGTCAATGGTTCATTGCCGACACACCGGGGAGTGATCTCGTGCGCTACCTCGAGGGATTCGCGCACACCACGGCCGTGATGCAAACCAGGGATCATTTGGAGCGCGTCGCCTTCGAAGCCTCCCTCGACCTGGCCCGTGACGGCGTGGTGTATGCCGAAGTTCGATTCGCGCCCGAACTTCACCTCGAAGGCGGACTCACGTTGCACGAAGTCGTCGAAGCGGTCTTGGAAGGATTCAGTCTCGGCATGCACGACGCCGATCTTGAGGGCCACCCAATCGTCGTTCGCGCGATCCTCTCCGCCATGCGACAAGCGAATCTCAGTGAAACCATCGCGGAGTTAGCGATCGAGTTTCGTGACCGCGGCGTCTGCGGCTTCGACATCGCGGGACCCGAAGATGGTTTCCCACCGACGCATCACCTACGCGCCTTTCATCTCGTGCAACGCGAGGACTTTCACATGACGATCCACGCCGGTGAGGCCTTCGGACTGCCGTCGATCTGGGAAGCCGTGCAATTCTGCAACGCCGAACGACTCGGTCACGGCGTGCGTATCGCCGATGACATCATCGAAAAAGACGGCGACTACCACCTCGGCCGACTAGCCAACTTCGTGCGCGACCGTCGAATCCCGCTCGAGGTGTGTCCCACCTCGAACGTGCACACGGGCGCCGCCGCTTCCATTGCCACACATCCGATCGAGTTACTTCGCAAGCTGCGCTTTCGCGTGACGCTCAACACCGACAATCGCCTCATGAGCGGAATCTCCATGAGCAGTGAGTTCGAGACGTGCGCCAACACGTTCGGTTGGACTTTGGCCGACGTGGAGTGGCTGACACTGAACGCTGCGAAGAGTTCGTTCTACCAGTTCGATCAGCGACTCGCGATGATCAACACCGTGATCAAGCCGGGCTACGCCGCGCTGCGCTCAGAGGTTCAGTAACGATTCCAGATCGGCGCGCACGGCTTCGACGAGAGCTGCGCCGTGCGCTCGCTGCTCGGCGAGTGTCGTCGCACTGTCCGGCGGCGAAGTGATCTCGATGTACGCCTTCAACTTTGGCTCGGTCCCTGACGGTCGTACGACGACGCGGCCCGACGCTCCGAGCCGCAGCAACACGCCGTCGGTTGAACCGAGTCCCTCGTAGCCGTTCGCCAAGTCGAAGTATTCACTCACCGCGAGACCTCCTAGCGACGTTGGCGGTCGCTCGCGAAGTGACCGGACCGCGTCCGCGATCGCGCTGAGGCCGACCGGGCCCGCAGCGCGCAGCGAAAGTTGAAATATTGAGTGGACACCAAATCGGGTCTCGATCTCGTCCAATCGGTCCACCAGTGTCTGGTCGTTGCGGCGAAGGTCATCGGCGAGACGAGCGAGCGCGAGGGCGGCGGAGAGTCCATCTTTGTCAGCGACCTCGGGATCGACGGCGAATCCGAGTGCCTCTTCGTAGCCCAATCGAAGTACCCCATCACCAGCGGCCCGGGCGAGCCATTTGAAACCAGTGAGAGTCATCGCGAACGTGACGCCTGCGTCGCGCGCCATCTCGCGCAATAAATTGGAAGAAACGATCGTCGTGGCGACGACGTCACGCGGATCGTTCATCGCGGGCAACATCGACGACGCCAACAACCACCCGATCTGGTCTCCTCGAAGCACGTGCCAACCGTCGCGGTCGCGCACGGCCGCGCCCAAACGATCGGCGTCCGGGTCGTTCGCGATGACGAGACCGGAATTCACCTCGTCGGCGCGGGCCATGGCGAGATCGAGAGCTCCCGTTTCCTCCGGGTTGGGGAACGGCAACGTCGGGAACGAAGGGTCCGGTTCGAACTGCGCCGCGACCGGCGTCACTGAGGAGTAGCCGGCCTGCGCAAAGAGCTCCATCATGATCGCGCCGCCAACGCCGTGGAGGGGCGTGTAGGTAACGGCGAGGTCACTACCACCGGGGATACCGAATCGCTCGGTGAAGTGTGCACGGTACTGATCGAGGAGGTCGCGGGATATCCATCGATGGTGCGTGCTCGCTCGCTCGCCTAGTTCGGGCGTCGCGGCGTCATTCGCGAAACGCTCGACGATCTCGTCGTTGGGCGGGACTATCTGGGAGCCATCGCTCGAGTACAACTTGTAACCATTGTCCTGCGGTGGATTATGGCTCGCCGTCACCATGATGCCGGCGGCGGCTCCGAGTTGCTTCACGCAATAGGCAACGAGCGGGGTCGGCATCGGGGTCGGCATTTCATATACCTTGACGCCCGCGCCCAAGAGTACGGCGACCACTTCATTATTGAACGAGTCCGAGCCGTGACGGCCGTCACGGCCGACGACGACGCCTCGACCGGCGTCGATGCCGATCTCTCCCAGCCACGCAATCACGCCCTGGGTCGCTCGGCGTACGGTATAGCGATTCATTCCGGCGGGCCCGGCCATCACGGGTCCGCGAAGTCCCGCCGTACCGAACGTCAGGGGTGAATCGAAGCGACGGTGGAGTTCCTCTTCATCCGCGCCGTCCAACAGACGTTGCAGCGTTTCGCGATCTTCAATGTCCGGGTCACCTTCGATCCACTCGAGTACGCGGTCGCGAAGCGATTGGTTCACAGGACTGGAACGACGCGAGTCAACAACGTGCCCAGTGACGCGGCGGCTGCTTGACCAGCTTCGAGAACCTCGAGGTGATTCAAGTGGCCGGCCGTCACTCCCGCCGCGGGATTCGACACCAGACTCAACCCGAGGACTTCGGCACCGAGATGACGCGCGGCGATCGCCTCGAGCACCGTCGACATTCCCACCAACGTCGCGCCCAGTGTTCGGGCCATCACGATCTCGGCCGGGGTCTCGTAGTGCGGTCCTCGAAAGCCGGCGTAGACACCCTCGAAGAGATTGGGTTCGGCCTTCTTTAGCGCGGCGCGAAGTCGCGCACTGTAGAGGTCGGTGAGGTCCACGAACCGTGAACCGTAGCCCTTGGGCGGCGCGGGTCCCTCCAGCGGCGACGTCGCGGTCAAATTGATGTGGTCGCGGATGATGACGACGGTGCCCGGTGTCCACGACGGATCGATCCCGCCCGCGGCGTTGGTCAGGACGACCTTGGTCGCGCCGGCCGCGATGACCGTGCGAATTGGGTGCACGACTTGATCAGCGGTGTTTCCCTCGTAGAGATGAACGCGTCCGGCTACCAACGCGATTCGTCGGTCGCCGATCTTGAGTGAGAGGATTTGACCACTGTGACCGGCCACGGTCGGTGTGACGAAGCCACTGAGCGACGTTGTCGAGATTACGTCGGTCGGCGTGCCCAACGCCACCGCGCCTTCACGCCACCCCGAACCCAACACAATGGCGATGTCGTAGTTGTCGTAGCCGCTCGCGTCGCGCAGTTCATCCGCGGCGCGACGAGCGAGCTTGTACGGATTTGTCATCACTGTCCAATCGTGTGCCACACCGTGGACGTTTCGACGAAGGCACGCAGGCGTCGAAGCGAAGAGACACTTTCCGTCTCATGGGGGCGAAAGACCCGCTTGATGGAGCCCGCGCCCAACGCGGCCAATCCATCGGCGTCCATGGACGTGACTCCGGAGAGGTCGAGGCCGTCGACGTCTTCGTGCGAGGCGAGCACCGACGCCAGTTCGTCGGTCAGACCGGTGACAATGTTGAGTGCGCCGGCGGGAAAATCCGATGATGACGTCATCTCGCCTAACAACACGGCCGGCGTCGGACGTTCTTCACTGGCGAGGGCGACCACAGTGTTACCGACGCACAGTGGCGCTAGGACGGCGTCAACGAATCCTTCGAGTGACGACTCCTGCGCGCACACGACGCCGACCACGCCACTCGGCACCGGAATAGAGAAGTTGAAGAACGGGCCAGCCACGGGATTGGTCCCGCCGAGTACTTGGGCGATCTTGTCGGTCCAGCCGGCGTACCAAACGATCCGATCGATGGACGCCGAGACGGTCTTTTGACTCGTCCTCGCGTTCACGCCCTCGCAGAGCGCGACGTGTTCGGCAAGTTCGTCGCGACGTGATTCGGCCATCTCGGCGAGACGGTAAATGACCTGGCCGCGGTTATAGGCCGTCGAGTTCCACCACTTCGCCTGAGCTCCACGCGCCGCCGTGACCGCGTCGCGGACGTCCTTTCGAGAGCCCTGCGCGACATTGGCGAGGAACGCGCCTTTTGCTGAGGTGACCTCGTAACTGCGCCCTGATTCCGATCGAGGAAAGGCCCCGTTGATGAGTAGTTTGTACGTCTTTCGAACGTCGAGTCGGGCGTCAGACATTGAGGTACGCCTCCAACCCGTGTCGTCCGCCTTCACGGCCGAAACCCGACTCGCGCATGCCGCCAAAGGGGCTCGTCGGATCGAAGCGGTTGTACGTATTGGCCCATATGACGCCGGCTCGCAGTCGCTCGGCCACCCAGAGTGTCCGACTCCCCTTCTCGCTCCACACGCCGCAGGCGAGTCCGTAGTTCGTGTTGTTGGCCTTGGCGACGGCCTCTTCGGGAGTACGAAACGTCAACACGGAGAGCACCGGACCGAAGATCTC
>Ga0182030_10026213_pt1 | contig 10565 bp, 10 predicted proteins | sample 812S3MmetaG_FD_121299 | JGI IMG/M metagenome (GOLD analysis project Ga0182030, IMG submission 121299) | Permafrost microbial communities from Stordalen Mire, Sweden - 812S3M metaG (Illumina Assembly) | ecosystem: Environmental > Terrestrial > Soil > Wetlands > Permafrost | place: Sweden... | reverse complement strand
TCGGACAGTTCGACCAATTATACATTGCAGGAATATGCGAACGACATCGTCTTTTACGTTGGCGAAGTCTGCAATCAGGAATTGGTGCCGCATCCACAAATCGTGAGCGAAAGCGGGCGGGCCATCGTCGCGCACCATAGTGTGTTAATCGTCGAGACGCTCGGCACGATCGAAAAGATTCATCCGGGGCCACCGATTCAATATGGCGACAAAGAACACGCGGTCGTGCGTGAACTGTTGGATATTCGCAAGAATCTTCCCACCTTGAATATGCTGGAGGCTTTTCACGACGCTTCGGAGCGGCGCGAAGAGGCCATGAATATGTTCACGCTCGGTTTGTTGGATTTGCCGGACAAAGCGAAGATTGAAACGCTTTACTGGGAAATCGGTTTGGCGGTGGTGCAGAGTTTTCGCGGCCAGCATTATGTGCCGGAGGAAATCCGAAAGCTGGAGGACAGTCTGGGTGACCAGTTTCTTTGCAACTTTTCCGTATTCCAATCGCTGCTCGATCATTGGGCGCTTGGGCAGCTTTTTCCTGTCATGCCGTTAAGCCGGCTGAATGAAAAGCCAACGCGCGAAGGCACGCTGGTCGATATCACCTGCGACTCGGATGGCGAAGTGAAACAATTCGTGGACCTGACGGACGTGCGCGACACGCTGCCACTTCATGCGCCGCGCACCAACGGCAACGGGCCGGAGCCTTATTACCTGGGCTTTTTCCTGATGGGGGCTTACCAGGACATCATGGGCGATTTGCATAATCTTTTTGGGCGGGTCAATGAAGTGCATGTTTTTCTCGATCCCGATGAGCCGGCCGGATATTACGTGGAAGAAATTATCGAAGGCTCAACCATCGCGCAGGCGCTGACGTCGGTGCAGTATGATGAGAATGAATTGAAGCGGCAGATGAAAATGCAGATCGACGAAGCCATAAAATCCGACCGTCTCAAACCTTCGGAGGGCATGCGCCTCCTGGACGATTACGAGCGGGGCCTCAAGGAATACACCTACCTTACCATCTAGACCGGGATGGACGCCGCAAAAGTTGAACTGATGCGGGCTTTGGGACGATTGGCGCGGGGCTTGTCCGCATTGTTCTGGGCCTTGCCCGTGATGTTGTTTTTTTACGTGGAAACGGCCCTGACGAATTGGCTCGGCTTTTTGGATGGCGCGGCCATTGTGCCGGCGATGCTGGCGGGAGCTATGTTGTATTACAGCCTGCGTCAATTACATGATTTCCAGAAGCAGGAACGCATCTGGCAGCAGGCGCTGACTCGGGCGGAAATTCTGACCGTGGTCAACACGGGATTGGCGCCGTTTTTATTTTGGTGGCACAGATTCCCCGAGATTCCGTTTTTCGTTGTCTGCGTGGTGGTGCTTGCCTTCACCGTGTTGCTCTTCCTCATGCAGGTCAATCAGGTGCTGCGCCGGCTGTGCGCCATGCTGCCGGACGAGGCTTTGCGCTCTGAAACTAATATGTTCACCACGCTCAACATCGCGTTGCTCCTGCTCGTCTTTATCGGGTTGGCGGCATTTCTGGGCTGGACCCATGCGCAGCCCCTGCCGGGCGCGATGGGGCGGATGATTCGGGGTGATAATCCGCGGGGGATGGGGTTTATATTATTCCTCAGTCTCATGCCGCTGGCCATGACCCTGGCCATTTTATGGAAAATCAAGGAGGTCATTTTCATGAGCATTTTCGAAGCGGAACGGTAAAGGAAAAAATCGTGAATATTTACGATTGGCACGATGTTTTCCGATCGGAAAGGTTTATGAAAAGAGGAAAACTTCCGATGATAGATAGACGTTAAAAATGAAAATCGGCATTGTTACTGGGGGCGGGGATTGTCCCGGATTGAACGCGGTCATCCGCGCGGTTTCCAAGACCGCAGCCAAGCGCGGCTGGGAAACCATTGGCATCATCGGCGGCTACGAGGGCCTGCTGGCGCCGCAGAATTTTCGCCTGCTGGATTACAAGGCGCTGGATGGCTTGCTGGTGCGCGGCGGCACCATTCTAGGCACGGCCAATCGAGGAAAATTCTCGGCCAAGACGGGCCACGGCGAAGTTCGGCAACTCTCCAAGGAATTGCTGGATGGAACCAAGCAAGGGATGGAAGCGCTGGGAATTTCCGCGCTGGTTTCAGTCGGGGGCGACGGCTCGCTGACCATTGCGCAACAAATGCACGAGGCCGGCATCCCCATCGTCGGCGTGCCCAAAACGATCGATAATGACCTGGCCGCAACCACGATCACGTTCGGATTTGATTCAGCGGTGGCCTGCGCGACGGATGCGCTTGATCGCCTGCACACGACGGCGGAAAGCCACAACCGCGTCATGGTGCTGGAAGTGATGGGCCGTTACGCGGGCTGGATTGCGATTTACGCGGGGATGGCTGGCGGCGCGGATATTATTTTGATTCCCGAAATTCCATTCCGTTACGAAACCATTTGCGCGGCCATTCGGGAACGGGAAAGCAAGGGAAAGCACTTTACCCTCGTCGTCGCCGCGGAAGGGGCAAAACCGGCGGGGGGCGATTTTGTCACGGTGGAAGGCCAGGAGCAAAACCGCGAGGCGCGGCTGGGGGGCATCGGCGCGGTCGTGGCGGCTGAAATCGAAAAACGCACGGGCAAGGAAACGCGGCTGATGGTGCTGGGCCATCTGCAACGGGGCGGCAGCCCCACCTTCATGGACCGCGTGCTGTGCACCTTGTTCGGGGCCAAAGCGGTGGAACTGATTACGGAAGGCCGTTTTGGCCGGATGGTGGCGCACAACGGGAAATTTGTTGACAGCGTCTCCCTGGCGGAAGCCACCGGAAAGCTGCGGACGGTGCCGCTGGACGAAGGTTTCGTTCACGCCACGCGCTCGCTTGGAATATGCCTGGGCGATTAGAACGTTTTAAAAATAGTGCGGCCATAATCAACCTGATCCCGGATCCGTGCCGAACGCGGTGATTAAAGTTCGTCCTCTCGCGGAAAGTTTTCACTAGAAAGTTTGACAGCTTCACGGAAGACGTTTTCTCACGATTTGCCGAGAGGCGGTCCTGAAGACAATTTCGATTGCTGTCGACAGACCCGAAGGGGTTTGGCATTCTCAGGTTGTTAGCACATGCCGCGAGTCCCACAGAGGACGGGAAGAACGCTTGTTCTGGAGGGGATTGCAAACTGGCATGTAACGCCAAAGCACAGGCGTCCGCGATGCCTGACGTCGTGATGAAATGCTCATGATCGGTCTTTTTATCAAAGTTGCGCCGGTATGGATTTGCTTTCTATTGGTCTGGTGTCTCCTTCACTTATTGGCGGACAGGAAGGCCATCCGAGGGGATTTTTCCCTGCTCTGGATTTTGGCGACGATTGCGACAGGACTTTTACTGGTGTCGATCGCGGAACTGGCCAGTTTTTTCAATTTACTGGTGTCGGGGTTTGTGGTGGGAGCCTGGATCACTGTTGACGTCGTATTGGCTGTGGTATTTGCCCGGCTTTCGAGCAGTCGAGGGCAGCGCATCGGGGCCACCCTGCAGGTCAGAATTCGCCAATGGTGTGCCGGATTTAAAGGCTCGGAGGGTGTGGCAAAATGCCTGATGGCGGTCACCGCCGGCTTCATCGTGGCACTCGGTCTCTGTGCGGCCAAAACGCCGACGACGATCTGGGACTGTCAAACGTACCACATGCCGCGGATCATGCACTGGCTCCAACAACATAGTCTGCGTCATTATCCGACAAATATTCCACGGCAATTGGAGTCATCGCCAGGGGCGGAAATAGAGATGGCGCAATTAATAGCGTTGACTGGAGATGACCAACCGGTAAATCTCCCGGAATGGTGGGCTCTTTTGACCGCCGCGATCGCGGCCTCTTTTTTGGCGCGAGAGCTTCTCCAGAGCAATATTTCGCGAAAAGCCGGCGGTGAAAAGCCCTCTTTGGAATTGGCCGGCGCTTTTGTCTTTCTGCTGGCCGCCACGCTGCCGGAGGCGGCGGCGGAAGCCCCCACGGCTCAAAACAACCTGCTGGCCGCGATGTGGACCCTGAGCGCGGTCACTCTCGGTTTTCTCTTTGCGGAAAATCCCGGGAATAATATTTATGCGCTGGCAGCGGGCGCCGCCCTGGCACTGGGGATGGGGGTGAAGCCCACGGCCTTTTTGTATGCCACACCGTTTGTTTTGCTAGCCCTGCTCTATTTTGCCGGGAAGAAACTCTGGGGGCCTCTGTGGCGCCTTGCGGCGATTTCACTCGCCCTTTGTCTGGGATGCAACGGCCCCTGGATGATGCGCAACCAGGCATACTTCGGCACTCCGCTGGGATCGAAAGAGACGTTTGCGGCGCAGAGGATGGTTCATCATTCGCCAAAAAAAATTGCGGTAAACGTCATCCGCAATCTTAGTCTCTACACGCGCAGCCCTTCGGACATCGCGACCACCCTGGTCAATTTTTCCATTGAGTCCGTGGTGCGGGCAACCGGGGAAGACATTGCGGATACCAACGCGACGTTCCATGGCAGTTCCCTGGCTTTCACCAAGAAGGCAATCATTCAAAACGGCGAAGGATGGGGCAATTGTTACACGGTTTTGCTGCTTTTGATTTGTCTGCCGGTTTTTATTTTCAAATTTCGTCTCATTTCGCCACTCGGGGCGCATCTGTTGGCGGTGGCGGCAGGTTTTATTCTTTTTTGCGGGTATTTGAGGTTCCAACCGTGGCATTCGCGTCTCCACCTGGGTTATTTTCTCCTCGCTGCGCCATTTATCGGGGTGGTCCTGGTCAGTTGGTGTGATCGATGGATCATTGCCCTGACAGGATGTTTTCTCATGACTAACGTGATCCTGGTGCTCGTTTTTAATCCCGTTGTTCCCATTGTCGCCAGCGTGGCCGGAAGAGAATCGCGTGAGGATTTGTATTTTGGCACCCGGACAGACCTGCGGGCGCCGATGAAGGCTTTGGCGGACGATATTATCCAAAGCGGTTGCACCAATGTTCTGCTCAAAGTGGGAGGAGATAGCTGGGAGTATCCCGTTTGGTTCCTTTTGCGAGACCGGGGCTTTACGGGATCAATCCACCATACGCTGGTGGGAAAGAAGGCAACCGCCTTTTTGGACGAATCGCCTTTGCCGCCGAAAACGGTCATTGTAACGGAACTGGAAGTTGCTCCTGTTATAGAATCCTTGCCACGCCAAAAGGCCTATGGGGATTGGGCGGTCTATTATCGACCTTGAGGAGTTCGAATAAAATGGCCGCCGACGGCTTTGGCCGACTCAAGGGTTGAGCTTCTCGGCGATTTGCCAGCGGAACATGCGCTTTTTCATCCAACGCACGGCGAGCAGATCGTAAAAGGAGGCGAAGAGACGGTTCCAGACCCCATAGTGACTTTGGCCGGCGAAACGCGGGTTGTTGGAGACTGTGATCTCGGTCACGGTGAAGCCTTCCATCTTGATCAGGGTCGGCAGGAAACGGTGCATGCCTTTGAAGAATTTGAGGTCGGCGATGCATTCACGCTTGAAGGCGCGATAGGTGCAGCCGGCGTCGGAGATTTGTTCGCCGGAGAGCTTGTTGCGCACCCAGTTGGCGATGCGGGAGGAGGCGATGCGGACAAAATTGTCGCCCTGACCGCGTGTGGCCACACGGGTTCCGCAGACGCAATCGAATTTTTCCAGTGCTTTTAAAAAGCCCGGCAGGTCCTTGGGATCGTTTTGCAGATCGGCATCGACGGTGACGATGTAGCGGCCACGGGCGGATTTCATGCCGGCCCAACTGGCGGCGGATTCACCGCAGTTAAAGGCGAACCGCTGCGGGCGGATGCGCGGATCGTCCGCCGCGAGTTTTTTCAGAATTTCCCAGGAGTTGTCCTTGCTGCAATCGTCGGTGATGACGACTTCGTAGGGCAATTTTAGCGGATCCACCGCGGCACGAATGGCATCGGTGAGCGCGAGCAAATTGTCCTGTTCGTTGTAGCAGGGGATGACGAAGCTGAGTTCAGGTTGGGTTTCGTTCACAATTGATTTAATGGGGAGAGTTGGGGCAAGAGCGGCGGAGGGCTGCCGCACTCCAGAACGCTTGGCGTGGTTGGATCACAATTCCCTACCCGGAGCGGCCCAATAACATCAGCCTAAATCTAATTCAGCTTTGGCCTGTTCCCAGGGAATGAGCGGCTCGTTGCCATTCTCGACGATGGCGGCTTGCAGGTCCCGCAGGTCTTCCAAGTCCTCAACGCGTTCTTGCAAACGCTCCACGGTCTTGGTCAGCGCCTCAACTTTTTGCAATACGGCGGTATCATTCATAAGCTTCTTTTCTATCTTTGACAGAATACACTTGAATTGCGTCTCCCGCGAGTAAAAAGAGCACCCTAAATTTTCCGACGCGCAGCCGGTAATAGTTGCCCCTGGCTTGGAGCTTGAGAACATCGCCCTGCAAATCCTCGCGCATTTCCTCCATCCGCCAGCCGATATTGCGCCGCTGCTCTTTGGGCAATGCCCGCAATTGTTCCCGCGCCTTCTTGCTGATTTCGATCCGGTAACGCATCAGGCAGACCCGAGCTTGCCATAAAACTTGGCGATGGTGTCGCAGACGATGTCGGCGGCGGCGAGGGTCATTTCGCCGTGGACGGGCAACGACAAAATCTCCTTGACAGCCTGTTCGGTGCGCGGCAGTGCCGGAATGTTTTTAAATTTGGTGGTGATGGCGGGCTGCTGGTGGTTGGGCACAGGATAGTGAATGCCGGTGTCGATGGCGTTTTCCTTGAGAAATTTCTGCAGCTCGTCGCGGCGTTCGGCGCGGATCACGTACATGTGATAGACGGCTTTGGCCCAGGGACGCTCGGGCGGGGTCTGCACCAAACCGGCCAGACGCTCAGTGTAGCGCGCGGCGATGGCGCGGCGGTTGTCGTTGAAGGCGTCCATGTGCTTGAGCATGACGCGGCCGATGGCGGCCTGGATTTCGTTGAAGCGCACGTTGAAACCGGCGAACTCATGGTGGTATTTATCTTTGCGTCCGTGATTGCGATACATGCGGACTTTTTCAGCCAGAGCGGTGTCGTTGGTACACATGCAGCCGCCATCGCCGAGGACGGTCAAGTTCTTGGAGGGGAAGAAGGAATAGCCGCCAGCCAGACCCATCGAGCCGACGCGCTTGTCTTTGTAACGGGCGCCGTGGGCCTGGGCGCAATCTTCCAGCACCCATAATTTATGTTTGGCAGCGGCGGCGAAGATGGCATCCAGGTTCACGGGATGGCCGTAGATATGCACGGGGATGATGCCGACGGTGCGCGGTGTGATGAGTGATTCGACGTGCGCGGCATCCATGCAAAAGGTGTCGTCAATATCGGCGAAAATGGGAGTCGCGCCGCAATGGATGAGCGGTTCCATGGTCGGGAAGGCGGTGTGGGAGGGGACAATAACTTCGTCGCCGGGTTTGAGGCCCTGGGCCAGGTGCATCATGTAGATGATCATGGTCCAGGAGGAGCCGAGGACGCAATGTTGCGTGCCGGTGTGCGCGGCGAGTTCGGCTTCGAAGGCCTGGCATTCCTTGGCCAGGATATATTGGCCGGAACGCAGGGCGCGCAGGGCGGCTTCTTCCACTTCGGGATTTACGAAACATTTCGATAGGGGGATTTTTTGCATAAATTTTGGATTGTACACTAAGTTCGAGATTCAACCCTTTCAGGGTTGTGGCAATTAATTGCGGCGACCCAAGGTAAGCCCTCGTAGAATCGGGCCAACCCTGGGCTGAATGATTCAATCCCTTCGGGATTTAAATACCTATTTGCCATTTAATTTTACACGTTGGCCGGTGCGGGCGGATTGCAGGGCGGCGTCGAGGACTTTGACGGCATCGTAGCCGGCCCAGCCGTCGGCCAGGGGCTTTTGGCGGGTTTGGACGGATTTAAAAAAAGCGCGCAATTCGGCCAGGAGCGGCTCTTCCGGGGGACATTCGATTTGCGTCATCATGCCTTCCACGCCTTTGAAATCCGCGCCGTCGCGGACATGGCGATTTTCATAGGCTTTGATTTTGTATTGGGCCACATTGTAATCGCAGACCGCGCTCAATTTTTCGCCGACGACTGTGACATCGCGAAATTTGCCGGGAATGTAATAATCATTTTCCACCGTGGCCCAAGTGTTGCCGAACGGGGTTTCGTATTCCAGCGAAACCAGCGAGACGTCGTCCATACCGCGCCCCATGAAATCGTGGTGAATGGCCAGGACGCTGCTGGGTGTGGCGCTGAGAAAATAGTTGAACAGGTCGACGAAATGAATGCCGTCGGCGAACATGACGCCGCTGTCGTTGCGCGGACGTTTGAATCCGCCGAAATGGCCGCGCAGAATGTTGACCTTGCCAAATTTGCCGGATTGAATGGCGTCTCGAATCCACTGCGTGGCGGGATCGAATCGGAAAATGTGGCCGACTTGAAGGATGCGATTTTTTTTATCGGCCAGTTCCGCGAGCTGCTTTGACTCTTCCGGGGCAAGGGTCAGCGGTTTTTCGACAAATACGTCCTTGCCCGCTTCCAAAAATTCCCGGCAAAGCGGGAAATGCGATTGGGCGGGTGTGACCACCACTGCGGCATCAACCAATCCGGCAAAGTCTTTGTACTGAGTGCAGAGATGGGCGTCGGGGATGCCCAATTTCCGGGCGGTTTCGAGCCGTTTGCCATCGAGCTCGCTGACATAAAGATCAATGGGAAGGGAATGGAGGACGCGCAAGTGGTTGGCGCCCCAGCGCCCGATGCCAAGTAATAAAACTTTCATTATCCAGTGTTCGATTTCCGCCGTTAATTGAGCAGATTGTACCAGTTATCCCGCTGGTGAGGTTCGTATCCCAAATCCTCGATGAGCCGGCGCATGTCGGCCACGCCCATGCGGAACGTGGTCCCGGCCTGCGACACGACATTTTCTTCGATCATAATGCTGCCAAGATCATTGGCCCCGTATTTTAACGCGACCTGCCCAATCTCCGGCCCCTGGGTGACCCAGGAACTTTGCACGCTCGGAAAATTATCGAGGTAAATTCGACTGATGGCCTGGGTGCGCAAATATTCGTGGCCGCCCACGGTCGGCGCTTTGAGCCGGGTATGTTCGGCTTGAAATGTCCAGGCAATAAAAGCGGTGAAGCCCCGGGTCTTGTCTTGTTGAGCGCGGACGCGTTCGAGATGTTCAATGCGGTCTTCGATGGTCTCGACATGGCCGAACATCATCGTGGCCGTGGTGCTCAATCCAAGGCGATGGGCCACGTCCATGACGCTGAGCCAGTCGTCGCTCATGGCTTTGAGGGGCGAAATGCGCTGGCGGACGCGATCCACCAGAATTTCCCCGCCGCCGCCGGGAATGGAACCGAGGCCTGCTTTGGCGAACTGGGAAATGATTTCTCCCAATGGCAGGCCAAAGACTTCGCGAAAGTGGATGAATTCGCTGGGACTGAAACCGTGGATGTTGATTTGGGGAAATTTGCCCTTAATGTGCGCGAGCAAATCCAAATACCATTGCAGGGAGAGTTTTGGATGATGGCCGCCCTGCATCAGAATCTGCGTCCCGCCCAAGGCGATGGTTTCCTCAATTTTGCGATCCATCTCCTCGAAGGTGATGATATAGGCGTCAGTGTCTTTCTCGGTGCGGTAAAAGGCGCAGAATTTGCAATAGACATTGCAGACGTTGGTGTAATTGACATTGCGATCAACAATGTAGGTGACAATTTGGTTGCCACGGCCATCGTGGGCTTGGGCGCGGGCCAACTGACGGCGGCGGTCAGCCAGAGCCCCCAGGTCTTCCAAGGGAAGGCGATACAGGCGCACCGCTTCAGCCGGGTCGATGCGCTGTCCAGCCCAGGCCTTTTCCAATAAAGTCTCCAATGGAGCGTCGTTACTCATGCCAATACCGGGTGAAGTCTGCCTAGGACGGGCGGAAAGTTCAATAGCGCATGCGGGAATGTGTCGCGACTTTATGGAAATGTCCCCTTTTGGACTCGATAGAAATGTCCCCTTTGGTTGGAGTTGCGGGAGCAACATTGGCCTTAATGGAGATATTGAACATGAGTCGAAAAGAACGGAATCGATTAGTCATTATGGCGCAAGTCAAACATGGAAAATTGTCGGTGGTGCAGGCCGCTGAGGTGCTGCGGTTGAGTTATCGGCAGACCAAACGGGTGTGGCGGTGTTATCAAGAGCGCGGCGCGGCCGGGTTGGTGCATGGTTTGCGAGGGCGTCCCAGCGCGAGGCGCAAAGCCCCGCGGTTGCGAGCGCAGATTCTGGCCCGTTACCAACAGCGCTACGCAGATTTTGGGCCGACGCTGGCGGCGGAGTATCTGCGGCGGAAGGAAGGGTTGGAAGTGGACCACGAGACGTTGCGGCGCTGGCTTAAAGCCGCGGGACTCTGGCAGGCACGACGGCGGCGGCAACAGCATCGAAAATGGCGGGAACGCAAGGCGTGCCTGGGTCAGATGGTGCAACTGGACGGGTCGCACCACGATTGGTTTGAGGGGCGTCGGGCCAAGGCGGTGTTGATGGTCATGGTGGACGACGCCACCAATGAGACCGGCGCCCAATTTTTCGAGGAGGAAACCACGCGGGCCAGCTTTGAAACCTTTGA
>Ga0182030_10026212_pt1 | contig 10565 bp, 9 predicted proteins | sample 812S3MmetaG_FD_121299 | JGI IMG/M metagenome (GOLD analysis project Ga0182030, IMG submission 121299) | Permafrost microbial communities from Stordalen Mire, Sweden - 812S3M metaG (Illumina Assembly) | ecosystem: Environmental > Terrestrial > Soil > Wetlands > Permafrost | place: Sweden... | reverse complement strand
TCACATCGCCGGGAAGGCCCGATTGCATCCGAACGATGCGTTTCGCAATGGCCGCCTGGGCCTTGCGGTCCGCGAGTGCGCCTATCCAATCGGCGAACCGCGAGGTCTGGCGGACGGCGATCATTTGCAAACTATAGTTTACAATACAGACTCGGTCAACGGCGCTCGTCGCGAAACAGCGCAATAAAAAAGGCGGCCCCTCGGCCGCCTCTGTCCCCCAACCACAAAAACCTCAGCGCGAGTAGAACTCGATCACCTGATTCGGCTCCATGTGGGTCGGGTACGGCACTTCCGACAGCCCCGGAATGCGCGTCATCCTCGCAATGCCCTGGCCGTTATCGACTTCCAGGTAATCCGGCGTGTCGCGCTCGGCGAGGCTCTGCGCTTCCAACACGATGACGAGCTGGCGTGAGCTTTCCTTGATCTGCACGGTGTCGCCGACCTTCACCTGGAAAGAGGCGATGTTGACGCGCCGGCCGTTGACCGACACATGGCCGTGGTTGACGAACTGTCGCGCCGCGAACACCGTCGGCACGAATTTGGCGCGGTAAACCACCGCGTCGAGCCGGCGCTCCAGCAGGCCGATCAGGTTGGCCGACGAGTCGCCCTTCATGCGGATCGCCTCCACGTAATACTTGTGGAACTGCCGTTCGGAGATGTTGCCGTAATAGCCCTTCAGCTTCTGCTTCGCCTTGAGCTGGGTGCCGAAGTCGGTCGCCTTGCCCTTGCGCCGCTGGCCGTGCTGGCCCGGCCCGTATTCGCGCTTGTTGAACGGCGACCGGGGACGGCCCCAGATGTTCTCGCCCATGCGGCGATCGATTTTATACTTGGCTTCTGCACGCTTCGTCATCGCGGTTCCTTATCGATTCAGGAACGCGCCCTCCTTTGCCGGATCGCTCCGGCCGACAGGGCCTCGCCGAGCAAGGCGAAACCCACGGGTGCGTCAAAAAACGAACGCGCGCCCTTTCATGGAGCGCGCGCCCGATGGCGGGGCTGTTAGCCGGCATCAGCCGGTATGTCAAGAAACCCGAGCTATTCCGGCTCGTGTTCCGCATCCTCGTTGGCGACGGGCGCCTCGTCGTCCTCGTCCTCGTCGGCCAGCAGCGTCTCGTCTTCTTCCTCTGCGGCGGCGGGCGCCTCTTCGGGCTCCGGCTTCACCACGCGAACGTAGGGCGCGCCATATTTCTTATAGGGCTCGGGCTTTCGGGCGTATTCGACGGGGGTGAATTCGACCCCGCATTTGGGGCAAACGATCGGCGTTCGGTTGAGATCGTAGAACGCCGCGGTACAACTCAGGCATCGGCGTCTGACGCCGAGAGCAGCGGGTGCGGGCATGGCGCAGACCTTCCCTTTGCATGTGTTACGCGCGAAAGCGCAGAAATGAAAAAGCCCAGGCGCGACGGCCCAGGCTTCCTCTTCAGTTCACGAACCGCCGCCAGTACATCCGTGGTCGGCAGTCACATAGAACTTTATTGAGCGACCTGCAGGTTGCCTGCCGAAGTCTTGCCGCTCTTGCGGTCGACGACTTCGTCGTAGGTCAGCTTGTCGCCTTCGTTCAGCGAGCGCAGGCCCGCCTGCTCGACCGCCGAGATATGGACGAAAACGTCCTTGGCGCCGTCGGCGGGCTGAATGAAGCCGTAGCCTTTTTCGCCGTTGAACCACTTCACAGTTCCCGTAGCCATGGGAATATCCTTCAAAACGTAAGTAGATAGATCGTCCGCGCCTCGGCGCGTCCGCGTTGCGTCGAATTTTTTCGGAAGAGGTCGTCAGCGGGCGCTCAGCGGCGCAAACCAAGTAGTCGTCTTTAAAACTCAAACAGGGATATAGACCGGCGCCTGCCCAAATACAAGGCCGAACTTCGCCGGCTGCGCGTCGAAGGGGACAACGCCGCCCGCCGACTCGACGCCGCCCGCCGCCCAAGCCTAAATCCCGCGCATGGACCCCTCGATTCTGCGCGCCGTCGGCTTCGTTCACACCCACGTTCACAGCGCCTATTCGCTGCGCGAAGGCGCGATTCCCGTCGAGACGCTGGTCAAGCGCGCCAAGGCCGACGACCAGCCGGCCATCGCCGTCACCGACACCAACAACCTGTTCGCCGCGCTGGAGTTTTCGGAAAAGGCCGCCAAGGCGGGCGTGCAGCCGCTGATCGGCGCCCAGCTCACCCTCGATTTCGCCGACGCCCCCGCCGGCCGGCTCTCCCCGCTCGCCCGCGCCCCCATCGTTCTGCTGGCGCAGGACGAGCGCGGCTACATGAACCTGATGCGGCTCGTCTCCCAGGTCTGGCTCGATCCGACCGACGGCGACGAGGCCCATGTGCGCTACTCCGCCCTCGGCGACACCGACGGCCTTATCGCTTTGACCGGCGGCGCCAGCGGCGCGCTCGACCGGCTGCTCTCCGCAGGCGCCGACGACCTCGCCCGGGCCCGGCTCGAAAAGCTGCAAGCGACCTTCGGCGACCGGCTCTATGTCGAGCTTCAGCGCCACGACCCAGAGCGCCGCAACGAGGCGGCCCTGCTCGACCTCGCTTACAGCCGAAGCCTGCCGCTGGTCGCCACCAACGAGCCCTTTTTCGCCGCGGCGAGCGATTTCGAGGCGCAGGACGCGCTGCTCTGCATCGCCGAGGGCGCGCTGCTGACGACCGCCGAGCGCCGCCATCTGACCCCCGAACACCGCCTGAAAACCCGGGCGGAAATGACAAAACTGTTCGAGGATCTGCCCGAAGCGACCGACAACAGCGTCGAGATCGCGCTGCGCTGCGCCTATCGCCCGCGCACCCGCAAGCCGATCCTGCCGCGCTTCACTCCGCACGGCCAGGACAAGGCCGACGAGGAGGCGGAGCTGCGCAAGCAGGCCGCCGAGGGTCTCGAGACCCTGATGGCCCGCTACGGCCTCGCGCCCGGCTTCACCCACGACGACTACCGTCAGCGGCTCGATTTCGAGCTTGGCGTCATCGCGCGGATGAAGTTCCCCGGCTACTTCCTCATCGTCTCCGACTTCATCAAATGGGCCAAGCGCCAGGACATCCCGGTCGGCCCCGGCCGCGGCTCCGGCGCGGGCTCGCTGGTCGCCTGGGCGCTCGCCATCACCGACCTCGACCCGCTGCGCTTCGGCCTGCTGTTCGAGCGCTTCCTCAACCCCGAGCGCGTGTCGATGCCCGACTTCGACGTCGACTTCTGCCAGGAGCGGCGCGACGAGGTGATCGCCTATGTCCGCGACCGCTACGGCGCCGACCGCGTCGCGCAGATCATCACCTTCGGCTCGTTCCTCGCCCGCGGCGTATTGCGCAACGTCGGCCGCGTGCTGGAGATGCCGCTGGGACAAGTGGACCGGCTCGCCAAGCTGGTGCCGCAGAACCCCGCCAAGCCGGTCTCGCTGAAGGAGGCCGTGCGCGACGAGCCGAAGCTGCAAGAGGCCGCCGCCAGCGATCCCCGCGTCGCCCAGATGCTCGCCATCGCCGAGAAGCTGGAGGGGCTGCTGTCCAACGCCTCGACCCACGCCGCGGGCGTCGTCATCGGCGACCGGCCCTTGATCGAGCTGGTGCCGCTCTACAAGGACCCCAAGTCCGACATGCCGGCGACCCAGTTCAACATGAAGTGGGTCGAGCCGGCGGGGCTGGTCAAGTTCGACTTCCTCGGCCTGAAGACCATGACGGTGCTGCGCCACGCGCAAAAGCTGGTCGAGCGCAAGGGCGTCGAGGTCGAGCTGGGCGCGATCCCGCTCGACGACAAGAAAACCTACGAAATGCTCGGACGCGGCGAGACGGTCGGCGTGTTCCAGGTGGAAAGCGCGGGCATGCGCAAGGCGCTGGTCGAGATGCGCGCCGACCGCTTCGAGGACATCATCGCCCTGGTCGCGCTCTACCGGCCGGGACCGATGGCCAACATCCCGACCTATTGCGCGCGAAAGCTTGGCCGCGAAGCGCCGGAGTACATGCACGACAAGGTCGAGGTCGTGCTGAAGGAGACCTTCGGCGTCATCATCTATCAGGAACAGGTGATGCAGATCGCGCAGATCCTGTCGGGCTACTCGCTCGGCGAGGCCGACATGCTGCGCCGCGCGATGGGCAAGAAGATCAAGTCCGAGATGGACGCGCAACGCTCGCGCTTCGTCGCCGGCTGCGTCGAGCGCGAGATCCCCAAGCCCAAGGCCGACGAGATCTTCGACCTGCTCGCCAAATTCGCCGACTACGGCTTCAACAAGAGCCACGCCGCGGCTTATGCGCTGATCTCCTACTGGACCGCATGGTTCAAGGCCAACCACCCGGCGGAATTCCTCGCCGCCTCGATGACGCTGGATAAAGGCAACACCGACAAGCTCGCCGAATTCCGCAGCGACGCGAAACGCCTACAGATCCGCGTCGCCTCGCCCTCAGTCAACCGCTCCGGCGCGGATTTCGACGTCCGCTACGATGCGGAGGGGCCGACGATCCTCTACGCGCTCGGCGCCATCAAGGGCGTCGGCGACGCCCAGGCGCGCGCGGTCGCGCAGGCGCGCGCGGACGGCGGCGGGTTCCGCTCGCTCGCCGATTTCGCGCGCCGGATCGACCACCGGCACGTCAACAAGAAGGCGCTGGAATGCCTCGCCAACGCCGGAGCGTTCGACGAGCTGGAGCCCGACCGCGCCAACGCCTTCGCCGCCACCGAGCCGATGCTGGCGACCGCCCAGCGCCGCGCCGAGGAGCGCGAGTCGCGGCAGGTCGCGTTGTTCGGCGACGCGCAGGAAGCGCCGCTGCGGGTGAAGGCGACGCCGTGGTCGACGGGAGACCGCCTGCAACGCGAGTTCGACGCCATCGGCTTCTTCCTCTCCGGCCATCCCTTGGAGGCGCACGAGGCCGTCATCAAGCGCATGGGCGCGATCCGCTGGAGCGAGTTCGTCGCCCGCGTGCGCGCCGGCGAGACGACGCGGCGGCTGGCGGCGAACGTGCTCGATCGGATGGAGCGGCGCACCAAGATGGGCAAGAAGATGGGCATCATCCAACTGTCCGACCCGTCCGGCCAATATGAGGCGATCCTGTTCGAGGAGGGCCTCGCGCAATATCGCGACCTCTTGGAGAAAGGCGCGGACGTGCTCGTCACCCTCAACGCCCGCCTGGAGGGTGAGGACGTGCGGGCGCAGATCGTCCACGCCGAGCGGCTCAGCGAGGCCGCCGCGCGCAGCCACAAGGGCCTGCGCGTGTTCCTGCGCGACGAGGCGCCGCTGCCCTCCATCGCCGAGCGGCTGCGCGCCAAGGGCGACGGCGAGATCTCGCTGGTGGTGATGCTCGGACCGGACGAAGGCGAGATCGAGGTCAAGCTGCCCGGCCGCTATGCGGTGACCGGCGCGCTCGCCGGCGCGTTGAAGGCGGTCGCCGGCGTCGTGCAGGTGGAGCACGTGTGAGACGCGCAGCCGTGAAGCGAAGGGCCGCAACAACTGCCCTCGCCGTCATGCCCGGGCTCGTCCCGGGCATCCACGCGGTCCAACACCAACAAGCTCTGCAGCATTTACGCCGTGTCTTGCACAATCGACAAGTCTAAGCAAACAATCCCGGTTGATTGCCCCACGACGGGGATGGCCGGGACAAGCCCGGCCATGACGGATCGCGACGTTCCAACTAAGCCTGTTCACCCCCCGATGCAGGTATCCGCCGTCTTCGGCGTACAGACGTCGAGGCCGGTATAGGTCGGGTCCTTCGGCGCCGCCTTGCCGTCCTTCATGTCCTTGAGGAAATACATCGTCTTGTAGCCCATCTCGAACGGCCGCTGGCCGACCTGCCCCGCCGACAGCCCCTTCTTCATCAGGTCGATCTGAACCGGCAGCGTATCGGCCACCACCAGCGCGAGCGCGCCGGAGGCGATCTTGTCCTTATATTTGGTCGCGATCCGCTCATAGGCGTCGGGCAGGAACTGCGGGAAGCCGCCGGTCGGCGTGAACGCGTCGAGGTTGGGATATTTCGCGAGAATGTCCTCCAGCTGCTGATTGGCGCGCGAGAAATCGTCGTCGGTGTAGAGCGGGCAGCCGGCGGCCTCGGTCCAGCCGTTCTGGCCGGTCAGGCGTTCGCCGGGCGCCTCGGCGCTCGCCTTACCGGAAAGCGTGTCGCGGATGCCCTGCATACGCTCGTTGTGGTTGGCCGCCGCCGCGCCGCCCGACTGGATGCAGATCGTGCCGCCCTTCGGCTTGATCTGCGCCACGAGCTTGGCGATGTTGACTCCGATCTCGTAATTATGCGTGCCGACATAGGCCGCGCGCAGACCCTTGTCCTGCGCGAGCAGGTCGGAGTCCCAGGTCAACACCGGAATCTTCTTCCCCGCCGCGCCTTGCAGCGCATTGGCCATCGCCGGCGCGTTGGCGGGCGAGACGGCGATGCCGTCGACGCCCTTGGTGATGAGGTCTGCGACGATCTGCGCCTCCTCGTCGCCGCCGCCGTGCTCGCCGGGGCCGATGTAAAGGCATTTGACCGCGCCCTTCAGCTCCGCCTCGGCCTTCTTGCATCCGGCCAGCGCCTGATCGAAGAACGGATTGTTGGTGTTCTTCGGCACCAGCGCGAACGTATAGGGATTGGCCGCTTGCGCCGCGCCCCAACCCAGAGCGCCAACCGCAACGGCGCCCGCCAACAAAGTCTTCAACATGGTCTTCCTCCCTTTGATTGACGCGCTTATTCGCGTCGCGCTCCCCGGACTTTCCCGAGGTAGACGGCGGCGATCAGGAACGCTCCGACGAACGTCCCCTGCCAATTCGAATCGACGCCCTCCATCAGGAGCGCGTTGCGGATGGTGAAGATCAGCGCCGCGCCGATGAACGCGCCATAGGCGCTCGCCTCGCCGCCCATCAGATTGGCGCCGCCGATCACAGCCGCCGAGATCGCCAGCAGCTCATAGGTCGCGCCGAGCGCATTGATCGCCGAACCCGACCAACCGACGTTGAGGATCGCCGCGAACGACGCCGCCAGCCCCGAGACGACATAGACCTGCACCTTGATGACTTTCACCGGCACGCCGGTCAACAGCGCCGCCTGCTCGTTGCCGCCGATGGCGAGCACATGACGCCCCCAAGCGGTCATCTTGTAAACAACGGCGAGAACCAGCGTCAGCAGGATCAGGAACAGCAGCGGGAACGAAAGCTCGTAGCCTTCGGCGATCCGCCACGCCCCGCCGCCGAGATATTTGAACGCCGGCCCGCTCGGTCCGAACTTGTAGAGCATGCGGTTGCCCGACAGCACCACCGCGACCGAGCGCGCAATCGACAGCATGCCGAGCGTGGTCACGAACGGCGACAGCCCGACATAGGCGATGACCAGCCCGTTGATGAGCCCCGTCGCAAACCCCGCGAACAGCCCGACGATGACAGCCGCCCACCACGGATAGCCCGCCTCCAGCACCAGCCCGCAGGAGACCGCCGTCAGGCCCATGATCGAACCGACCGACAGGTCGATGCCGCCGGTCGCGATGACGACGGTCATGCCCAAAGCCATGATGCCGATGAACGAAAAATTGCGCGTGATGTTGTAGAAATTCTCCGGCGTCGCGAACGAGGCCGGTTGCAGGTAGCTCATCACGCCGCACATGATCGCGAGCGCCACCGTAACCCAGAACGACTGCGCGCCGATCAGCCGCTGAAACGCCGTCTGCGACTGCAGCCCCAGGATCGACTCGATTCCGACATTGGCGGCGCTGTTCTGGGTCATGATCCTTCACGCCGTCGCGATGGCGCCGGTGATGAGCCCCGTCACTTCCTCGGGGCTCGTCTGTTTGATCGGCTTGTCGGCGACCTTGGCTCCCCGCCTGAGAACCGCGACGCGGTCGCAGACCGTGAACACGTCGGGCATGCGGTGGCTGATGAGTACAATCGCCATGCCGGAATCGCGCAGCCGCTTGATGAGGTCGAGCACTTCGGCGACCTGCCGCACCGAGATCGCCGCCGTCGGCTCGTCCATCAGCACCATGCTCGCCTTGGACAGCCGCGTGCGCGCAATGGCGACCGCCTGCCGCTGGCCGCCCGACATCTGCCGCACGAGATCGCGCGGCCGCGTCTCCGACTTCAACTCCGTGAACAATTCGCCGGCGCGCCGCGCCATCGCCGCGTGGTCGAGCACGCGAAACGGCCAGACCCCGCGCTTGATCTCGCGGCCGAGAAACACATTGGCGGCGGCGGACAGGTTGTTGCACAGCGCAAGGTCCTGGTAGACGACCTCGACGCCCTTGGCGCGGCTCTCCGCCGGCTTGGAGAAATGCACGGCCTCGCCGCCGATCAGGATATCGCCGTGCGTCGGCGTGTGGCTGCCGGAGATGACGCGCACCAGCGTCGACTTGCCGGCGCCGTTGTCGCCCATCAGGCCCAGCACCTCGCCGGCGTCGAGCGTGAGATTGACGTCCGTCAGCGCATGGATCGCGCCAAAATATTTGGAGACGTGTTGCAGCTCCAGAACCCGCAAGTCGCTTCCTCCAAGGGTTCGGCGGTTCACCGCGCGTTCGCCCTCTGACATGCCAGTTTTGCGGGATTTGGCGGCCGGGGCAAGCGCAAAGTTTACGCCCCCCCGCGCGCCCCGCTCCAGGATCGCCACTCGCAATATAGCATAAGACCTTAACTCGCGGGCGTTACTCGTTTAGGCTGTCCGCAACCTTAAGGCGAGGAACAGACATGCGGCAGACCTGGCGCTGGTTCGGTCCCGACGATCCCGTGACGTTGCCGATGGTCATGCAAGCGGGCGCGGCCGGCGTCGTCACCGCGCTGCACCGCCACAACCGCGGCCAGGTCTGGCCGCTCGGCGAGATCGAGAACCGCCGCGCGAAAATCCAGGCCGCGGGACTGACGTTCGATGTCGTCGAGAGCATCGGCGTCGGCGAAGAGATCAAGACCCGACAGGGCGCGTGGCGGCAGAGGATCGACAATTACAAGCAGTCGCTGCGCAACTGCGCCCGCGCTGGCGTCAAAGTGTTCTGCTACAATTTCATGGCGATTACCGACTGGACGCGCACCGACCTGATGTGGCCGCTGCCCGGCGGCGGCTTTGCGCTGCGCTTCGACGCCGTCGATTTCGCCGCCTACGATCTGTTCCTGCTGGAGCGCGAGGGCGCGCAAAACGACTATCCGCCCGAGCGCATCGCGCAGGCGCGCGCGCGGCTCGAAAAACTCTCCCCCGACCGGCGCGCGGCCATCGAGCGCACGCTGATCGACTGGCTTCCCGCGCGCGATTTCGCCTACGACCGCGCCAGCTTCCGCGAGGCCTTGAAGAATTACGCGCAAGTCGGCGTCGAGGCGATGCGCGCCAACCTGATCGCCTTCGTCGCAGAGATCGTGCAGGTCGCCGAGGAGGAAGGCGTGCGGCTCGCCATCCATCCCGACGATCCCGCCTTTCCGATCTTCGGCCTGCCGCGCGTGATGTCGACCGCCGACGACGTGCGCAAGCTGTTCGCGGCGGTTCCTACTTCGGCCTGTGGCGTCACCTTCTGCGCGGGCTCGTTCGGCTCCAACGCCGCCAACGATCTCCCCGGCATGGTGCGCGAGTTCGGCCCGCGCATCCATTTCGCGCATCTGCGCAGCGTCAAGCGCGAGCCCGACGGCTCGTTTTACGAGGCCGCGCATCTCGAAGGCGACGGCCAGCTTGTCGCGCTCGTCGCCGCGCTGATGAGCGAGGAGGCGCGTCGCCGCGACGAGGGCCGCACGGACGCGGAAATCCCGATGCGCCCCGACCACGGCCACCTGATCGGCGGCGACGACCCGAACCGCTCCAACCCCGGCTATTCCTACACCGGGCGGCTCAAGGGCCTCGCGGAGCTGCGCGGCGCGATGCGGACAGTAGAGGCGTTCCGTTCAGGCGGCCTTCGCTGAGCGCGCGAACAGCGCCCTGAGGTCGAGCGAGGCGACCAGCCGCCACTCGCTGCCGCGCGGCAGCGCCGCCTCGCATTCGCTTTTCGCGTAGTGCAGTGCGTCGTCGCGCCCGGTGAACACGGCGCCGCAGACGCCCTGCGCATCGCAAACGATCCACAGCCCCTCGACGCTCGGCCCGATCAGCAGACTGATGTTATGCGGGCTCGGTTGCGGAATGTCGCTCATGCTCTAAGTCTCGGCGGAGCCCCAAGCTTACGGCCGGGCGGCCTCACGTCGCGAGGGTTAACGCGAATCAGGGTAAAAAATCGCTATGCGTTTTGCGCTGCGAAATAAAGCCGGCGTAAAGCAGCGGGACGAGGTGGGCTGAAGCCCACCCTACGCACTACGCACCGCTGATGGGAAGATGTCGCCTCGGAGACACGGGACAGTTCTGCTTTTCGTTATTTCAGGAACTTACATGCTATGTTCTGTCCCGTCACTACGAGAGCCGCGTTGCTCTTTCAAGGCTATCGACCGCGCCGCCAGGGCCGAGAACCCACAGAGCATATCCTGATTTTCAGAATCGTCAAGCTTTAAGTCCCCGCTGCGAAAACTACGGACGCCCTACGGCGTGTGTCGCTGACCGGTGGTTTTCACGACTACCCCTCCACCCTTTCCCCCCCGAACCACACGCCACACAGCTCCAACCCCTCGTCGAGCCACACCAGATTCGCCCGCGCGCCCGGCGCCAGAACCCCGTGCCGGCTCTGCACCCGCAACAG
>Ga0182030_10026211_pt1 | contig 10565 bp, 8 predicted proteins | sample 812S3MmetaG_FD_121299 | JGI IMG/M metagenome (GOLD analysis project Ga0182030, IMG submission 121299) | Permafrost microbial communities from Stordalen Mire, Sweden - 812S3M metaG (Illumina Assembly) | ecosystem: Environmental > Terrestrial > Soil > Wetlands > Permafrost | place: Sweden... | reverse complement strand
GGGGCTTGCTCACACTTTTTGCGACCAACCCAATGCTGAAGCATTGGGCTTATCTCGAGGATCCCTCCGGGATTCAACCCCCTTGCCACGGGCCCGCGTCCGGCTGGCCCGGCGGTCATCATGCGGCTCCGGTGCGAGACAAACTCCTCGAACTTGCGCGGGTAGCACACCGACGCCCGGGCAAAGGGGGGGCTACCTCGAAGATCAGGCCGCAGCCCCGGCACAGGCAGCGGGGCACCTCGGTGACCAGGTAGACCGGCCGGAGCTCGATGGGCACGGTCTGGAGGACGCGGAAGCGCCGCCCCTGGCCGATGATCGCCTCGGCGGCGCCACGCCGCGGGGAGACGAGTGCCTCGGGCTTGAGCTCCAGGCGGAACTGCACTGACCCCGAACGAGTATCCACATAGGCGCACCGGTAATCTCGGCTCACGCCGAAGGCCTGTTCGAGCAGTTTCTGGTTCATCCCACAAGGTGCACCTCAAAGCGCTCCGGGGCCAATTTTGCGACATTAGATACAAACTTCGCGGATGAACCGAAAAAGGGGGAGATCGGTTACTCCGTCACCGAGGTTCATGCCTGAATTCCTATACGGCATTGGGGCTAGGGCGTAGAACGGGTCTCGGCCCTCGATTCAAGAGCGTCTCAAGCAGTAAAGGGCTATCACTCCCGAGACCGAGGACAACACGAGCCAGAGCTTTAAGGGGAGAGGGAGGTAGCCCATGAGTAGGTCGTAAGTTGACATGCTGCCCATGGGCCTTCTGGATGCGTCGGAGGCTCGCCAGCGGTACGCGGCCACGCTCCACAGCACAAGTAGGTTTGCCAGTAGAAGAAACTGCAAATTCCTCAAGGCCATGATGGTATCTGCCCTATGCAGAAGTTCTGGAGATTTTCCACTTCCGAATGTTGCGCTTGACGACTGACTTTATTTATCGCACGAGGCAGTCAGTGTTTTGCCACAGTTTGGATCGTTGGCCCAAGGATACTTTCTGCCTGAGCCTGGTTGGGACTTTATCTCAACGGAGACATTCTTGCAGCCCTTGTCGCACAAGGCGGTGGAGCTGGCGGCAATCGCGCCTGAGAGATCATCTTCGTTGTCATCCATAACTTCGTAGTCGTTGTCCGGGAGAGCAGGGTACGCAGGCATGTGGTCTGGGTAATTGGGGTTCGGCACACCATCGTTAAGGTGGTGTGGGTATGGCTTTACAGTAGGCCAGTGGTTTCGAGGGCATCCTGGGCCGAGATCTCGACGGTCCCCTCATTCACCAGGTAAATGCCATCCCCTTGCGCCCCTTCGCGGAAGATTTCCTGGCCGGCCGCATAAGTCCGCTCGCGGACGAGCGATTGGAGCACTGCCAGATCGGCCGGGCAAAGCTGGCTGAAGAGCCGGCTGTTTTTGATGGTGACCATGCCTGTACCTTAGGGGTGCCCCCCGCGCGTGGCGAGCGAAAAGCCCTTGGCAGGCTGGCACGGGCACCGTCAGGGGCCAAGCGGGGTGGCGGGAGGACTGTGCCACCGCTTGGTCATCCGCCGTGCGGGCCCGCCGGGACCACCAGTCGGCCGGGGCGTTCACTGCCGACGGGGGAGGCGCGTCTGCCCCCGGGCTGATCGGAGTCAGGCGAACGGTGATGCGGGCCTGGGACGGGATGCTGAGCAGCGCCGCCCCGCTGGCACGGACATGCGCCGAGGCATGCCAAGAGCCCAACCACGCTGATTTGGGTCCGCAACCGCCAGAGATTCTACGCGAGATCGCGAGGAAGTTGTAGAGTCCGGCCAACGCCCGCAGCGCGGTAGGAGCGAAGCCTCGCCTTGACGCTTTTTGCACTTGGCGATCCAGATAGGGCATTTGTGTCTGCAGTAGGAGCCTCGCCGAGGCTACCAGTCGGCCAGGGCTTTCAACCCCGGCGGCGGAGGCGCGGCCACCCCCGGGCTGACCGGCGTCAGCCGGACGGTGATGCGAGCCTGGGAGAGATCCGCAAGGGCGAGGGCGAGTTTCCGCACACCATGGTTGTCCGCTTGCTTTTCCGGGGCGGGGCACCCGGGCAGCGGGCGGGGCTCCAGCGAATCCCACCGGGCCTCGTCCGGCGAGAGGATTTCGACCCGAAGTTGCCGGCCGCCCTGCTCGAGGGTGGCCACCCGGCGGGGTTCATCGAAAGTGACCGCGGCGGTGGTGTGCATGAACCACCAAACGCGCGCGGGCGCGGCGGTTTCCACCTCGTCCTGCACCAGCAGCTCCCGCCGGTCCCGAAGCTGGATGCCGCGCCAGACCTTGAGGGCGTGCGGCGCGTAGGCAGGCGTGAGGTCGGCAACCGCCAAGGGGCCCCCGGCGCCAGTCTGGAAGCGGCTGATCGCAGTTTTAGCCGAGGGGACTTGGTCCGGTCCGGTCCCTGGGTTGATCACCAGGGTGTTGTGCCCTTCGGCGCGCAGCCGGTAGTAAGTCCATCGCTGCTTGCCAAAATACCCCGGCAGGTTGTAGTCGTCCGAGCCGAGATCGAGCGCCCAACGCTCGCCCAGGGCGTCGAACACGAACCCACCCAGGTCGAGGTGACTGTGGTTGGCTTGGTTGTCACCCGCCTTGAACCCGGCAAACAAGGCGGCCGGGTTCTCCCATTCCGAGCGCATCAGCACCACCTCGGCGCCGCGATAGTAGTTGTCCAGCGGCAGGTCCGCCTCGCGGGGGCTTTGCGCCTGGGCATCATACCAGAGGAGATCCTGGGCGGTGGGCTGGGCCGCCCTTTGCTGGCACCAGGCGGCCACCGGCTGGTGAAACCGGCGGGAGAGCCAGAACCGTTGCGGGGACCTCACCGCGTTGTCATGGGCATCCGCGTAGTTGAAAGTGCGCCCGGTCGGCCCGGTGAAATAGAGCGGGAAGAGGCCGGTGCGATCGAATGCCTCGAGGTTGGAGAGACCGAAATCGGTGCCCAGGGCGGTCTCCAGCGCCGCGAGGAAGAGCACGTTGTAGGCGGTGGCGTAATCCCAGTAGCCGGGGCCCTCCTTCCAGGCGCCGTCGGGGGCGAATTCGGCCATCGGCAGGTGGATGGATTTGACCGCCGCCTCCACGATTTCCTCCGCCATTCCGGGCTCTACTTCCGCCAGCGCCAGGGCGCCCGTCCCGATCCCGCCGTTGCAGACCTGGTTCCAGTTGTGTTTGACCTTGCTCCAGCCATTGGCCGCGCGGTAGATCTTCAGCGCGGGCTGGAAGCCCTTTTCCACCATGGCGGTATGGAGGCGCTCGCGCTGGCCCGGGGTCCAGACCTCGTGCAACCAGTCGTAGCCGATGGCGAAGGCGTGCGTCATTTCCGCGGTGTCGAGGAAATGCCGCGGGTTCCAGTCCGGGAAGGCGGCGGCGGTCTCCAGTTCGTCCCAGGCGCGTTTCGCGTACGCCGGATCCCCCTCGAGGTGGTGCAGCAGGGCCAGGGTGTAAACGCGGCTGACCACGCGGCGGCTGGTGGAAAGCAGGCGGAGCCCGTCGGGGATTTCGTATTTCGACGGCGGCGCGGTCAGGAGTTTGCGCGCGTCCGCCGTGAGCTTCTGCCGCCAGGCCAGCATCGTGGCGTCGCCGGCGATCCGCTTTTGGAGGTCGTTGAACGTACCCGGTGAGGCGAGGATCCGGGGGTGGCCTTTCCGCAGGGTGGCGAGGAGGGAGGCGGGCGTAGCCGCCGGGCCGGTCAGGCCCCCGAGGGTCAGCGCGGCCATGCCTGATCCGAGCTGGATGAAGGACCGTCGGTTCATGGGCTGAGCAAAACCCAATCGCCCCGGGTTGTCAGCGAAAATCGTGTGGCGGTCGGAAGTTGCACCAGTGCCAGGAGCTGCCGCCGAGAGGGAGGGGGGATTCCGATGGGTTTTTGGCGTTCCTTGGAAAATATTGGACAAACCGGCGCCCCTCCGCGATACTGAGTCGAACTTGTTGCAGGTAGAAGACGCCTTTTTTGCTTCGCTTGGTAATGGCGTAGTGGTCCCGCAAGGGAAGGGCTTTTACCGATGCAAGTGAGGACCTCAAACGACATGCACCAGACCATTAATTCAAACTTCGGCAAGCCGGCCGCCCTTTTGGCTGCGCTGTTCATCCTCCCGGGCGCGCAGGCCGCGCTCACCTATGAAAACGTGAACGGCACCGGTGTGGTTTACGATTCGGGCACGGGGCTGTATTGGTTGCAGAACGGCAACTACGCCAACCAGAACTTCACCTTCCCGGCAGCTCAGGCTTGGGCCTCCTCGCTGAACATTCCCGGGGTCAGCGGATCCTGGCAGATTCCCAGCGTCGCCGACTTCCAGTCGCTGGAAAGCCAATTGCAGGGCACGGGCAGCGGCTACTATGGCACGGTCCCGTTCGGCGCCGGGCCAAACGACTACGTCTCGAACGTGCAGGGTTGGTATTGGACTTCGGACTCCGCCGGGGTCGGCAACCAAATGGCCATCGATCAGTACGGCTATGCGTACCCCAAGCCCGTCACCGACAGCTACAGCGTGTGGGTGGTCGCCACGGCGGTTCCTGAACCCGGGACGGTGGTTGCGGGGGCGTTGGCGGTTGGCGTCGGCTGCTTGATGGTGCTTGGCCGGCGTCGGTCCGCGCCGCAGGCCTGAATCAGGCCTGTCGTCCGGCAGTAGCATGCCGTCCCCGCTGCGGCTCCGAGGGTGGCCTGCGCTCGGCCCGGTGCCGCTGGAACCTGCACTCGGGTGCCCTCGTGTCACCGCTTGGCGCGACAGCGAGCGGGGGGGCAGTCGGGAAGAAGCGCCCTCACCGGGCGGCGAACCTCGGGTCTGCATAGAGTTCCAAGAAGCCACATTTCTCACAAGCAAATGCGCCGATGGGGGTGCTGTCGCGAGGCGACCCCTTCGTCCGACTCCAGAAGGACCGCTGCGGCTGGCCTTTTAGCCACCCTGAGACCAGGGTGAGATTGGGGGAGTAATCCGGTACGAAGCCTTGGACCATGTGACCGGCGCACTTCGGACATTTCATGTTCTCGTTCATAATCCCGCCTGACCGGGCCGCCTGCACCCCGTCCAGCATGGAGGGCTCCGGCCATGACTGAAGATCGGGCAGGGGAGGGGATGGGCCAACTATAAAGGCCACGCCCGTTTGGAGTGGGAAGAGTCTTGCGGGCGGGAGCCGCCCTACCCCCGCCCGGTAGGGCGGAGCTGCTGCTCCGCCAAAATACCATCTTCGACCCGGCGAACCGGCTGTGCCGACGCACCACAGCCGGACGATTCTTCGGCGGCGCGGCAGCGCCGCCCTACCCCTGCCCGGTAGGGCGGAGCTGCTGCTCCGCCCAAATTACCCGCCGGGCCTACCGGGAGGTTTGGGGAGGTGCCCCACCCCTCCGGGCCAGCGCCGCTTGCGCTTCGAGGGTTTGGGGGGCGGAGGGAGCGCCACCGGCCAGGCCTTCGAGCAGGGATTCCGCTTCGGGCGACCGGTCATTTTCCAAAGCCAGGATCGACCGGGAGGATCGCAGACGATCCGGGAGAGGCAAAATGACCGGGGGTGGCAGGAGCGCGCGCGGAAGACCGGAGGCAGCGGGGTGTTCCATGTCCCAGCGGGTGGCGCGGGCGTCGACCATCGGGCTGGGGCGACGCAGAGCTTCGATATCGGCGGGCTGAAGCCTTACACCCCTATCCACCAATTCACGAGCAGCCCGCTCGCGTGCATCGAAATCGGGGTCTGTGAGCGCCTGGTGAAGCGCTTGGACCTCGGCGGGGTCCGAAGTGGCCGGGTGCAGCCGCTCGGAGAGGAACACGGCGCTGGCGCTGCCGCCGCCGGCGAGCCGCCACGCCGCGCGGTACGCTGCCCAGGCATCGTCGCCGGCCAGGGCTTGCCAGAGGGATTCCATCAGGGGCCGGGTCAGCGATTCGGCGACCAGCCGCCCCTGTTCGAGTCTGCCGGTCATATCCCAGACCAGGGCATCGGCGTAATCGCTGGAGACCAGAATGGTGCCATCGGGAGAGAAAGCCACGGCTTTGACCTGGCCGGTCTTGAGTTTGAAACGATGGATTTCCTTATTGGTCATGAACTCCCAGACGACCACGGCACCGTCATCGCCCGACGCGAGGAGGCGTCCATCCGGGGAGATGCTCACGGGCGCGTTGTGATCTGGTCCGCCCCTGATGAGCTTGCCGGTGTCGAGGTCCCAGGCGTGGCTCCCGGCGGCGAGCCAGCGACCATCGGGAGAGACTGCCAGGTGAGTCACGCCTCCCCCGGCATGCTCACCCAGGGAGCGTAGGGCTTTTCCACTCACCCAATCGCGGAGCTCGACGGTCCCATAGAGGCTAACACCCCAAAGCTCGTTGGCGCCCGGAGCAAGCGCCAGCGACACGATCCCATCGGGCGAGTGGCCTTGAGTCCGGACCAGTGCGCCGGAGGCGGGATTCCAAACGGCGAACCCCCCGCCGGACTGGGCGATGCCCGTCACCACCTCTTTTCCGCCCGGAACCCAGGTGATGGGACCTTGGGACGGGAGATCCTTCCCGAAGGTGGCGATCGGTTTTCCCGAGGCCACGTCGAAAAGAGAGAACGGTTGGCCGCCATTCACCCAGGCGGTGGCCGCGATCGTGCGTCCGTCGGGAGAGATCGTCAGCGCCTGGACGCCCCACGATGAGCCCAGCTTTTCGATGCGGCGAAGCTCGCCCGCTTCCGGCCAGGACCAAAGGACGACGCTCCCATCCAATCCGCCGGTGAAGATGGTTCGGCCATCGGGCGCAAACGCCACGGTTTGAATGGGTTCACTGTGTCCCCCTCCGGCCATGACCTCCCGGCCGGTCTGCGCGTCCCAGAATCGGATCATTTGATCTTCTCCGGTGGCGAGCAGCTTTCCGTCAGGCGAGAAGTCGATGCCCCAGATATGCTGGAATTCGGAGGGCAGCCGGAGAACCTCCTTTCCCGTGGCACTGTCGAAAACGAGCACCTGGAAGATCTTGGCAACGGCGAGCCGACGGCCATCGGGCGAGAAGACTCCCGCCTCCGAACTGCCCGGGAAATTGTGGAGGAGGTGCCCGCTGGCGGTATCCCAAATTCGGGTGGAGCAATAGGTGACATCGCCCTTCCGAATGTCGCACGATCCGGCCAGCCACTTGCCATCAGGGGAGAAGGTGAGCCAGGGCATGAAACTGCCGCCGCCGTCCATTTGAACCGGCGGGCCGGAGCTGTCGACGTTTCGAACCCAGCATTCTCCTGCCCGGCTGGTCGCTGCGCGAAGCCCATCCGGACTCATGGCTTCGCCCGGCGCAGGGCACTTGGCGTCCGGGACTGGCTGGTAGGTGCCGGTGGCGAGGTTCCACCGACGAGTCCCGTGGTCGGAGAAGGCCAGGAGGTATGCTCCATCCGGGGTAAATTGCACGCGACGGATGCGGTCATCATGCACGAACATGTGGGAGCCGAGGCGCGCGACGGCCTCAGGGGGGCAAGGCCTGGTGGCATTGAACGAGGCGGGGGGTGCGGCTTGCGCCGAGCTCAGGCAGCCTCGACCTGCAAACCACGCACAGAGGAGAGCCGCGAGCGCCTTCCATGCAGGTCTTGGCGGCCGTGCGCTTCGCCCGCACGGCCGGGGAGATCGGCGCGATGTTTGCTTGGATTTCAAGGAATCCTCATCGGCTGCAACGTTACCATGCGCCGCCCCAGCGGGCAATGTGGCGATGGTAAAGGGGTTGTAAGACCACCAACCGGGACGCCCCCCTGAGATCGGCGGAGGTGGTCATTGTCGGTTTCGATCGAGCCCGCCCCGGGTCCGCCCATGAAGTCCTGGAAGGACGTAGTTCGTCAGCCCCGGGTGGGCTGGCCCGGCAAACGCCTGCGCCCTGCATGGGCGCCGCTGCCAGGCAAGGCGAGGCTCGCCGATGTGCTGGGTTCGCGCCCGCCAAGAGCCTGTTTGAAGAATAATCCGGGGCGTCTTGCGGCGGGGCTGGCCGGCTGGCTTCCGCCTTCGCCAGGGCTACGGCGCGACAAGTCCGTCTTCGCCACCGCGTTCTCCAAGGCCAAGGTGGGCAGGAGAGGAGGCTACGGCGGGACGAGTAGATGCGCCTCGGTCGCAGATTTCTTTCGAATATGGTCCTTCATTGCGCCTTGCCGTCCAGCCAGCCGCGCTCGCAACCCGCCCCTCGGCCTGTTTTTCAAACAGGCTCTCAGGGACCGCCCGACCAGGCGGCCGCCAGTCGGTTGATCTCGGCCTGCACCTGGGCGCGGGCCTCCATCCGTTCGGTGCCTTGCATGAGCAGGCTGTCGTAGCGGGTGTGCTGATGACGAATGTGAGCCCTCACGGCTAATTCGAGGGCGTGCCTGTCCAAAACGCGGCCCGCGGCGGAACGGCCCACACACCCGCTGCCGCGTCGGCCGGTATGCCCGGCGATGGCTCGGGCCTCGGCGGGCGGACAGCCGGGAAACAGCTCCAGCAAGGCCGCCGTCATGTCGCGGACGAATTCGCGGTCTTCGGCCTCGCGCTGGAGGGAAGCTTGGGCCCGGCGGGCGGCGCGTTCGGGAGCGTCCCCGGCACATTCCGCCTCGGCCCGGTCCAGGGCGTCGTTGGTGACGAGCAACCCCAGCCGCTCGCAACGCCGGCGTCTCCGGTTGAACCGGACTGCGACTGCGCAAAGCGGGCTGTGTTTGCGCGCCCGGCGCGAGAGCGCCGTGTCTCCCGCCGGCAACAGCACCAGGTGGTCCAAGTCGGCGCAGGCCAGGCACAATGGCCGGTCCCTTTCCATGAAAACGAAGCTCCCTGGGGCCAAGGCCGTGCCGCATTCGGTGCACTTGCCTTCATCCCCTTGCTGCTCGAAAACGATCAAGTCGGGGGCTTTGGCCAGTTTTTCCCGGAGGCGCTTCGCTTTCGGTTCCGTCAATCCAGCGGGCACGTAGCGCGTGCGGTAAAACTGCTCACGCTTGGGCTCGCCGTCAACCGTCACCGGCAGTGGCTCGGCGCCGCGCGGGGTCTGACGGATGTAAGGCGCGTCCAGGGGATGCAGGCCGCGTTCCTCGATCCACTCCCGGAAGTAGCGCAGGGTCTTCCCGAACTTTTCCGGTCCCACCTGGATGTGCTCCTCGATCGTGCGGTAGTGCGGATTCCCCTTGCGCCAGTTCTCGAAGTGGACCGGCTCGAGCAGACGCATCTGCTGCAGGAGTTCCAGGGGGCCCACGGACCCGCCGGCCTCGAGGGCAGCCTCGGCAGCCGCCCGGACCCGGTCCCTGAAGGCATTACCGCTCATCGTTCAAAGGATTTACTCTCCAAGGGATCTCGTCAAGCGGGCATCCCGGCCTCCGGAAACCAGGTCGCCCGCCACTGGAACGGGTTTACGGGCCAGGCTGCGCCGCCAAAACCGACTGCCACGGCCGCGTTCCGCAGTTTCGCCATTGCCTTCCCGCCCCATCTGGGTCAAGACTTGTTCCCATGCTGGCGAAGGTCTGTTCAGCCGCCGTTAATGGCATCGAAGCGTACCCGGTCGAGGTCGAGGTGAACGCGGGTTATGGCGACACCCTCATCGTGATCGTCGGCCTGCCCGACGCGGCGGTGAAGGAGTCGCGGGACCGCGTGATCACCGCCCTGACCAACTCCGGCTACGGGTTCACCTTCGGCCGCACCACCATCAACCTGGCGCCGGCGGACGTGAAGAAGGAGGGGCCGAGCTTCGACCTCCCGATCGCCCTCGGCATGCTGGCCGCCAGCGAGCAGATCGAGGCCGGCCTTCTGGGGGAGTACCTCGCGGTGGGGGAGCTGGCCCTGGATGGCGGGGTGCGGCCCGTGAAGGGGGTGCTGCCGGTGGCGTTGCGGGCGAGGGACGAGGGGCGCAAGGGCGTGATCGTGCCGGCTGAGAACGCCGCGGAGGCGGCGGTGGTGTCGGAGTTGCAGGTGATCCCCGTGCGGAATTTGCGCGAAGCTGCCGGGTTCCTGGAGGGGGAGGTGGAGATCGCGCCGACCAAGGTCGATGTGCTGGGGATGTTCGACCACCGGAGCGACGACGAAATGGACTTGGCGGAGGTGAAAGGGCAGGAATCAGTCAAGCGCGCCCTGGAAATCGCCGCGGCGGGCGGGCACAACCTGCTGCTGATCGGTCCGCCCGGGACCGGCAAGTCCATGCTCGCCAAGCGGCTCGCCACCATCCTGCCGCCGCTCACGCTTGCCGAGGCGCTGGAAACCACCAAGATCCACAGCATCGTCGGTCTGCTCGAGCCGGGGCAGGGGCTGATCACCCGGCGCCCGTTCCGCTCGCCGCACCACACCGCCAGCGACGCCGGCCTGCTGGGCGGCAACATCAACCCGACCCCCGGGGAAATCTCCCTCGCGCACCATGGAGTGTTGTTTCTGGACGAATTGCCCGAGTTCAAACGGAGTGTGCTGGAGACGATGCGCCAGCCGCTGGAGGAGGGGAAGGTGACCATTTCCCGGGCGGCGGGGACGATGACTTTTCCCGCGCAATTCATGCTGGTGGCGGCGATGAATCCGTCCCCCGACGGCAAGATGCCGGGTGAATCGACCTGCACCCCGCGCCAGATACAGGCCTACCTTGGCCGCATTTCCGGGCCGCTGCTTGATCGTATCGACCTCCACGTCGAGGTGCCGGCGGTGAAGTTCCGCGACATCGCGGGGGCC
>Ga0182030_10026210_pt1 | contig 10565 bp, 11 predicted proteins | sample 812S3MmetaG_FD_121299 | JGI IMG/M metagenome (GOLD analysis project Ga0182030, IMG submission 121299) | Permafrost microbial communities from Stordalen Mire, Sweden - 812S3M metaG (Illumina Assembly) | ecosystem: Environmental > Terrestrial > Soil > Wetlands > Permafrost | place: Sweden... | reverse complement strand
CGTCCTGCCGCCCAAAACCAGCCCTGAAACGCCCTGACAGGACATTCCGAAACTGTCCTTGTGGCTAAAGCCCAAGCGTTACAAGGCCCTGCACATCAAAAAGACACTTGCCACCAAACCTAACCGCTGCACACCGCCGACGAGGTGGAGGCCTTCCGCAAGCTGATCGAAGACGACAGCATGACTCCCGAACAGGTCGGGGACCGTTTCGGCAAATCTCCCATGACCGTCAGACGGCGCGTGAAGCTGGCGAAGGTCTCGCCGCGCATCTTGGAGGCTTTCCGGGCCGGCGAAGTGACCTTGCAGCATATGGAGGCCTTCGCGCTTTCCGACGACCACAAGGCGCAGGAGGCGACTTTCGACGGCCTGCCCGAATACAACCGAACGCCGGAGGCCATCCGCGCGCGGCTCGCAAATGAGAAGATCGCCGCCAGCCATCGGCTCGCGCAATTAGTCGGGGTGGAGACCTACAGCCAAGCCGGCGGGACCATTACCCGGGATTTGTTCTCGGAAGACGACGAAGACGCGATCTTCCTCGACGACAAACCGCTTGTCGTCAGACTGGCGACGGAGAAACTCGAAGCCGTCGCCGAGCAAACCCGTGGCGCCGAGGGCTGGAAATGGTTCGAGGTCTATCTCGCCGAGCACGAGAGCCGCAGCGGCTATTCGCGGCTCGCGACCCACGAACGCGAGCAGACGGCGGAGGAGCGCGAGGAGCTTTTCGCGCTCGCGGCCTATATCGACGAGCACGAGGCGGCCTATGACAGCGGCCAGATGACCGAGGAGGAGGTCAAGGAATTTGACGCCAAGAGCGAGCGGCACGACGCCATCACCAATTCTTGCATCGTGTTCGACGCCGAAGAAATCCCGCTCGCCGGGATCATCGTCTCCCTGAACTATGCGGGCGAGGTTTCGACCAAGCGCGGCCTTTACCGCAAGGAAGAAGCCCACGACCTCGCCGCCTTGCAGCGCGCCCGTCAGGCGACGGCGCACGCTGCGAATGAAGCGGCGGGACTCGGGGAAGGGACTGACGAGGAAACGGGCGAACAGGAAGGGCAGGGCGAAGGGGTGGAGCAGGGCGCCGTTCACACGCCCGCCGCGACGGCCGAAATCGAGGCCGAGGGCTACAGCCAAGCCGTCACCGAGGATTTGACGATCCTGCGCACCAAGGCGCTCGCGCTCGAATTGAGCGAGCGCCCCAATGTCGCGCTTCACGTCATCGTCCACAAGCTGGCGGAGGTCGTCTTTTATCGCGGCGGCAATGGCAAGCCCTACGACTATACGGCGGGCGGGTCTTGCTTGTTGATCACCGCGCAATCTCACGAGAAGCGGCAGGCGGCGCCGGACGAAGACAATCATGCGGCCTTCACCGCTTTCGAGGAGCGCCATGTCGTTTTGGCGTCAAAGCTGCCGAACCGCTACGCCGACCTCTGGGCTTGGCTCATCCTGCAGGACGAGAAGACCTTGCTCGATTTGCTGGCCTTTTGCGTCGCCTTCCAGATCGAGGCGAGCTACCGCGATCATCGCGGCGGGGCGATTGGTCATGCCGATCAGATCGCCCTCGCCATGAATTTCGACATGGCGGCGCATTGGCGGGTCTCGCAGGGCTTCCTGTCGCGCGTCAGCAAGAAGACGATCGCGACGGCGGCGCGCGAAGCCGGATGCTCGGAAGACGCCATCAAGGCGATCGGCGCCGGCTCGAAAGCCGAAGCCATCGCCATCGCTCTGGAGGCGATGAAGGACCGCGCATGGCTTCCGCCTGTCTTGCGCAACCCGCTCGCATCGACCGCCGTCGCTGTCATCGAGGACGACGAGGCTTTCGAGGACGAGACGCCCGATGACGATCCGGAGGGCGAGGAAACCGGCGAATTTGCCGATGACGGCCACGACGAGGCGGGAGCGCTTGCGAGCGTTTACGGCCCGGACGATGTGGGCGACCTTGCAGACGCCGCCGAATAGATCGCACAGGGCCGCGCCTTGCGCGCGGCCCGCCCATTTCCAAGACCGATGGATTGCAGCCATGGCGAAACTCACCAAACAGCAGCGCAAGGCCCATGCCGAGGCCGAGGCGATCTTGACGAAGAACCAGATCACCGACGACGAGCGGGACTTCGTCTTTCAGAACTGGCACGAAGGCGCGACGCATGAGAACGGCGCGGCGGGGGCGTTCTTCACGCCTTTTGGTCTGGCTTGCGACTTCGCGCTCGACGGGGCAGGGCGGCGCGTCATCGACCTTTGCGCCGGCATCGGCGTGCTTTCCTATATCATCCACCACCGCAGCAAATGGGGCGAGCGCCTCGCTGAGATCACTTGCGTTGAAATCAATCCGCGCTATGTCTCGGTCGGACGAAAGCTGTTGCCGCAGGCGCGCTGGATCAATGCCGATGTTTTCGACTGGCGCACGCTCGACCTCGGTCATTATGACGTGGCGATTGCCAATCCGCCGTTCGGTCGCGTCGGACGCTCGGGCGACGCGCCGCGCTATCGCGGCCCGGAGTTTGAGTTTCACGTCGTGGACATCGCCCGCGAAGTTGCGGAGCGCGGGGCCTTCATCGTGCCGCAGGAGTCCGCGAGCTTCCGCTATTCCGGGCGCCAATGTTTCGACCGCCGCAACTCAGGGCGGGGCGTCGACTTCGAGCGCGCGACCGGCGTCTATATGGACATCGGCGCGGGCGTCGACACCAGCTTTCACCGCGACGAGTGGAAAGACGGCGCGCCCCTTTGCGAGATCGTTTGCATCGACTTCGAGGCGGCGCGCGAACGCGAGGCCCAGGAAAGGCAGCGCCTCGACGCCTATGCGCCTCCGGTGATGCAGCCCGGCGAACAAATGGCGCTGCTGTTGTGAGGGAGAGGCGAGCTGAAGCGCTCGCCCGAGGGGAACCCCGCGCCGCGTTCCCCTCGACCCCTCCCCACCCCTCGCCGCCGCCCATCCATCCCCGACGCGCCAGACATTCGTTTCCCGCGAAGGGCACCTTCTCGGGCGGAGCGGCTTTCCTTTCCGCTGCGTCTTATGCAGAATCCTAAACCATGCAGATCAAAGCGAAGTCTGTCGCGAGAATCTTGGGAGGCCATGCCGCAGGCGGGGGCTTCCTGTGTCACTGCCCGGTGGCGAGCCACGGCAAGGGCAGGGGAGATTTGCGCCCGTCGCTCGCCGTCTGTGATGGCGACCGCGCCCTAATCTACAATTGCTTTGCGGGGTGCGATCCCCGCGACGTTCGCGCCGCGATCGACAAGCTCGATGTGAATGGGGCGCCGCGCCTCAACCCGTCCCCGGCGCCGGCGTGCGCAAAGCGCAAAACGACGACAGCCGACGCCCTCGTCCTCTGGCGCGCAGCCCAGCCCGTCGCCGGCACTCCCGCCGAAACCTATCTTCGTGCGCGTGGCTTTATGGAGCCGCCGCCCGCGACGATTCGGTTTCTGGCGCGCTATCCCTATTCGAGCCGGAAGTCCTTCGCCTGTATGATCGCCGCCGTTCAGGCGCCGACGCGCGAAATCGTTGCCGTGCAGCTGACCTTTTTTCACTCAGGCGGACAGCGCAAAGCCGATGTTCTCGAGCCGCGCCGCGCCATCGGCCCGCTCGGCGCCGGCGCGCTACGCCTGGCGCCGGTCGCGGAACATATCGGCCTTGCCGAGGGCTTCGAGACCGCATGGGCCGCACAGCTCATGCACGACATGCCCGTTTGGGCGGCGCTTGGGAACAAGCGATATTTGAGGGTTTCGTTTCCAAGCGAGGTCAAGCGCGTGACGATCTTCGCCGACGATGACGCGCCGGGCCTGCTCTATGCGGAGAAATTCAGGGAAGGGCGCCCGGCGCTCGACGTCGCGGTCGCGACGCCGGGAGGCGGCATGAACGACTTTTCGGAAGTTCGGCAGCGCGAGCGAGCAGGCGCGAAGCCGGCGCGCGACTTCACCCTTGTTCGCTAAATCATCGTCGAAACCAAAGCGGTAACTTAACAATATGGCTGACGTAGAGGCCAATTTTTGGGGTAGACGCGTCGCCCAACCCCGACTTGCGCCGATTCCGGCCTTCGCATATGCTTCGCTAAACTATGTAAAGTGAGCCACCTCACCAAGGAGCGAACATGCGCGCCGAGCCGCAAAACCCCACCCATCGAGGTTCAGGCTGGCCCCGACCGGTCGCGGCACGTCAAGGCGACCCCGCGAGCGCGCTGCGCGCGGCCTTGACGCGCCCTCCGGTCGAGGCCCGGTCCCATGCAAATTCTCTCTGGAGGTTTGCAATGTGCCGGGTCGCAACGTGTCTGATCCTCGCGACGCTCGGGACGGCGCCGACGGCCGCTCAGCAAATTGAGACGCATCGGCTTTTGGCCGAAACTCTCGACCTCACGCAAAGCCCGGTGGCGAATCTGCAACTTCAAATCTGGAGCGATAAGCTCCCCGAGATCATCGCTAAGCGCCGCCAGCTTCAAACCACCGTTCCAAGCCTCCACTTGAAGCTGATAGCCGAGGTTTTCACAACGTCCTTCAAGGACGGCGACCGAACAATCATCGTCTCTTCGATCGATGAGGATTGCGCATCGTCCCAGGTGGCGCCCAACGAAGGCGATTGCCCCGCGCGCGTCGCCGAAGTTCGCAACGGCAAGTTGCGCATTCTAAAAAACCTCTCCGAATTTCCGGTTTCGGCGCTTCGTGGCGAAGCCGGCTATGACGCGTCGACGAATAAGAACACGCAATACATGACGCTGCTAACCTTTAATCCGACATCGCAGCAGATCACCACCAAAATTGTTTACGGCGGCGAGACGGGCGAGCGCGCTCCGATCGACTTGAAGTAGTTAGGTCGAACCATGCAACTTCCATATCGCTTGAAGGCGCTATTCGCAGCGGCGCTTACAGCGGTTCCCGTCGTCGCTTTTGCCTGCGCTACCTACAATGCAAACCAGGTGAGCCAAGCCATTCAAAATTCGCCTTACGCGAGCTCAGCCCTGCAAAGCAGCTCTTGCACTTGGGGCGGCGCCTCTATGGCGGAATCGGGCGGCAACACCTGCAGCTCCAACGGCAACAATTTTGGCGTCTTGCAGCTAACGAGCAAAAATCTTCCTCCTGGAATGACTTCGAGCCAATACATGGCTCTGCCCCTGCAACAGCAAGTCGACATCTGGATTCAGCAGGCAGGCCCGTCGTCACAGGGTAAGGCTTTCAACACGGTCAATGGAGATGTAGGTAGCTCAATCAACGGCTATCCGATAACGTCGGGCACAGCCGCAGCGTGCGCCCAATTTGGCGCGCTCATCTGCTCGAAGGACCTTGCGTCCCTCAACGCAAGCGGCCAATGCCCGAGCCAAGGTAACGGTGGCGTTCGCGCGACAAACGCCACCCTCGCTAACGGCACGGCCAACCTCGACGGCAACTCGCGAAGCATCTGCTCCTGGGGCCAGGCCATTCAAAAGAAGATCGACGCCTCCGGATGCAGCAACGGAAATCAGGCGTCTCCGACTCAGCCGATAAATTGCCCATCGCCGGCGCCCGCCACTGGAGGGTTGATGGCCGGCGCTCCAACCTCCGGCACATCAGCGGCCTCCGCCTCCGCGCCGCTTCCAAGCACGGCGAGCCAGCCAGCCGTCGCCAGCACCGACGTAGTTGTTTCAGGCACCCAAATCTAGCGCCGATGGCGTTCGGGCGGAGGTCGGGCGCACTGCGATGCAGGTCCGCAGTCGAGGGTAGACCAGACCGAGGGCATGCCAAGGGGTTCGTCGCTGGTTGAACCCGAGCGGCCATCGCCGCCGTCAAGGCAGGGTATATGAAAATCGAATAGCGCCGTGTTCGTCGAGCGGGCCGGAGCGCACCGAGGGTGGCGGTGCACTGGGCTCGAAGTTGAGCAGCCCGGTGCTCCTCCGTCATTGTCCTCTTAGCGCGGAAGTCCCTCGCTCCCGTAGTTGGTCTTGTCAAAGCCCTGAAAAAGGGCAATCTTAGCCCGGACCGGTTTTTTATCGGGCGACTGTCGGATACGTTTCCTTGCCCTTTCGTTGTCGCCCAACTCCGGTTGTGGCCCTTTCGCCAACATCGGAGTTGTGGCATGAAATCAGCAAATAGCATTTCCCTCTTCGCGGTTCTTGTCGGCTGGTTAGCCTTATCGACCCACGCATATGCAGAGGTGTCATGCATGTCTCGATGCGACACGCCGGCTTCTAATATGAAAGCTGACTGCGAGTCTATCGGGGAGCAATATGAGCGTGATAAGTGCGTTAGAGCCGCCGCAGATTGGGGTTCAAAATGCTATAGCGACTGCACCAAAAGCAAAAAAATAACGGACCCCGCCATGCCTGAGGTCATTCAAGCGCCGCGAGCGAAATCTCCCCCATATTGAAAGCGCGTTAGATGCGGCTATCGGGCAAATGCCGGCTCAGGAGAGGTGCGGTATGCGGATTGGAATATGGCAATTCTTTATAGTCTGGCTGATTATGCTAATCACCCTACCTGCGACAGCTGGTCCATGTGACGCCTTGATACACGAATACTGCCATCAACGCACTGCGTTTTCAGATATTTGTGAAAGGGGTTACGCCGAGATTGTCGCCAAGAAGAAGGATGAGCCCTGTGGTTGGTGTGGCGCGGAGGAGATGCGGCAGAACTCGAATATGGTAAGGCCAATAGAAGTTTCTCTCGCGGAACTGAAACGTCAGATCGAGTATCACAAACATGACGTAGCTCCATACAACCTTTGTTGCCCGGAAACAGAACCCCTATACTTATGTATAATGAAGGCTATCGCGAGGGATAAGCCAAATAATCCTTGCGATGAGGCACCAAGTTTTGATGTTCACGCCTCGGTAGAGGGGTATGGTATTGCGCAATACTGTGTCGCTTCGCTCAAAAACAATTCACCCTATCCGATAAATTGCCTGATGCTTGGGCGGACTATCGCCGCCGTGCCGGGTAAGGATCAATCGATCCATTATCCAATGCCGAGCGATTCGGATAGGTGCGAAACGGGTCCAGTGCGATGTAAGCAGAACGAAATTCTAGCGCCTCAATATTGTCCTCCGGGCGAAAATATGCCGAATGACGCCGGAAAACCCCAACGCGACCAAAGCGCTAAAACGGTCCCCGAAAAGGTGCCGACAACGCAGGCTGCCTCGCCCAGCTTCGACTGCGGCAACGCGAGCGCGCCAGACGAGCAGGCAATCTGCTCCGACGATGGGCTGGCGGGGCTGGATATTCAGACCACCAACGAATGGCGTCAGCTTAGAGGCACGGACAAGGATAGCGCGACGCGGATTGCGCGTGAATTCCTAACAGCACGAAAAACATGCGGAATGGACAAAGGCTGCATTCGAAAAAGCCAAGAACAGGCCTTGGCGAGTTTTCGGTCTGCCGGTGCGCCAGCCTCTTCATCTGGACTAAGGACCGTCTTTCCCAGCTTCGACTGTCGCAAGGCAAATGCCGCGGACGAGTTGGCGATTTGTTCCGATGACAGGTTGTCTGAACTGGATCGCCAGACCACCGCCGCGTGGCGTCGGCGTCGGGACACCGACAAGGAGAGCGCGACTCAAATGGCGCGTGAGTTTCTAAGGGTGCGGCAGGCGTGTGGCTCGGACAAGAGCTGCATTCGAAATAGCCAGGAGCAAGCCTTGGCCAAATATCGAATGCCTTGATCCACCTCCAATGAGCAAATCCCCCTGAAATCTGGCTTTTGCAGCCATGAGGAGGATTTGAGATGGGCAGGACGTGTCATGTGACCAGAGGAACCCTTCGCCAAGCCCTCGGTCTTTGCGCGAGAAGCTCTCTACGAAGTCGCCATTGAAATGGACACGGAAGACGGCGTCATCTGGGTCTATGGCCCCGGCGAGGACAGCATGGCGTTCACCGACTTCGGAATCGAAAACCTCGTCGAGCTGATCAAGATCCACAAAGTGCTGAAATCTCCCGACGCCCACTGACGCTGCGGCTGGCCACCACCCCTGCGCGCTACGGCGGATGCTTACCGCTATCTAGCGCGTCCTTGGAAAGTAATCGCAACTATGAGGGCAGGAACGCGGACGCGGACGCGTGCCGCTTCGCGGAACACGATGCTGTTTGCAACCGCTTCTCTTTCGCCTAACTGACTTCGGATTGCAGGTCGCAATCGCGGGAAATTTGAACCGCTAAAATAAACTCGCGCCGCTAGAGTTGCTTGTCCACCTTTTTGCAACGACCGTTTTGCCGAACCGGAAATTCCTCTGCATAAACGCCCCACCCCACAACTAAAACCCCTGTCCAAACAGCAGTAATATCATATCTATTAATAGATATGCTATGGCGACCATCAGATTTAACTGCAGAATATTCTTTATCGGAAATGTTCCAATGCGCGCCCTCCCAAACACATGTGCTACAAATTTCGTATATCTCTTTGAACGCAGGTGATCGTTTGTCGCCCTTAAAGGTTGCGGCGTTGGTGCTTATATCATAATGGAACGTTTCTGATTCTTCAAAATTACACAGAACTGTAATAACAATAGCTTTGTGGTGTTGCGCCCTTTGAGATTGATCACCGTGTGCCCCGGATGGCCCGGCGGCATAAAAATTCGCCAAGGCTTGTTCTTGGCTTTTGCGAATGCAGCCCTTGTCCGACCCGCATGCCTTCCTGACCTTTAGGAACTCGCGCGCGATCCGTGTCGCGCTGTCCTTGTCGGAGCCGCGAAGTCGACGCCATTCGGCGGTGGTCTGAATATCCAACTCGGCCAGCCCGTCGTCGGAGCAAATCGCTAGGTCGGCTGCATCGCTCGCCTTGCCGCAGTCGAAGCTGGGCGAGGCGGCGCGGGCGATCGAGACGGTTCCGAAGAAAGCCGTCGCAACTACGACGGCAAGCACGCAGAAGGAAGCTGCTTTGCCAAACACGGAGTTATTCCCTTCCTACGTTTGATAAAGGCTATTGCCCGACAGCTGCCCCCAACAAATGCCCGCGCAATTCATTTGGCGCCGGTCGCCTCTCGCGGATCGAACATCTCTAGCGGCGCAGGCCATTGGCCGGCAGTCAAGTGATGGTGGCGCTAAATTTTCGGAACAAACTTAGAGGGCGAACAATGGTATTTGTCACTTCTAGTCATCCCAGGGTCAGGGAAGCGGCGGCTATAATGGTCATACCAGAACATCTGATAAACACCAATTCCCGACGTTCTATCGATTGATATCGTTTCTTTAATTGTCACCCAACCGCCGCCGCTTCTGTTTTCTCGGGTGATATCGATGAAGTAATTGGTGCGAAATGTCTGCCAGCTGGAACCAAAAATTGTGCCCGATGTATCATATTCGACGACATCGCCAACCTTGCTGCGTTCGTCTCCGCTTGATTTATCAACGGTGCAGGAAAGAACGGCAGCGAACGCGTCGCCACAAACCAACATCAGCGCCAGGCCCAAAGCCGCAGCGGTTTTCCAATTTGTCGATTTCATGGCCATGCTCCGATAGGTCAGCTCCATACCCCATTATTTTGGATCGTGTCAAAGGACACGTTTAGCGGCGCAGGTCATTGGACGCAGGATTTGCGCAAGCATTGTTTACGCTCTTCGCTGTCTGCGCATCGCGACAATGGCGATCCGCCTTGGCTGCCTCAACATGCTTTTGCAAATGGCGCCGCTTCTCCTGCTTGCGTCGCTCCTCTTCCTGCCCCTGCTCTCGTGCACGTCGATTCTCGACCTCTTCGCGGTGTTGTTTCTTCACTTGATGTACGACAAGCCAGACATGAGCGGGGTGGAGTCGAATATCATGGCTGGGGGGAACTGCTACGGCATGAGCCTGATGACTGACATGACGGCGGGCTCGGCTGCGCGCCTCTGAGGGCGGCGAAAGCAAGACGCCCACGAGCGCTGGAATCAGGCATGGGATCGTGACGCCTTTTCGTTGCAAAATCATACGAGGTCCTCAGGGATTCTCAATAAAAGGAATAGCGTCGGAGCAAATCGCTAGCTCGTCTACCGCGCTCGCCTTGTCGCAATCGAAACTAGGAGAGGCGGCCGGCGCGGTCGAGACGCTTGCGAGGCAGGTACTTGCAGCCACAAAGGGAACGGCGCAAAAGGAGGCCACACTATGAAACACGACATTATCTCTCCTTCTCGTAGTTGATAAAGACTATCGCTCTACGGCACATTCGAATATCTTAAAGACTTGGTTTATCGAATTTTCGGCATCGACCGTGAGCGACGACTCGCCGCTCTAAGTCTGGAGAATACGTGGATTGCTCTGCAGCGCCATCCATCCGATGTATAATGTATTTGAACAGATCAATTTGCCCATCGGTCCAGTAGTCCGTGTCTGAAACACGCCAAACCCCACATCAATCACAAATAGCGAAAGTGACCTGTCCCGCCTGGATTGAAAATCCCATTTTACGCCCAAGAGAGACAGAGTAACCTTCTTCATGCGCTCCATTGAAGTCGCACACCAGAGTGACCTTATTGTGATCTGCATTGGCAGAGGCGGTCTGATCGCCGTGCGTCCCCGATCCCCAGGGCTGTTCAGTTCTTAATATTTGGCGATGATATCGAGCAGAAAGTCGAGATCGAGCGCGGCGCGCCATCGGGCATTTTTGATGTTTTCGCTTCCGTGCGCGCGGAGCAGATTATAGG
>Ga0182030_10026207_pt1 | contig 10566 bp, 9 predicted proteins | sample 812S3MmetaG_FD_121299 | JGI IMG/M metagenome (GOLD analysis project Ga0182030, IMG submission 121299) | Permafrost microbial communities from Stordalen Mire, Sweden - 812S3M metaG (Illumina Assembly) | ecosystem: Environmental > Terrestrial > Soil > Wetlands > Permafrost | place: Sweden... | reverse complement strand
GCGCACAGCTTGATGCCGGGCGCATTCGGATGCACCGCGGCCTTGGACTGGTGCGACGCGACGAGCGCTCCCAGCGCGCCCCCCAGCGCCATCTTGCCGAAATCCCTACGGCGCGTTTCACCGCGGAAGGGTGTAAAACTCATAGTTGATTCTCCACTTCACTTCCTGTCCCGGCTCCGCCCGAAGATCGATGAAAGCCTCCGGACAGACGGTTGTGCGGATGGACCAGAAAACCAGCTTCGCCATGGGCCGGTCGGACGTTTGCCGCACGCCGATTCCAGCCTTCCGGTTTTCAACCCGGATATCGTAATCGCGCGGCGTGTCGCCGAAACCGTCCATCTGCGTGAACACCGACTGGCCGGCCTGCAACTCTTTCAGGTAGGTGAAATCCTTGCCTTGCGCTTCCGCCATGCCGTGCAGATCGGCCCGCGGATGCACCTCGAACGGGAACCGCACGGTGTAATCGGGGCCTGCAGGCTGCTCGTCCAGCATGTAGAAATTGTGCTCGTAAACGCTAGTCGCGATCGGCTTCTTGCCGGTATTCCGCAGGCTGTGCTCCAGCAGCATCTCCGGCTTGCCCGGCGCCAGCCGAATCGTCTTCTTATAAATGTAGGCGTACCCGCGGGTGTCGGAAAGCTCCTGCGTGAATTCCACGGAATCGGCGGTCTGGTGAATGGTCCATTTGCCGTTGTCGGCGATGTCGTAGGTTTCGAACTGGCGGAAGGCTGGCTCGTCGGGTTTGCGGATCGCGCCCACGCCGATCTTCACGAAGCTCTCGCCCGCTTTGGCTTCTTCGTAGCCCAGGCCCGTGCCGTTGGTGAGGAACTCCTCCACTGGCCCCATGATGGCATCGTGAATCTTCGGGTCGTAGCGCTCGAACCATTTGCCGAAATATTCGTGACCCTTAACTTGAAGACTCGACATGGCGCCCGACCAGTCAAACCGCGTGCCGCGGTAGTAGCCGTTCTGCGCGTCCGGCAGCAGCAGCTTCACCTCCAGAACGCGATTCGAAATCCGCGCTTCCGGATAATCGGCCGCTGCGCACCCAAGCGCCAGCGCCAACAGCAAAATCGTGGTTGCCGTCACATTTCTCCTCCTCGGCCATATTAGCTCCAACCGCTCCCTGGCGGTCGCGGCTCGGTAACCTTGCGAAATCAACGTGACTGTTACCGAGCCGCGACTGTCAGAGCGGTTCCCCCAAACGGTTAAGCACCCGCAAGCCGCAACCTGCCCACAATCCGGAGTTACCATGTTCCTGGACAATTCCTCATGTCGAACTGGACCAGGCGCGAATTCGCCAAACTAGCCCCGGCAGTGCTTACCGCCGGCGCTCTCCAGCGCTCCCCCGCGCAGCCCGCCGCGCCGCAGACGGTGCTGTGGTTCAACAAACCCGCCGGCAAATGGACTGACGCCTTGCCCATCGGCAACGGACGCCTGGGCGCAATGGTATTTGGTGGTGTGCCCGCCGAGCGCCTCCAGCTCAACGAAGATTCGCTGTGGTCCGGCGCCCCGCGGCAATGGAACAACCCCGCGGCGAAGCAGCACCTTCCCGAGGTAAGGCGCCTGGTGCTCGAACAGGCCGATTACGTGGGCGCCGACCGCGTCTGCCGCCAGATGCAGGGTATTTACAACGAATCGTACCTGGTGCTCGGCAACCTGCACATCCGCATCGATCACGCCGCGGACGTCGTAGAGTACCGCCGCGAGCTGGATCTCGATACGGCGCTCGTGCGCGTCGCCTACCGCATCGGCTCCGCCGCGTATCTGCGGGAAGCGTTCGCCTCCGCGCCGGATCAGGTCATCGTCGTCCGGCTCAGCACCACAGCGCCCGGCGGCATGGGCCTGGCGCTCTCGTTCGACAGCCCCATCCATTCCACATCGCAAGCGGGCGACGGCGGCACGCTGCGGCTCACCGGCAAAGCGCCGTCGCATGTCGAGCCGGATTATACCGGCTCCGCCAATCCCGTTCTCTACGACGACTCCGAAGGCAAAGGTATGCGCTTTGAAGCGGCGCTCCAAGCCGTCGCCGAAGGCGGCCAGATGAGGGCCGATGGCGGCTCCTTGCGCATCGATGACGCCCGCGCCGTAACATTGTTCATCGCCGCGGCGACCGGCTACCGCGGCTATGATCGCGACCCCGCCGGCGCCGCCGCCGAAATCGCCGCCGCGTGCCGCAACCGCATCGACGCGGCGCGGAAGAAATCCTACGCGGCACTGCGCGCGGCGCACGTCGCCGATCACCAGAAGCTATTCCGCCGCGTTTCGCTCACCCTGCCAAAGACCGAGGCCGCCAATCTGCCCACCGACGAGCGCCTGCGCGCGTTCGCGGACAAGCCCGATCCCGATCTGGCGGCACTCTACTTCCAGTATGGCCGCTATCTGCTGATCGCGAGTTCCCGACCCGGCACACAGCCCGCCAACCTGCAAGGCATCTGGAACGAACTGGTCCAGCCGCCGTGGAGCTCCAACTGGACCGCCAACATCAATGTGCAGATGAACTACTGGCCGGCGGAAACCTGCAATCTCGCCGAACTGCACGAGCCGCTGTTTGACTTGATCGCAGGCCTGAGCAAGACCGGCGCAAAAACGGCCGAAGTGAATTACGGCTGCCATGGCTGGGTCTCGCACCATAACGTGGATATCTGGCGGCAATCGGCACCGGTGGGCGACTTCGGCCATGGCTCACCCACCTGGGCCAACTGGAGCATGAGCGGGCCGTGGCTCTGCGCCCACCTCTGGGAGCATTACGCATTTTCGGGCGACATCGAGTTTCTCCGCACCAAGGCCTATCCGCCGATGAAGTCTTGCGCCGAATTCTGCCTCGACTGGTTGATCGAACGCAAAGACGGGCGCCTGACCACTTGCCCTTCCCTATCGACGGAGAACAACTTCATCGCGCCCGATGGCCGGACCGCGGAGACCAGCGACGGCTGCACCATGGATATGGCGCTGATTGCCGAGCTGTTCTCCCATTGCATGGAGGCCGCGCGAATCCTTAACGTGGATGCCGATTTTTCACGGAAACTGAAGGCCGCACGGGAGCGCCTCATCCCTTACCAGATCGGCAAGCACGGGCAGCTTCAGGAATGGTCGCACGACTTCGACGAGAGCACTCCGGGCCAGCGCCACATGTCCCACATGTATCCGCTCTATCCCGGCGCCGAATTCACCTCGCGCCGCAATCGCCAATTCTGGCAGGGGGCGCGCGTTTCTCTCGAGCGCCGGCTGGCCGCGGGCGGCGCTTATACGGGCTGGAGCCGCGCCTGGGCCATCAACTTCTGGGCCCGCCTTTTGAATGGCGAGAAGGCCTGGGAATCCGTGCGCATGCTGCTCCAGCATTCCACCGGCCCCAACCTGTTCGACACGCACCCGGCCGGCAACTCCTGGATATTCCAGATCGACGGGAACTTCGGAGGCGCCGCGGCCGTGGCCGAAATGCTGCTGCAGAGCCACGATGGAGGCATCGATTTTCTCCCGGCGCTGCCGGCCGCATGGTCCGCGGGGAGCGTCGCCGGATTGCGCGCGCGCGGCGGTTTAACGGTCGATATCCAGTGGTCCGGGGGCAAGCCGGCCGAAGCCACGCTACGCCCCGCTTTGTCCGGTGAACACGTCCTGCGCCCCGCGCCCGGCTCGCGCATCCGCGAAATCCGGCATCCGGGCGGCACGCTGGCGCTGAAGCCGGATGCCGATGGCTCGGTTCGCGCGCGCCTGGAGCCGGGGCACGTCTATCGCGTCACCTTCGCCTGAGAACCGGGTAAAACCATATGACCTCGCGGGAACGCGTACTTGCATCCTTGAATCACCAGCAGCCGGACCGGGTGGTGGTGGACCTGTCGGGGTACAGGTCGTCGGGTATCTCTGCGATTGCTTATCCGAAGCTGAGAGCCGCGCTGGGCCTGGAGCCGCGCAGCGTGGATGTCTACGATCCGGTGCAGCAACTGGCGATCGTCCACGACGATGTGCTGGATCGATTTGGCGCAGACACCATCGAGATGGGCCGCGGCTTCTGCCACGAAGACAAGTGGTGGGCGGATTGGACGTTGCCGGACGGCACTCCATGCCGGATGCCCGTGTGGGCGCAGCCGGAACAAGCCGGCCCGGAGTGGATCTTGAGGGCGCCGAGCGGCCGCGTCATGGCGCGCATGCCCGAAGGTTCGCTGCACTTCGACCAGGTTTATTGGCCGTTTCTGGATGGCGAGGAGGATCTTTCGCGGATTGAGGCGCTGTATGCGGAGCACATGTGGACCGGGGTCGCATCGCCGCCAGGACCTTCGGTTTCCGGTCCTGCCGAGCTGGCCGCGGGTGCGCGGGCGCTGCGCGCCAAGACCGATCGCGCGATCATCGGGTTGTTCGGCGGGAATTTGCTCGAGATGGGGCAGTTCTACTACCGCATGGACAACTTCCTGATGATGCTCGCCGGCGAGCCGGCGCGGGTTCACCGGTTCCTCGATGCGCTGGTGGAGATCCACATGAAGAACCTGGAACGGTTCCTGGGCGCGGTTGGTCCGTCGACCGATGTCATCGTATTCGGCGACGACCTGGGCGCGCAGACTGGCCCGCAGATCTCGCCTCGGATGTACCGCGAGTTCTTCAAGCCGCGGCACGCCGCGATGTGGGCGCGGGCCAAGAAGCTGGCGAACGCCAAGGTCATGCTGCACTGCTGCGGGGCCGTCCGCCAACTGTTGCCGGATCTGATCGACGCGGGCCTGGATGCCATCAACCCGGTGCAGATCAGTTGCCGGGGGATGGATGCCGAGGGGCTGAAGCGCGATTTCGGCAAGGATCTGGCGTTCTGGGGTGGCGGCTGCGACACGCAACAAATCCTGCCGTGCGGTACGCCGGCCGAGGTCCGCGCGCACGTTTTGCATCAATGCGAAACGCTGGCGCCGGGAGGCGGGTTTGTCTTCCAGCAGGTACACAACATCCTGGCCAACGTGCCCCCGGAGAACATCATCGCCATGTACGACGCGGTGCGGGAGTACGACGCGCGGGTGAGGCGCTAGAGCATGTCGACGATGGTGTTGGGCGGTCTCGGGCTGACCCTGGTGGCCGGGCTGCTCTCGGGCAACTGCATGTTGCCGATGAAGTTCGCAAAGCGCTGGCAGTGGGAGAATGTCTGGCTGGTTTTCAGCCTGGTCTCGCTGGTGATTCTGCCGTGGACGCTGGCGTTGACGCTGGCTGGCCATCTTGGGGAGATTTACGGCGGGCTGGAACCCCGGCAGTTGGCGCTGCCGTTCCTGCTGGGCGCGGGATGGGGCATCGCGCAAGTGTTATTCGGACTCTCGGTGGCGCGGCTGGGGCTCGCCCTGGGCTATGCGATCATCATCGGACTGGGATCGCTGGGCGGGACGCTGGTGCCTCTGTTCTTCAAGAATCGCGGTGTGCTGGGGACATCGCGCGGCGCGTGGATCGTGGCGGGATTGGCGGTGATGGTGGCGGGCATCGCGGTCTCGGCGCGCGCGGGCGGGCAGCGCGAACAGGGCCGCAAGGCCGAAGCAGGCGCCGGATACGCGCTGGCGCTGGCCATGGCCGTGTTTTGCGGCCTGCTGGCGCCCATGATCAACTATTCGTTCGCCTTCGGGCAGGACATCGCCGTGCGCGCCATCAAGCTGGGCATATCGCCCGAGCGCGCCGGCTATGCGGTCTGGCCGGTGACGCTCGCCGGGGGACTGTTGCCAAATCTCGCGTATTGCCTGTATCTGCTGTTCCGCAAGAAGACGTGGGGCCTGTTTCGGGGCCCGTGGCTGCCCGATGCAGGACATGCCATGCTGATGGCTGTTTTATGGATGGGCGCGATGTCGGTCTATGGCGTCGCCGCAGTCTACCTGGGGGCGTTGGGCACATCCGTGGGCTGGGGCCTGTTTCAGATCTTCATGATCATGACGGCGAATTTCGGCGGCGTGCTTACGGGCGAGTGGGCGGCGGCGCCGAGGAGCGCGTTGCGCACGCTGTATGCGGGCCTTGCGCTGCTGGGGGTGGCGACGGTGATGCTGGCGGCGGGGAATCGCTGAGCCGCACATCTGCGGCTTGGCGACTTCTCGTCAGGATGGACTGCCCAGCGCTCTCGCCTGGCAGTGAACTCGGGTCTACTGAAGCAAGCGATCACGAGGCCCGCGGACGGCGAGCAGCGCGGCTTGCCTGATCCACTCGTTCTCGGAATGACTCAGGCGCGCAATTAGCTCACGAATACACGGACTGCCGGCCAGTTGCTGGAACAGCCCTGCATACTTGCTCTCCGCTGGTTCGGGTGCGAAACGTCTGCGGGGTTCGGTGATGTGCCTCCCTCCCAAGAACACGAGCGCAGAAAGCACATCGGCCCTGTCCGCCGACTCAAGCATGCTAGCCCATTCCTCCTCGGTATTCCCTGCTGGAACGATACCAATCTCGAAGTTAGGGAAGACGTATTCGTTCTGGACAGCCTCGCCTTTGTCGTTTTCCATTCGGACGAATCGAAGACGGTCGCCCCCTACCGCGAAGTACTCCTTCGCTACATTGCGTCCGTTGATAAATCGAACCATGTGAAGAACGATTACGTCGCTCGCGAGATCGGTTCGGAACTCCAATGAGGCCCTATCCAAGTCGATCCGCCAGCCGGTCTGGAAGCACCAACTGCGGAGACGCTTCGAGGCACCATCGAACAGTAGAACACAAGCCGAAGAGCCGCCAGGAACAAGCACTTCCGGCTCGCCGAGGAGCACGACGTAGCGACTCAGACCATCGCGACTTGTCTTCCAGATATGCCACGGCGCCGGTTCCGTTATGACGCCCTTCGGGACCTCACCAACTGCCCGGTTCAAGCGCGCTTGCTCACTCTTTGGCAGTCGATCCTTCCAGAGATCTCTACCGACGAACCGATCAAGCTCAGTGGTCTGACCGGAAATCGAGACGGGCTGCCAGAATGCGCCAACGAGCGTACACAAAATGATGGCGCGAGGGGTCAGCCGACGCCGTAAGCTCATATGGCAATCGTACCGCGACTACGGACTCGCTATCTTGCCGTATGGCAACATCAATCGATCCGCACCTCCGGATCGGCGCAGCCGAAGGTCACTTGACGAGAAACGCGCTACTCATAGAACTGCGCTAGGTGCTAGGACCGCTACTTCCGCGTTCGCCGTCCACCGGCCCCTGGACGACGTTCCGGGCACTTTTGCACCGGTGGCGCTTAGGACGCGGGCTGCAGTCGCCTCGCGCGTTGTGCCAGGTAGTGTTGATCGAGAGCCTGCCGGACCAGCGTCTTGATCACCGCCTGGCGGCTCACGTTGAGGTCCTGGGCAGCCTTATCGAGTTCCTCGAGCATGCTGGCAGTGACGTCCACGTTAACGCGCTGAATCGGCTGCACCATGCGGCCCTCGCCCTTGAAGAAATGCGAAACGTCCTCGCCTCGATCGGCTAGGCGCGCAATCGCATCGGCAGAAATCGGTTTGGCGGTTTTACGAGTTTTCTTCATACAGCCGGATTTCCTCCTTCGTCGACTTCCACAATGCGACGAGATGCAGAATCTCGCCCTCTGCGTCTTCCCTGACTTCAAAGATGACAGAGTACAGCCGGTCATGCACCCAGCCTACAGCCAAGAACTGCTCCGGAGCGTCGCACCGTCGATCAAGCCAGTATGGCCGGGAGAACAACTCTCGCGCCTCCTCGAAACCTATGCCGCGCCTTGGATTTGCTCTGAGGCGATTGCTCTTCCGAGGATCGAAAGCTACAGCGCATCTGATATGACTGTTATACCACTTTAGCGGGCTGATCGCGGCGCCGCGTATGTGCGACTTGGCGACAAATCGTAAGAGTGGAAGGGGGCGATGCGGGCAAGCCGCGGCAACCATTCGCCGGGTGCTATACGACCAGCAACTCCAGGTCGGGAGCGATTCGAATGAGATCGGCTGCGTCGCCGGTGACGACGACCTGCCCCGCCCTGCGCGCACAAACAACGACGTGGGCATCGACGACATCGGTCGTCACGGTTCGCGCCAATAGCAGGCCGACAGCGGTGGCATCCGGTCCGTCGAGCGCAATAAGGTCCGTACCGGCTTGTCGAATGAGCCGCGAGAGCCGCGCCTGCCGGGCGGGGTTGCGCATGGCCTGCGCCAGCGCCGTCGCTGGGATGGTGATCCGCATCCCGCGTTCTGCCGCGCGCGCCACCAATGCAAGCACCCGCCGATCGTTCCGGTCCAATGCAATCAGACCACCGGCGTCGAAGGCGACGCCGCTCACGCAGCCCTCCCTTTCTTTGGGCCCCTCTTCCGCTCCCGCGGAGAGAGAAACGCGTCGGCCCATGCGCGTTCGTCTTTGGTCAGGGGGCCCCCCGTTTGCCGCAGTGCGTCCGCCAGCATCGCTTTCCATCCTGCCGCATCGTGCAGAGCGACTCCCACGGCGTGCTGCACGAAAGCGGAAACGTTTGCCGCTTGCCGTGCCGCCACCAGAGCGCGAATTTCCTTAACCTGATCCTCGTCAAGGGTGACGGTGATCTTCTGGGTCGCCATACCAATTACCATACCACTGAACCGGCTCGTTTCAGCGCCCGGCGTCGCGGCCAGAGGCGCGGACCGAGGGTCCGCCGCAGCGCACGGCGCTGCCCCACGTCACTCAACGGCCGCAAGTCAACATCACGTTCAGTTTGCGCTGGATCGTGGCTGCCGACTCCGGCACGTACAGCACGTCGCACTCGGAACCGACTATGTGCGGATGCGCCGCCTGGCGCATGTTCGCGATCAGTTCCAGCGTCAGTTCCCGCACGCGCTCCACGAGAACGACAGTATCCGAGTAGAAGTTTTTCGTCGGCAAATTGCCGAACAGCACGACATCCTTCGGCACCAGCGCCGCGTCCTCCCACAACCGCCGCGAACTGCCCAGACTCAAGATCGCCGGGTGTACCCTCTCCCCGAACTGCCGGACCATTAAGGGATTCAACTGGCCGCAGTCATGGAAGATCAGATCGACGCCGGCGGAATCCAGCACCGCCTTCAGCCGCAAGGCCGGCTGCATCACGAAACGCTCGAAGATATCGGAGCCTTTCTCGATTTGTTTCGGCGACAGATACACCACGTTCGCCGCCGGCTCGCAGACGATGATGGCGCGTGCGCCGGCGCGGGCTTGCGCGCGCAGGGAGCGGTGAACCGTCAGCTCCGCGAGTGCCAGGCAGCGCTCCGCCATCAGCACCCCCGGATCCTCGGCGCCGGTCACGCCCATGCCCGCCATGGCGATCGGAACGATGGGGTCGGCCATCAGCTTCGTCATCAATGAGAATGGGCCGATGGCCATCCCGACCGGAACCAGGTTCGTCTTGCCGGCAATGTATCGAATGGAGTCGAAGTGCGCCTGACATCGGGCCGGGAAGGCGTCGTCGATCGAGGCGGCCACGCGGGCCAGGTCGGTTTCTGAGGGAGCGGCGCCAAAGTGGAAGGCGTCCACCTGCGCTTCCGGCACGCCGAAATTATCGAGCAGGTCCGCCTTCTCCAGGCGCAGATCCATCAAGGGCACGGCCAGTGGCGTCCCGTACCGACGGGCCGCTTCCTCGGTGACCTGGCCCAGGCGACGGCCATCGAGCACGATTTCGGCGACATCGGCGTGCTCGTGAAGAAGCAGATCGGTGCCGATCGGCATCCGCAACCCGGAATGCGCCAGGTCGAGATAATACGGTGGCACAGGCTTCAGCCTGTGGGGGCCACGGCCCGCGCTACTTAGCATCGCGAGGATGTCCCTTCAGGGAAGAGTACTCGTGCAGCGCGGGCAGTTTTTCCGCGGGCACCAGTTCGTCCCACTGTTTGATCGGTTCGGGCACCGCAACCGCCGAGCCGGCGCCGAATCGAAGGGTCACGATCTGCTGCGGCCGGACCGCGAAGCGGTAGCGCGGACCGCCGGCCAGGGGCTTGCGCCGGCCTCCCGTGAGGTCGGTGAGCCAGGCGCCCTTGTGAGGCAGATCGAGCAGGACCTCGGCGTTGCCGGCGCTCCCGGCGATCTCGGCTAGGCGCAGTTCAATCTCGTCTCCGACGCGACGCAGAGCTTCGACGATGACATTCGGCGAAGCAGCCAGAAACGGCTTCGGCGTGGCGATGGCCCGCCCGGGCAGAGCCACAGGCGGGCAATTGTATTCCCATGCCATGTTAGGAACGCGAGCATCTTTCCAACCGCCCTCGTGGGCCATTAGCGCGTAGGTGAATTGGTGCTTTCCGGCCCCGCTGAGCCAGGAGTTCGGATGCCCGTAATACTTGTCCGTCGCATTGTAAAGGTAGACGATGGGCGTCCGGCCGTCGATCTCGCGGCCGGTAACCCCACGATCGAAAAGTGCCACGCCGCCACCGCTGGCCATCGCATAGTGCGACCACCGCACAGCCGGTACAATCCCTTTGGTCCAGCCATGCAGTTCCGCGTTCGGCTGGGCCCAGGCCCCGTGCGAGAAGCCGTATGGGATGCCCCGCCGGACTTCGGTAACATCCTGGGCCAGCGGAAACTCGGCCACCAATACGGTCAGGTTCGGAAGGTCCTCCACCTCGGTTTCGAAATCGATGCGCGGATGGTGGGCATAGAAACGGATCAGCCGGCGGCTGGTCTTGCCGCCGAAGAATT
>Ga0182030_10026206_pt1 | contig 10566 bp, 9 predicted proteins | sample 812S3MmetaG_FD_121299 | JGI IMG/M metagenome (GOLD analysis project Ga0182030, IMG submission 121299) | Permafrost microbial communities from Stordalen Mire, Sweden - 812S3M metaG (Illumina Assembly) | ecosystem: Environmental > Terrestrial > Soil > Wetlands > Permafrost | place: Sweden... | reverse complement strand
TGCTTGAGCCGTGGAAGGCCGTCATCTTCGTCGATGCTGTAACGCGCGGTGAGCGGCCCGGAACGCTCTACGTGCTGGAACCGCATGCGTCGAGTCACGTGACAGCTTCGCTGGATCCTCATGCATTGAATCCTGTGCAGGTGCTCGCCGCCGCGCAAAGCCTCGGGCCTGTAAGCGCGGAGATTTGCATCGTCGCGTGCGAGCCGCACGATCTCGGCGATGAACTGGAAGGTCGCATGGGCCTCTCGCCCGAAGTCGAAGCAGCCGTTCCCGAAGCGGTGAAGATGGTTCTGGAACGAGTAGCCCTGCTCCAGGAAATCAATCGGGAAGTCGGTATTCGTCAATGAAATCGAAAGGGAGAAAACGTATGAAGACCTTGCTGTGTGTTGCGGCTGGATTGCTCGTGATCGGTGTCGCAGTATCGCTGGCGCCCGACGTTTATCGCTACATGAAGATCAGCGCCATGTAGCTCGTCGCTGATGAATCTAGGATGCCCGCGAGGCTCTTAGCCTCGAGGCCCATCGGGTGTCATGCGTCAGGATTCGACCGTGTCCATGTCGACAGAGACGCTCAGGGCGTGCGCGCCGCCACCGAGGATCAGCCCCCGCAGTGGACTCACGTCGCCGTAGTCGCGCCCCCATGCAATGGTGACGTGGCCATCGGAAGGCACAAGATTATTTGTTGGGTCGAGATCCATCCATCCAAAGCCTGGGCAATAGGCTGAGACCCAAGCGTGCGACGCATCCGCGCCCACCAGCCTTGGCTGCCCCGGCGGCGGATACGTGCGCAGATAGCCGCTCACATAGCGCGCAGGCAAGCCGAGCGAGCGCAAACACGCGATTTGAAAATGCGCAAAATCCTGGCACACGCCGCGACGCTTCCGGAAAACCTCTTCCGGCGTGGTTCGCACATTCGTGGATTTTGAGTCGAATCGAAAGTCTTTGTAGATTCGCGTGGTCAGGTCGAGAAGGGCTTCATGCAGCGGCTTTTTGCGCTTGAACGACTTCATCGCGTAAGCGGCAAACTCGGGTCGAAGACGTATCCGCGGAGACTCGAATCGAAACTGATTCGCCTCAAGGCCTTCGCCGCTACAGTCCTCGGGCACCAACCGAACTGCGTCTTCCCACGCCACAGAATGCGGAGGAATACCGCTTGAAGTTGGCTCCATGATTACCTTGCTGCGCGCTTCCACAATCAGTTCGCGGTGCGGTTCCTGCACGGTAAAAAAGCAAAGATTATTGTGAAAATAATCGATCCGCTCAGTGATCGTGGCCGGAGTTGGTTCGATATGAATTTCGCAATTGTCCAGCCTATGCCGTATGAGCGAGCGCGGCCTGAGGCATGCCACATGATTCCCAACCGATACCGGATACTTGTACTTGTAGGTGGTTCGATGGATGATTTTATACGTCATAGGCCTATGCTGACGGGCAACGTGCGAGCGTGGCTGAAGTACAGGCTCGATAGGTTATTTGACCACGAAGGCAGCAGTACCTCCAAGCCTCTGAGAAAGCGCTCCAGGTGAGCAAGGCCGTGCTCCGACTTGGCCAATTTTTCAGCGCCGGGCAGCGGGTAGCGAAGCGTGCTCAGATCAAAACCGCGCAGCAACGCAAGCGCGCCGCGCATGGCCTCGACATCATCGGGCAAATGCCTGGGAAGCTTTTCATAGAGATCGGCAAGATGAGACAGTTGGAAATCGAGCGAGCGCGGGTTGGTCTCATCTGCCATCAAAACATCAAGCACCGCCAGCGGCTGCAGGGTTGTGTAATAGCGGCTCCGGTACGACATGGAGCTGTCTGCAACCTCAAGCAGGCATTCCAGCAGCACCCAGTCCTTCTCGGCCAGAGGCGTCGTGATCTCACGCAGTTGGCGCGTGAGATAAATGGCGCGCTCCAGGCGCCGCCCAATGCTCATGAACAGCCATCCGAGTCCGCGGTTGATGTTCTCGCGCTCCATGCCGGAGAAGGCGGAGAGCAATTCGAGCGAGTGTGTGAGCATCCCTGGATACTCGAGGAACTGCGTGTCAGCGTCCGCGGGTACCGACTCGCGCAATTGGCCAAGCAGCATCGTCATGTCCGCCGACAGCCGCTCGCGAACGCTGCCGCCGACACGGGAAACCTCTGCAAGCGTTGAAGCCAGACTGTCGCCCCGCTTGCCGTCGGTGATGAATGAAATAAGCTCCAGTTCAAATTCAAGCGCAGTCGCCTTCTTCTTTTTGCCCTTGGGCAACTTGCTGTGCCGCGTCTCAAGGCATCCATGCAACCGCACCAGGCAGCCGAGCTCGGACTCGGTGGCGCGGCGCACGCGGGTCACCATGGAGCGAAGCAGGCGAGCCGTATTCTCCGCTCGCTCCACGTAGCGGCCGAGCCAGAAAACATTGTCTGCGACACTGCTGGGAACTCCGGCAGATTCGCGGCGCAGCAACACCGGCTCATGGCGTGGATGCAGCAGGCTGAAGGTATTCACCGGGCTGTCCCAAAGCACCCATGCGTCCTTGCTGTGGCCGCCGCGCTGCATCGAAACCACCGTGCCTTCAGTCTCCGCCACGCGCACCAGGCCGCCGGGAATCGCAGTCCATCCGTTTCCGGTATTCAGCACATAAGCACGCAGAACCAGGCTGCGCGAGTGAAGATGGCCGTTGTCCCACACTGGCGCGTTCGAGAGCGTAACCTGCTCCTGCGCCACGTACTCATGCGGATTTGCGCGCAGCTTCTCGGCCAGCTTGCGTTTCTCCGCCGCATCAAGCTCAGCGCCAAACACCGGCTCAGCGCCACGCGATGGAAAGGCCGGCTTCACCACGATTGAGTCGAGATGATCGATCACCCAATCCAGCGCAGACGACTGGCCGCACCACCAGGTTGCGACAGAAGGCAGCACCAGTTTCTCGCCCAGCAATTGCCGCGACAGGCCGGGCAGAAACGGCATGATGGCCGCAGTCTCAATCACACCGCTGCCCAGCGCATTGGCCACGCTCACGTTGCCTGCGACAATTGCGTCGACAAGGCCCGGCACGCCGAGCAAAGATTCGCTGCGCAACTCCAGCGGATCGCAAAAGCTATCATCGACGCGGCGCAAAATCACATCGACCTGTTCCAGCCCCTCCACCGTTTTGAGATAGACGCGACGCTCGCGAACGGTGAGGTCTGCGCCCGTAACCAAAGTGAATCCGAGGTAGCGCGCAATGTACGAGTGTTCAAAGTAAGTCTCGTTGTGCGGGCCCGGCGTAAGCAGCACAATGCGCGGATTGCTCCGCTTCGAAAGGCTTGTCAGCGCGTCACGCTGCGCGCGAAAGAATGGCGCCAGCCGCAGCACATTCGAGGAGCGAAAAATATCCGGAAGTACATCGGAGACAATGGTGCGATTCTCCAGCGCGTACCCGCTGCCCGATGGAGCCTGTGTGCGATCGGCCAGCACCCACCACTGGCCATCATGGGACCGTGCAAGATCCACCGCAAGCATGTGCAGGTAACTGTGCTCAGGTACATTGATGCCTACAAGCGGCCGTAAGAATGCCGGATTTGCGTAGAGTAACGCTGGTGGAAAATGCCCTTGATGCAGAAGTTGCTGGGTGCCATATAGATCCTGCAGCAGCCCGCTGAGCAACTTCGCGCGCTGGATGATGCCGGTCTCAATCAAGCGCCATTCATCGGCAGGAATGAGAAAGGGAACGATGTCGATCTGCCACGGACGATTGGCGCCAAGCGGATCGCTGTAAATGTTGTACGTGATTCCGTTCTCGCGAATGCGCCGTTCGGCGCGCTGCCAGCGACGGCCAAGCTCATCAGGACCGATGGCGCGGAACGACTCCATCAAACTGGCCCAGTGCGGCCGCGGAGTTACGCCGTCTGCGGATAATTCATCGTATGCGTCGCCGTAGCGCAGCGGGGTCTGATAGAGATCGACCGTCATGACGCGGGCTCCGCTGACTCAACGCCCCGCACAGGCAGACGCATATCCAGCGTCATGGGAAAGAGGGGATTGGTCTCTTGCTCGGGCGCACTCATGGGGATGTGCGCAGCTGGCGCAACCTGAAAGCGCTCCTGCCGCCGGCTCGCCGCCTCGGCCGCGTTAACTGGAAGGCCAGGATACAGACGCCCGTCTGGCGCAGCCGTATGGTAAGTACACTCGGCAATCGAGCAGCCACGCAGCCGGTCGATCACGTTGAAAACCAGCGGTGAATGCACCGGCACTGTTGGGTGCAGTGAAGCGTTCAAACGCCGGGCCCGATAACGCACCCCCGCCACCGCGACTCCAGCCTCGTTCGTGAGCTGCAGCGGCACCGCGCGCCCGTTGCAGGTCACCGCGTAGCGCGATTCAACCGCAATGCCCGAGAGCTTCACCTGCATGCGCTCCAGCGATGAGTCAACGCTGCGCACCGTGCCGCCAGAGACCGTTTCCTCCGCAAGCACGTGCCATGGCTCAAGCGCGTGACGGAGCTCAAGTTCGACGCCCTCCGCGGCCACCGAACCAATTTTTGGAAATCTAAATTCCAGGTGCGGCGCAAACCATCGGTCTTCCAGGCTCAAGCCCGCGCGCCGCAAATTTGCCAGCACTTCGGACATATCCTGCGCCACAAAGATTGGCAGCATGAAGCGGTCATGCAGAGCGGTGCCCCAGCGAATCAGCCTTCCTTCAAACGGCGTCTTCCACAGCATGGCTACAAGGGCGCGCACCAGAAGAAGCTGCAACATGCTCATGCGCAGGTTGGGCGCCATCTCAAACGCTCGCAGTTCAAGCAGGCCGAGTTGCAGACCGTAGCCTTCAGGCGGATACATCTTGTCCACGCAGAACTCTGCGCGATGCGAGTTGCCCGTCACGTCCACGAGAAGATTGCGGAACAAGCCATCCACAATGAATGGCGGGCAATCCTTCTCCGGCAGATTCTGGAACGCCACTTCGAGTTCATAGAGTGCGTCCAAGCGCGCTTCATCCACGCGCGGATACTGGCTGGTCGGCCCCACATACAAGCCTGAAAAAAGGTACGACAGCGCGGGATGGTTCTGCCAGAAGGTCACCATGCTGCGCAGCAGGTCCGGGCGCCGCAGAAACGGGCTCTCGAACACCGTCGCTCCGCCGACAACAATATGGCTGCCGCCGCCCGTTGCCAAATGGCTTCCGTCGAAATTGAACTTCTCGGCGGTCAGGCGATTGGCGCGCGCTTCTTCATCGAGCAGCGTGTTTACGTGCTCAAGATCGTCCCAGTTGCTGGTCGGCGGCAGGTTCACTTCAAGCACGCCGGGGTCAGGCGTCAAGCTGAACGAGCGCAGGCGCGGATCGAACGCTGGCGGGTAGCCTTCCACCCATACCGGCATCTGCAGATAACGGCACGTATCTTCGACCGCGGCAATCAGGTCGAGATAGTCAGGCAGCTTCGATGTGAATGGCACAAACACATGCAGGCGGCCTTCCCGCGCCTCCACACACAGGGCCGGCCGAATCAGGACCGGCGCTTCGTCGTTGGCGCGCGTAACGGGCGGCAGCGGATCGGGAGCTGGAACTGTCTCGAACAGCTCAGGCCGATGCGGCAGTTGCGGCGGCAGTTTTGGCAGATCGTTAAATGGAGCTTCGTCCAGCTCGTAAACAAGCTCGTCGGGCGCAACCCACGGTATCGCCTCGGTCGGGACGCGGTAGCCGATCGGCGAGCTGCCGAAGGATAGCAGCAGTTGTTCGGGCCGTTGAAACCATGGCTGGCTCGACCATTGCAGGCGGCCATCCGGCTGACGTCGTCGAATGGGAAGAATGAATCCTGCCGGCTCCGATGAGTTATCTGCAGAGTTATACGCCGGGAGTACATTTTCTGCGCTTACCTGAAGGCGGCGAGTTAGTTCAGTTATAAACCTTAAAGCATCCTTGTTATCAAATTCGGCGGCCGCATCTTCCTGCGCGATAAGTTGCACATCCTGCCAGATCGGCATGCCATCCAGGCGCCAGTAACAGCTAAGTGCCCACCTCGGCAGCGCCTCGCCTGGATACCACTTACCCTGCCCGTAATGGAGCAGCCCACCCGGCGCTATTTTGCTGCGCAGTGCCTGAATCAACACCAGGCCGCGGCTGCGCTTGATGGGCCCGAGCGCGTCAATGTTCCATTGCGGACTCTCCGGCTCGTCGATGCCCACATAGGTTGGCTCGCCGCCCATGGTGAGCCGTACGTCCTGCTCAACAAGCGCCGCATCGACGCTGTGCGCAACCTTGCGGATGTGCAGCCACTCCTGATCCGAAAGAGCGTCTGAGGGACTCTCCGATGCACCGATGCGCTGCACGGAAATCGAATAGCTGAAGTCGACCTTCGACGGCTCGGCTGTGCCCTCAACCGGCGCGGCCTGCGTGGCGCTGGGCGTACAGACCAACGGAATGTGGCCTTCCGCAGCGAGCATCCCGGAGGTCGGGTCCAGGCCGATCCAGCCGGCGCCGGGCAAAAAGGCCTCAGCCCAGGCGTGCAAATCGGCTGTGTCTGACTTTGGTCCATCGTCCGCGCCCGCAAGCTGAATCAAGTAGCCCGATACAAACCGCGCCGCAATGCCCAGATTCCGCAACGCCTGCACGAGCAGCCAGGCGGAGTCGCGGCACGATCCGGACTGCCTTTCGAGCGTTTCTTCGCAGGTCTGAACTCCATGCTCGAAGCGCGTCTCGTAGCTGAGGTCGTCGCGCAGCTTGCGGTTCAGTTCCAGCAGCAGACTCACAGTGCTTGTCTTCTCCGCCGGCAACGCATGGCTGCGGAAGGCCGCCAGAAACGCAGTCAGGTGTGGACCGACTTCATCTGTGGATAAGTAAGGTTGAAGATCGGCAGCAAGGTCGGGCGCATAAGTGAACGGATAATCCGCGATGCCCGGTTCCAGGAAGAAAGCAAAGGGATTGACGGGCGATAAGTCGGCGACGAGGTTGACGTCAATAGCCAGCTCGTTGGTCTTGCCAGAGAAGATCACCCGCGCCAGGCGATTGTTGAACGGGTCTAACTGCCAGTTAATAAGATGATTGGCTGGAGTAATGTCGAGAGAGTAACTTGGGATCGGCGTTTTTGCATGAAACGCCGGCCGCAACCGAATGACGTGTGGACCGAGAGATATTGCCTTGTCGTATCGGTAGCTGGTCCGGTGATTCAGTGCAACCTGTATTCCCATCCGCCCTCATGCGGCCCGCTTGTGGAGTTCAGGCTCGCCACCCACCGGCATTGCAGCCCGTCAGCCTCGCCAAGGGCCCTGGTTATGCAGGGGTGTAAGGATACGTTAGCATATTGGTCACTCGCAGCCGGTGCTCGGAAAGATTGGCGGCGCGGGCAGTGGCGGAAGCAGCGAAAAGGCCGAGACGGCACGTATACTGTGATTTCGGCATCCGGAAGCGGCAAAACAGCGCCGCGTCCCACGGCATTTGAACAGAGGAGCGCAGCAACATGGCAAGAAGCGTGAACAAAGTAATTTTGTTGGGCAACGTGGGCAAAGACCCGGAGATTCGCTCAACCGCCGGGGGCACCATGGTTGCCAATCTGACGCTTGCCACCAGCGACCGCCAGAAGGACCAGCAGGGCAACTGGCAGGACCGCACCGAGTGGCACAACCTGGTCGCATTCACGCGCACCGCGGAGATCGTGCGCGACTACGTAAAGAAGGGCTCCAAGCTCTACATCGAGGGCAAGATAACCACCCGCAGCTGGGACGACAAGGAGTCGGGCCAGAAGCGCTACAAGACTGAAATTCTGGTTAATGAACTGGTGCTGCTCTCCGGCCGCGAAGAAGGCGCTGGCGGGCAGGCGGGCGGATACAGCCGCGCCGCCAGCTCATCCGGTTCCTCTGCGAGCTTTGACCAGCGCCCGCAGGCGGCTGCCGGAGGGCATGATGAATATGCTCAGTCAGCCGAGATCTCGGACGACGACATTCCTTTCTAGGCATTGGCGTCGCCTTCCCATCTTTCCCACCATCAAAAAACCATCTCCCCATTCCCTTCGCAGCGGGCGCTCGCGAGCAGCCCGCTTGTGTTAGATTGACGCCATGATCTCAAAGGGTTTGGCAATCATTCTGGTTACACTGGCAACGGCGGGCGTCTCCGCGCAGACGCCTGTGAAACATGCCGTGCCGGTCACGCAGGCGCAACCGGCGGCCCCCCAGGCACCGATCCGGCCCGATTGCGGCGGCGTCCCCTGCGAAGACCAGCAGCTCCGCACCATCACTGTGGTTCCTAGCCCCGCGCCCGCGCCGTGGCCCATGCATGACAAGATTCTGTGGGCCGCGCTGCTGGTGCTGACCATCGTCGGCTACGCGGGCGTGACGCTCGCTGTCTCCACGCTCAAAAAGATTGAAGCAAACACCGCCGCTGCGGTTACGGCTTCAAACGCAGCAGCTGAGACAGCCCACGCTGCGCTGCTGCACGCGCAGGCGCTGCTGAATGCCGAGCGGCCCTGGGTTCTGGTTACGGCCGAGCCGGTGCCGGGCGTGGAAAGCAGCTATGAGATCAAAGCCACCAACGGAGGCCGTTCGCCGGCAAGGATCACCGAAGCTCTCGACCAGACTGTCTTTGTAACGGATGAGGCCAAGCTGCCCAATCCCATCGTCTACAACAAGCCGCCCGCGGGCGAGCGGTTTGTGCCCATCATTCTGCTGCCGGGCGAGTCGTCCACGCTGATGAAGATCAGCCGCGACGATGCGCGCGCGCTGAGCGGCACCGACGACAGATTCCTTGAGATCGAAAGCTGGAAGCAGCGGCTGTTTCTATGCGGCAAGATCACGTACTGCGATCTGATCGCGCCATCGGGCAAGCAGGCGCATGAGAGCAACTGGTGCTGCTGGTACATCCACGGCAAACAGCGGAGTGCACTGGTTCCGGCCGGCTCGCCGGCTTTGAATTCGCATACATAGAGGACTGAAAAACAGCGTTTTTTAGGAAACCTTGTGAGGCTTAAGCCCTTTGTCGAAGCCTCGAAAATGAGCCATTTTCGGTGTAAGATGTTCGATCCCAGCAAGATGCAGCCAAGAGGGGGGTGGGGTGGGTGTTTGCATGGTGGGGTACAGACCGGGCGAACGGCTCCCCAAAAATGAGGCAAGAACTAAGAACCGGCGCCCACCAGGCTGTCAAGATTGATTGTGCGCGCTTTTGTCGAATTGATCTGCACTCCGGGAGAGATTCAAGGCGAAACAAGTGAACGCAGTTTGATCGATTGACACCGATTGTCTCTTTGACAGAGAGCGAGCGATATGCCATATTATGCCAATGACGTCACAACCGACTATCCGTGTCAATGCTGGAACCAACGCTAAGACTACGCTGAGCTCCAACGGAAGGATTGTGATTCCTGCGGCCATCCGCGCAGAGCTCGGCGTTGCTCCCGGCGACACACTGCTGATGAGCGTGGAGGATGGCGTTCTGCGGATTGAGTCATACGCCACTCGCATCCGGCGCGTTCAGGAGAGCCTGAGGCAGCTTATTCCGCCCGGCAGGATTCTTTCCGACGAAATCATCGCCGATCGCCGGGAAGAGGCTCGCCGCGAAGAGGAAGAGTTGGCTCGCGAACTGGCATACAGCGAAGAGCTCGCGCAGAAAGCCAGTTAAATGGCCGACCAGGTCGTCCTCGACTCCTCAGCCCTGATGGCCTTGTTGCGCGGTGAACAAGGCGCACAGTACGTCCATCTGGCGCTCGGCCGCTCGTGCATCTCAACCGTCAATATCGCAGAAGTCCAAACAAAACTGGTAGGGGCTGGTTTAGATGATGATTCAGCGTGGCTTCACATCGCGTCAGCAGGGTGCGACACAATTCCGTTTGATGACAATCTGGCCCGAATGGCGGGATCGCTTGTGCGCGTCACCAAACCTTTTGGCCTCTCGCTCGGCGACCGCGCCTGCCTGGCCCTCGCCATTGACAGAAAAGCTACTGTCTACACCACAGACCGCATCTGGAAAAAGCTTGACTTGCAGATCGACGTTGAATTGATCCGATAGGCTGGGCAAGACATTGGAATCTACAGAAAAAGGTTACCAAGGATGACGGAACTGGACAAGAAGCAGCACGCCATCGCGCCTGACGTACTGGAAGACGTCCTGGGTCATCGACTCGATGTTGTGTTTTGCGGGACTGCGGCTGGCAAAAAGTCGGCTTCGTTGGGGTTGCCTTATGCCGGCCCCGGCAACAAGTTTTGGGGCACCCTCCACGCTATCCGCCTTACTGACCGGCGGCTTTCCCCAGCAGATTTCAAACTGCTCCCCGAGTTCAAGCTTGGGCTCACGGATGTCGCGAAACGGTCGTCCGGAGCGGACTCGGAACTATCTGCTGCCGATTTTGACGGGTCGAGGTTGGAGGAACATCTTCTAAATTTCGCTCCGCGCGTCATTGCCTTCAACGGTAAGAAGGCTGCGTCTGCCTTTTCCGGAAAGCCCACCGGGGAACTCCTTTATGGGCGTCAGGAAACCGCAATAGCAGAGACAATCGTCTGGGTTCTTCCTTCGACTTCTGGAGCGGCTAGTCGCTACTGGAACCTTGAACTGTGGCACGAACTGGCAGCGTTCATTCGACTTAGTAAATGAACGATCCCGGATCAATGGGCGGATCGTTTTGACTAATAATCCCTATCGTCCCATGCGGTG
>Ga0182030_10026204_pt1 | contig 10568 bp, 11 predicted proteins | sample 812S3MmetaG_FD_121299 | JGI IMG/M metagenome (GOLD analysis project Ga0182030, IMG submission 121299) | Permafrost microbial communities from Stordalen Mire, Sweden - 812S3M metaG (Illumina Assembly) | ecosystem: Environmental > Terrestrial > Soil > Wetlands > Permafrost | place: Sweden... | reverse complement strand
GGCCAAGTTCGCCGGACGGCTTTGGTCGGCGCACATGAACCATTCACCATTTGACGTTGTGGCCTGGCGCGGAAACAGCGCACCGTACAAATATGATCTGCGACGGTTCAACACGATCGGCTCCGTCAGCTATGACCATCCGGATCCGTCCATATTCCTCGTGCTGCAATCCGTGACGAACACCCTGGGCGTGGATGACATCGACTTCGTGATTTTCCCGCCACGCTGGCTCGCCATGGAGAACACCTTGCGTCCGCCCTGGTTTCACCGCAACGTCGCGAGCGAATTCATGGGGCTCATTCATGGCGTGTACGACGCCAAAGCCGAGGGCTTCGCGCCGGGCGGAGCATCTTTGCACAATTGCATGAGTGGGCACGGTCCGGACGCCAGGACATTCGATCGTGCGCGCCACGCCGATACCACCCGTCCCGAGAAAGTGGACGGCACGATGGCCTTCATGTTTGAAACTCGCCGCATCATTCGTCCCACGCGGTACGCCCTGGAATCCGGGCTGCTGCAGCAGGACTATTCATCGTGCTGGCAGGGGCTCGAGAAGCGCTTCGATCCACGGTCCCGCTAGCCAGCCGTGGATCTGCACAAAGGCTCTTGTCAATGAGGCTCAACGAGACGCACGACACGAACCTTCGCAGTTGGGTTTCCGCCGCCAACGATGCGGGAACGGATTTCCCCATTCAGAATCTGCCCTTTGGCATTTTTCGACGCCGCGGCGGCTCGGAAATGTATCGTGGCGGGGTCGCCATCGGCGACCAGGTGCTGGATCTGGATGCGGCATGGGCCAGCGGCGCATTTCCTTCAGCACAGATCGGATCCGCGGCATCGCGAGCGTTGACCTGCGCCAGGCGGCCCACTCTGAACGATCTTATGAGTCTGGGATCGGAGTCGCTTTCCGGCCTGCGGCTGGCTCTGTCCCGCGCACTGCGTCAAGGTTCTCCGCAACAAACCGCTCTGGAAGCCTGCCTGGTGAGTCAGACAGACGCCCAGATGGCGATGCCGGCACAGGTTGGCGACTACACCGATTTCTACACGTCCCTGCATCATGCAACTGCGGTCGGCAAACTCATGCGTCCCGACAATCCGCTGCTACCGAACTACAAGTGGGTACCGATCGGGTATCACGGCCGTTCGTCCTCCATCGGCGTGTCGGGGCAGCCTGTTAGGCGACCACTGGGACAGAGGATGCCCCCTGGGGGCGACTCGCCAGTGGTAGGACCGAGCGAGCGGCTCGATTACGAACTCGAACTTGGTGTTTTCATTGGCCAGGGCAACGAACTCGGGTCGCCCATTCCGGTCGCGGCGGCGGAGGCCCATATCTTCGGTCTATGTCTGCTCAATGACTGGTCGGCGCGCGACCTTCAGGCCTGGGAGTACCAGCCGCTGGGACCTTTCCTGGGCAAGAATTTCGCGACCACGATTTCCCCCTGGATCGTCACCTGGGAGGCGCTCGCCCCCTACCGGATTCCCTGGGCCCGCGCCGCGGGGGAGCCGCAGCCCCTACCCTATCTGCAGTCGCAGGAGCTGCAGAACTCCGGGGCAATCGATATTGCACTCGAAGTGTACATCGTGACCGAAAAGATGCGTGCCGAGGGGGTTGGACCGTATCGGCTCTCGCACAGCAATTTTCGCGATTGCTATTGGAGCGTCGCCCAGATGGTGGCTCATCACACCATCAATGGCTGCAACCTGCGTTCGGGCGATCTCCTGGGAACGGGGACGCAGTCCGGACCGACGCCGGCGGAGGCGGGCTCGCTGCTGGAACTCTCCTCTGGCGGCAAGCAGCCGCTGACCTTGCCGAATGGGGAGCAGCGACGGTTCCTGAGCGATGGCGATGCCATCATCCTGCGTGCGGCCTGTGAGCGCGCGGGGTGCGCCCGGCTGGGCTTCGGGGAAGCGCGGGGGCGCGTCGTCGCGGCGCCGGGAAGTCAGCTCGATGCCGAGTAAATCAGTCGAGCGACTTCAGCTTGAGGAATACCTGCCGTATCGCCTGTCCGTCGCCGCAAACGCCGTGTCGCGCCTGATTGCCCGGGCCTATGAGGATCAGTTCGGGTTGACGATACCCCAGTGGCGTCTGATGGCTGTTCTGGGTGATGAGGGTGCGCTCACCCAACAGTCGCTGTGCGGGCGCACGCTCATGGACAAGGTCACCGTCATGCGGGCGGCGCAGGGACTGACCCGGCGGCGCCTGGTGAAGCGCCAGCCGAACGCGCAGGACGGCCGCTCACATCGCCTGGATCTGAGCCCAACCGGCTACACTCTATATTGCAAGGTCATACCGCTGGCGCGAGAATATGAGTCACAGCTCCTGGCCGGCATGAAGGCGACCGACGTGGCTCTCCTGCACCGACTGCTGCGCCAGGTCGAAGGCGTGGCCCTGGCCAATAGCGAAAGGGTTCAAGCGCCTTGAACGACCTGAGTATTCTTCGAGCCCGCGACCGCCGGGAAATGCCCTGGAAGAACGGCGGTGGTCTGACGAGTGAGGTCATCGTTTCCCCCGTGGGAGCCAGCTTCGAAACTTTTGACTGGCGGATCAGCATCGCAACCATTCAGACCAATGGTCCCTTCTCTGAGTTGCCCGGTATCGACCGGCGGCTCGTCCTGCTGGAGGGTTTGCTTGCCTTGAGGATTCAAGACCAGGCGCCCATCGAACTTTCTCCCAACGGTCCACCTGTCACATTAGCGGGTGAGCTGCCGGCGTATGCCGAGCTGATAGCGGGGCCCGTGACCGATCTGAATGTGATGACCCGGCGCGGCCGATTTCGCTCTACCATCGAAGCTCATACGCTGAGCGCCCCGGTCATGGTCCATAACAATGAAGTCAGCACAGTGCTGATCGCCACTGAACTGGTCGACATTGAGTATCAGGGCCTCGAGCATAAACTGCAGCCGCGCGACGCCGTCGTGCTGCGCGGCGCGAGCGCCGCACGACTTGCTTCAAGGGCCGCACCGGCCATCTTCTATGTCATCGAAATCGCGGAAGTTCACCCGGACGGCTGAGTATCCGGGGCTGCGAGGCCCGCGATCGCCGACCAATCCAGCTTGTCGCCGCCCTGCGCGAGGAGGGTCAGGAACCGGTCTCGAAGCACGCTTGCGAAAGCCAGGGGCACCCGCAGTTCGTCTGCAGCAGCAAGTACCAGTCCAATGTCCTTGTGCCCCAGCACCGCGGAGAAGCCAGCGGGCTCAAATTTCCTGTCGGCGATCAATGCGCCATAGGTCTTGTAGACCGGAGCGTTGAACAGTGTGGAGGTCAGGATTTCGATGTACTGGTGAGCGTCTATGCCGCCTTTGCCGACGAGGGCCACGGCTTCGCCGAGCGACTCGATCACAGATGCGATCAGAAAATTGCCGCTGAGTTTCACCAGGTTCGCCGATTTCGGCGCCGCTGATACGACAAATGTCTTCTGGCCGATGGCATCAAGCAGCGGCTGGACGACCCCGAGAGCTGATGTCTCCCCTGCGGCGATGACAAAAAGCTGCCCCGCAGCGGCTGCCTCGGGACGACCGAATACCGGCGCTGCAACAAAATGCTGAGCCGCCTCGGCGTGCCGCGCAGTGAGCTTGGTCGACAGGGCGACGCTGATGGTGCTCGAAGAAACATGGACTGCACCCGGCCGGAGGCTGGCCAGGATGCCATGGCCGCCAAAGGCCACATTCTCAACGGCCGCATCGTCCGCCAACATGGTCATGACGACCTCTCCCTGGCAGGCCTCGGCAACGCTATGGGCAATTTTCGCACCTTGCGCCGCCAGAACCTGACTCTTGGCCGGGCTCCGGTTATAAACGGTCACCTCATGACCCGCCTTCACAAGGTTGGCGGCCATCCCCGAACCCATATGACCCAGTCCAATGAAGCCGATTTTCATGGTCGTTTCTCCAATCGCTTAGAATGCCCGAGGTCCGGTGCCAAAGTCTGCCATAAAGGATTCATGGTGAAAATTCATGCAGCCGTGTCGCGCACCAAGCTTGCTCCGCCTCAGATCGAGGAGGTGGAACTCGACGAGCCGCGCGCGACCGAGGTTCGAATCCGGACGGTCGCCAGCGGCATCTGTCATACCGATCTTTCCTGCCACTACGGGCAGGGAGTGCCGGTGCCACTGCCCATCGTGCTCGGTCATGAGGGCGCCGGCGTAGTCGAGAGCGTTGGCTCGGGCGTGCGGGGACTCACGCCGGGGGATCATGTCGTGCTCAGTGGAGCATCCTGCGGCGTTTGCCCCAGCTGCCGCGCCGCGCGGCCCACGTATTGCCGGGATGCCATGAAATTGAGTTTCGGCGGCATGCGTGCAGACGGGTCCTCCCCTTTGAGTCAGGGCGGCGCCCGCATCTCCGGGGCATTTTTTGCGCAGTCCTCCTTTGCGACGTACGTGAATGCGCCGGAGTCTACGGCGGTCAAGGTACCGACGGACGTGCCCCTGCACCTGCTGGGGCCACTGGGCTGCGGCATCATTACGGGTGCCGGCGCGATGCTCGAGGCGTTGCGGATAGTCCCAGGGCAATCGGTCGTGATTTTTGGCGTGGGCAGCGTGGGCCTGGCCGCGGTGATGGCGGCCGCAATTGCCGGCGCGTCCAGCATAGTGGCCGTGGATGTGTCCGCGGAGCGCTTGCAACTTGCCAGAACGCTCGGTGCGACCGATGTCGTGCCGTCCAATGACGCGACGGCGGCAGCACTGCACGACATACAACCCTACGGATTTACGTACAGCTTTAATACGACCCACGCGCCGACGGTGTACACGCTGGCGACCGCGTGTCTCGCTAACGAGGGCACTGCCGGCTTCGTGACCCGGCCGCAAGGCGAATGGACGCTCAACGTCGGCCACCTGCTTGCGGGCGGACGGAAAATGCAGGGCATCCTCGGAGGAAGCGCCAATCCGCAGTTGTTCATCCCCCTGATGATCAATTACTGGCGCCAGGGTCGGTTCCCGTTTGACCGGCTGATCACCGAATTTGCCTTTGCGGATCTTGATAAGGCGTGGCAGGCCTCCAGGACCGGGGAAGTCATCAAGCCGATTCTGAAGATGTAGCCTCCGTTCAGGCCGCCTGCTGATCGGTGCGCTCATCGATCCATACCCTGAATGCTTAAGTGAGAAAAAAGTCGCCGTGCCGTTGAGACGCATCACCAGCACGGCGATGAGGCGGCCGCGCCAGCGGCGGGGCCGCCGCAACCGCGGGAATCATGGCCCGAGTGTGCGGTATGGTCGCCGCCAATGATGACCGCTCCAGCCCCCGAAATGCTGTAGCCACAGGCCTACCTGTGCTGACGTTTGACTTCAAGTCGTGGGCGGCTTGAGGCTAGTATCCGCTGATGTCGAATATCGCCGTCGCTGCGCCCTCCTCCTCGCACCCCGGCGAGAGCTCCAAACGCTTCCTGCCATGGCTCGTTGCCGTCGCCTTCTTCATGGAGTCGCTGGATACGACGATTCTGAACACGGCCGTCCCCACGATCTCCGCGGCGCTGCACATCGCCGCGTTGAGCATGAAAGCGGTACTGGCGAGCTACACGCTGAGTCTCGCGGTCTTCATTCCCATCAGTGGCTGGATGGCGGACCGGTTCGGCACCCGGCGCGTCTTCGCCGCTGCGATCGGCCTGTTCACCCTGGGTTCTTTTCTGTGTGGCCTCTCGGGCAATGTGCACCTGCTCGTGGTGTGTCGGATCCTGCAGGGCTGTGGCGGAGCCATGATGGTCCCGGTCGGCCGCCTGACGCTCGTCAGAACATTTGCCAAATCAGAACTGCTGCGCGCGATGAGCTTTGTCTCGATTCCGGCACTCGTGGCTCCGATGCTGGGGCCCATCGCTGGAGGCCTGATCGTCGGCTACCTTCAGTGGCGGGTCATCTTTTTCCTGAATATCCCGATCGGCCTCGCCGGGCTGGTGCTCGTTTATCTGCACCTGCCCGATTACCGCCAGGATAAGACACATCCTTTGGACGTTGTCGGCCTGATTCTGTTCGGGTCCGGGGTCGCTTTGCTGTCGTACGTGCTGGAGATCTTCGGGGAGCACACCTTGGGGGCCTGGGAGATCTCCGGACTCGTCGCGATTTCCGCCATCCTGCTCACCGGATACGGCATGCATGCCCGTACCCTGGCCTTTCCGTTGCTGAATCTCGCACTGTTCCGGATTCGCACCTTCCGTGCCTCGGTGAGCGGCAGTTTCTTCACCCGTTTGGGCATCGGCGGCGTTCCGTTTCTCCTGCCACTGCTCTATCAGGTGGGGCTCGGGTATACCGCGATCGAATCCGGTCTGCTGATCATGCCCCAGGCGATTGCCGCCATGAGTATGAAGGCGCTCATGCCGCGTCTGCTGAAGCGGATCGGCTATCGGGCCGTGCTCATTTCCAATACCCTGATTCTCGGCGGCCTGCTGATGCTCTTTGCGACGATTGGACTTGCCACGCCGGTGTGGGTCATCGTACTGCAGGCTTTCCTGTATGGCGCCTTCACGTCCCTGCAGTACACGAGCATGAACACGCTCGTCTATGCGGATATCTCGCCGGAGGAAACCAGCCACGCGAGTTCCATCGCAAGCACGATGCAGCAACTGTCGATCAGCTTCGGTGTTGCCACCGCGGGTCTGACCACCGCCCTGTTCGTTCCCACCACCGGCGCCAGTTCCGCAGGAATGATCCATGGCATACACCGGGCTCTCATCGGCCTTGGCATTCTGACGCTTGTCTCGACGGTTGTGTTCCGCAGCCTGAAGGCTGGCGACGGCGCCGACGTAAGTCAGCACAAGGTCCTGCACCTCGGCGGGTGACTTGGATGTCGACCTGGGGAGGCGGCCGTCCCGGGCGATTGGGCTCACACGCGGACGGAAAGCCGTCCGGCTGGTGGGTCCCTATAATTGAATATCGAGGAATAAAGCTGGATCGCCGCCTGAGCGCGGCCGAAATCAATCGCACTCCTCTCTTGGACCGTGGACACGATTTCGACCGGCGCAGGCTCCGCCGGGACCACAGCGCGGACCGATTTCAGATAGGTTTTAACCGGGACATAGTCAGCCTCGGCAAATTCTTGCCCCGCGCTCTGCCCGGTTACGTCGGCGTGGATCGCAGCCGCGCCCCTTCCCCCGTATCGGACGGGGAGCGGCGCCGCGTTCCAGATTGCAATGTCGGTAACCAAAAGAACGCTCTAACTATCGAACGTCTGGCGGCAGAATCGGCGATGGCGGTGGGACAGGAGACTCGACATGGTCGTCCGGCGAGGCGCCCGAGTGCTCCTCGTGTTTGGGCCCACGAGCCCTACCCGGATCTCCGGTTGTCGAACCCGAGCCTGCAGCGTGCGTATCCTGGTTCTCTTGCGGCCTAGCCATAATCTGATCCTCTCTCGATATTGTGACTCGATCTGAGGATTTTCGCTCCTCCTTGTGCCCGCCACCGACCGGCGCCACCCGCGAGTGGCGGTAAGAGTTGGCCGGCAAAGCCGCATGGAGGGCCTACTGCAAAGCTCAGGTCTAGGACTGGTCAGTCGGGATCGTGCTCCTGCCACCAGATGTAGAAATGCAGCAGACCCGATACCGCAGCCATGACCAACGCGAGGCTCGTGATACCAGCCGCGACCTTGACGATCATCGGTTGCCGGGCAAGGTGCAGCGAGACCGCAATTCCGCGCAGACCGTGCGGTACAAAATGGGCCGCGAGAGCCCCGACCAGGACCGAGAGCGCTCCGCTCAGGGCTGCCAGCGCAGCGGTCATCTGTCCCGAATCGGGCTTATGTCACATCAGAAAGTCGAGCGTGTGGCGCCCCCGTCTATCACGATGCTCTGACCGGTGATGTATCCGGCAAACTGGCTGCACAGCCAGGCCACCAGGGCGCCAACGTCCTGCGAATCACCGAAGCGACGCGCGGCGATGCGATAGTCCGCCGTGAAACGCGCCACCTCGTCTTCGTAGCTGGTGCCATTCCCAAGTGCCCGCGCCGCGAACTGTTCCCGGGTGAAGGCGGTGTGAAACATTCCGGGCAGCACGTTGTTGATCGTGACGCCGTGCTGGGCTACGCGTAACGCGACGGCGCCGGCATAGTTGATCAAGGCCGCGCGGGGCGCGCCGGATAGGATTCGCAGTTCCAAGGGGAACTTCGCTGCGATGGTTGTGATATTGACGATTCGGCCCCAACCGCGTTTCACCATCCCTTCGAGCACAGCGTTCATGAAATGCACGGGACTCAGCAGGCCGGTGTCGAGACTGGCCCGCCACTGTGCATCATCGATCAACCGATAGTCCTCGGTCATTGGCGGTGGCGAACAGGTCGCCACCAGGATGTCCGGCTCGGCACAGGCGGCAAGAATGCGCGCGAGTCCCTCGCTCTGGGAATGATCGGCCACCACCGCGATTACGCTGACACCGGTCGCTGCAGCGATTTCCGCAGCTGTTGCATGCAGGCGCGCCTCACCCCGCGCCGACAGCACCAGATCCACGCCTTCGCGCGCCAGCGCAAAGGCCGCCTCCTTGCCCATACCGGCGCTGCCGCCGTTGACTATGGCCTTGCGGCCGCGAATTCCCAGATCCATCGTCCTGCTCCTTGCATTCGCACATCATCTCAATCAGTCGCATCGTCTCATTTCCGACAACGCCCGTTGTTAGCGGAATTTGCGGCGCTGCCGTTGTAACGGTCCCCTCACTCGGATTAAGTATGCGCCTCATAAGACTCAAGAATATCCGAGGGGGAGCACATGTTCATCAGATCTGTGCATCGCGATCGTGTACTCGTGTTTTGCGCCGTATTTGTGGGTGCAGCACTGAATTCTGCAAACGCACAACAGTCCCCCGATCCAGGCGGTACCGCGACGGTGACCGAAGGGCAACTGGAGGAAGTTGTCGTCACAGCAACCCGGCGCGAAGAACAGACGCAGAAGGTCCCCGTGGCGCCGTCAGCCATCAGTGGCGCTGAACTGGAACAGGCTGGCGTCCAGAACTTCTCGGATCTGGCGAATCTCACTCCCTCGCTGGCCGTTGCCCAGGCACCCGGCGGATTCAATTTCATCAACATCCGTGGCGTAGGGGTTGGAGTCGCGACCCCTTTCCAGTCCGCCGGCGTCCCGCTCATGGTCGATGGCATGTATCTCCCACACTCGGAGAACTACATTCAAAGCGAGTATTTCGACATCGATCGAGTCGAAGTATACCGGGGGCCCCAGGGGACCTTTGCGGGCCAGAACTCAACGGGTGGCGCGATATTCGTCAACACCGCACAACCGGAATTCGGCGATTTCTCAGGATGGGCGCAGCAATTGGTCGGAGACAATCACTGGTACCAAACGCAGGCGGCGGTGAATCTACCCATCGATGACGAATGGGCGGCACGCATCGCCGTCAACGCCGAGAAGCGCGACGGTTACACTCACGATCTGGGGCCGGAAGGCTCGGCCGGGCTCTTCAGCAGCGGCTCCTTCGGCGACCCCGGAAACCTGGATCGCTTTGACGTTCGCGCCAACCTGCGTTTCCGGCCCAGCGACGCTGTGGATATCCGGCTGCAATACGACAACGTCGATGAACGCGATAACGGACCTGCCGATATTCCGAATGGGAACACTGCCGCCTTCTATACGCCCGGCGGCGGCGCGTATCAGGGCAACTTCAATGATCCCAAGGACATCCCCAATCCGCGCACAGTGAGTTACGACTACCCGCAAAGTCGGGACCTGCGTATCAACCGGGCTTTGCTGAACACCGACTGGAAGCTGGCGGGTGACCTTGAGCTGAAGACCGTCACCGGCTATCAGTACTACCAGTACGTCACCGGACAGGACGCGGATTACGGCAGCCCCTTCACCGGCGCCATCGATTTCGAGCCAGGTCCGCAGGTGGCGACTCTGAATTCGACCCGCGATACCTACTACACGCAGGAGGTGGATTTATTGTCAACGGGAGACAGTCGCCTGCAATGGGTGGTCGGCGCGGACGCCTATCACGAAGTCACTCCCGTGCATACGGCGGTTGATGTCTATACCTACGGTCCTCTGACTCCTCCCGGAGTTCCGGCGTTTCCGGCAGCTCCATACGGCCCGGCCAATCCGTTCAGCGGCATCATCCTGAACTACTATCAGCAGGACAAGAGCTACGCGGGCTTCGGTGAGCTCACTTTCAAGCCGGTCGATCAGTTTCAGATCATCGCCGGGGCGCGCTGTATGAGTTCGGCGTCAAGACCACGACAGCCGACCATCATTTGCGTGTGAACGCCAATCTGTTCTACGAGGACTACTTCAATTACCAGACTCCCTTCTCCGTTCCGGGCAGTGCCGTGCCCCTGATGCTCAACTCGGACTACCTGCATACAAGGGTAGCCGAGGATACGACTCCGAGCGTGGTACCCACCGATGAATACGGGCCCTATGACGCCCTGCCCGCAGGTCATTTCACCTGTACCGTTCTCGGGATCACTACGAATCGATGCGTTACGTTTACCGGCGAGTCGATGATCTTCGCGCCGAAGGCGAGCGTGAATGCCACGATTGCATATGACTTTGTATTTCTGGGTGGTATGGCGCGACATTCAGGATGAGAGGCTCGCGTCAATCAAGATGAGAAGGGATCACGCGGCCAAACGATCATGCTGCAGTT
>Ga0182030_10026203_pt1 | contig 10568 bp, 7 predicted proteins | sample 812S3MmetaG_FD_121299 | JGI IMG/M metagenome (GOLD analysis project Ga0182030, IMG submission 121299) | Permafrost microbial communities from Stordalen Mire, Sweden - 812S3M metaG (Illumina Assembly) | ecosystem: Environmental > Terrestrial > Soil > Wetlands > Permafrost | place: Sweden... | reverse complement strand
GAAGCCCCGCACCACGGCCCACTCGTAGAGGCCCACGGCATAAGGGGGGTGCTCTTCGCTATTGGGTGAGGCATACAGCGACAGTTGCCCGCAGGCGTTGTTGAGGACCAGGTAGTCGGGCTGCCCGGAGGAGTAGACCCCGCCGCCCAGCTGACCGGGATCGACCAGGTGCACCCGGATCGGTGAACTCGACTGGCGGGCCCGCACCACCGTGCGCTCCAGAACGCACAGGCCCCAGGAGCCCAGACCCACGATGGCGAACTCGATCATCGGCCGATTCCGGGACATACGAAGGGAGCTCGGCGTGGAGCCGAGCTCGCAGGGTGGGATGGACACCAGAATTTCATGCTCACGCCGGCCCCTTCTTCGGCATCGCCGCTACCCCAAGGTACGCCGTAGCCGAGGGCCAGGACAAGCATTTGCGCCTGGAGGCGCGGGTTGACAGGTAAGCTCGAAGGAGCCCAGGCCTGAAGTTTCACCGCCGTTGCACGACACCGCAGCGACAAGACGTCGGAAGTGAGGACGATGGACGACAACCCTGGGACGCTGAAGCTGGGCTCTTTCACGGTTCACCGGCTGGGATTCGGCACCATGCAGCTCACCGGCTCCGGCGTGTGGGGACCCCCCGAGGATCACGACGGGGCCATTGCCGTCCTCCGACGGGCCGTCGAGCTCGGCGTCGACCTCCTCGATACGGCCGACTCCTACGGGCCCGACGTGGCCGAGGAGCTCGTCAAAGAGGCGTTGCACCCGTACCCCCAGGGGCTGAGAATCGCCACCAAGGCCGGGTTCCTGCGGCCGGGGCCGGGACAGTGGGAGGAGTGCGGTCGCCCTGATCACCTGCGCCGGCAGTGCGAAGGCAGCCTGCGGCGCCTGGGGGTGGAGCGCATCGACCTGTTCCAACTGCACCGGGTGGACCCCGACGTCCCCGCCGACGACCAGTTCGGTGTCCTGAAGGAGTTGCGGGACGAGGGCAAGGTAGCCGAGGTCGGACTGTCCGAGGTCGGTGTGGACCAGGTGGAGGCGGCTCGCCGGATCGTGCCGGTGGTCAGTGTGCAGAACCAGTACAACATCGCCCTCCGCGGTGCCGATGATGTGGTGGACCACTGTGAAGGCCAGGGGATCGCCTTCATCCCGTGGTTCCCCCTGGGCAGTGGGAAGCTGTCCCGTCCCGGCGGGCCCATCGACGAAGTGGCCAGCCAACTCGGGGCTACGGTCTCCCAGGTGTGCCTGGCCTGGTTGCTGAAGCGTTCGCCGGTCATGGTGCCCATCCCCGGCACCTCCTCACTGGACCACCTCGAGGAGAACTGCGCGGCAGCCGGCCTGACCCTGACCGACGACCAGTACCAAACGCTCACCGACGCCCGTAAGCCACTGCGCCGGTGGGCGTTGACCGGCTGAGGGGAGCGGCGCACGTCATGACGGCCGACCTGGTGATCCGCAACGGCCTGGTGGCCGACGGCAGTGGCGGGGCGATGTATCGCGCCGACGTCGCCGTCGAGGGGGACCTGGTCACCGCGGTCGGGGACGATGTCGGCCGGGGCCGGCGGGAGTTGGATGCCGAGGGCCTGCTGGTGACTCCGGGCTTCGTCGATCCGCACACCCACTATGACGGTCAGGCCACCTGGGACCCGCTCCTGGCGCCGTCGTCGCACCACGGGGTGACCACCGTGGCCATGGGGAACTGCGGGGTGGGCTTTGCTCCCGTGGGGCCGGACCGGCATGACTGGCTCATCGAGATGATGGAAGGGGTCGAGGACATCCCCGGGACGGCGTTGCACGAGGGCCTGCGTTGGGACTGGGAGTCCTTCCCCGAGTACCTCGACGCCCTGGAGCGCCAGCCACGGACCATCGATGTCGGGACCCATCTGCCCCACGCCGCCCTCCGGGCCTTCGTCATGGGGGAGCGGGGAGCAGACCCCACGGCCCATCCGGACGACGCCGAACTGGAGACCATGGCCCGCCTGCTGGCCCAGGGACTGGATGCCGGGGCTATCGGAGTGTCCACCTCGCGCACCGAGCGCCACCGCACCAGCACCGGTGAGAACCTCGGGACCCTGCGGGCCCGGGAGCCCGAGCTGTTGGCGCTGGCCACGGTGTTGCGGGAGCAGGGCCGCGGGGTGTTCCAGTTCCTCTCGGACAGCTACCGCACCACAGACGACGAGTTCGCCCGGTCCGAGTTCGAACTGGTCACGGCCTTCGCCCGCACCAGCCACCGCCCGGTCAGCTACACGGTGCAGCAGGACATCGTGGCGCCCGAACGGTGGCGCGACCTGATGGCACTGGCCGGGAGCCTCCAAGCCGAGGGGCTCGACGTCAAGGCCCAGGTGGCCCCGCGGCCGATCGGGGTGCTGTTGGGCCTGCAGGCTTCGGCCAATGTCTTCACCCCGACCCGGGCGTACATGAAGATCGCCGGACTGCCCGTGGCCGAGCGTATCGAGGCCCTGCGCGATCCTGATCGGCGCCGACGGATCCTGGAGGGTCACGCCCAGCTGACCTCGGGATCCGATGCGTTCACCGGTTACGCCTTCTTCGGTCGCTTCGACGACATGTACGTCCTGGACGATCCGGTCGACTACGACCTCGACTCCAGTCGATCGCTGGCCGCAGTGGCCCGCCAGGCAGGGGTCGACCCCCGCGAGTACGCCTACGACGTGCAGCTGCAGCGGGACGGCGCCCAGCTCATCTACACCCCCCTGTTCAATTTCGCCCACGGCAACCTCGACGACGTCCACGAGATGATCACCTCACCGGTGGCCATGTTCGGCTTATCGGACGCCGGAGCCCACTGCGGCCAGATCTGCGACGGGAGCATGACCACCACCTACCTGTCCCTGTGGGCCAGGGACCGCCAGGGCCACGATGGACTGCCCGTGGAGTCGGTGGTGCACCAGATCACCAGGCGACCGGCGGCCCACTTCGGATGGCTCGATCGGGGGCTGGTGGCACCGGGCTACCTGGCCGACCTCAACGTGATCGACCTCGAGAATCTCGGGTGCGCCCCGCCCGAGATCACCGCCGATCTGCCCGCCGGCGGGCGCCGGCTTCTCCAGGCGGCCACCGGCTACCGGTGGACGCTGAAGCGGGGTGCGGTGACCTTCGAGGACGGGGTGCACACAGGCGAACTCCCCGGCGGACTGGTCCGGGGCTCGAGGTCGGCACCCGAGGGGACCGTGGTTGCCCACGCCTGAGGTCCTGTCCGTGGTCCTCGACCACGGCGCAACCGGACCCGACCGACCTGCGGTCAAAGACCTGGACCAGGCCCTGACCTACCTCGAGCTGCGGGAAGCCGCGGCGGCAGTGGCCTCGGGCCTCTCGACCCGGGGGGTGGTCGAGGGCGACCGGGTGGGCCTCCACCTGCCCAACTCGGTGGACTTCGTGGTGGCCGCTCTGGCGTGCCTATGGACCGGCGCCATCTTCGTGCCCCTGGCCACCACTGATCCACCGGCACGGCTGGCGGGCATCCTGGCGGACTGCACCCCGGCCCTGGTGGTGACATCCGACCACTCCGACCACTCCGACGACGCCGGCGACTCGGGCGACGCCGACGACGCCGGCGACGGCCCCGGGGCGAACACGCCGATGGATGCCACGTCGTGGGTGCCCATAGGCGCGCTGCGACTGCCCGGAGCAGAGCCGCCCACGCCGAGCCATTCCACAGAGCGAGGGGCCTATGCCATCTACACCTCGGGTACCACCGGGACTCCCAAGGGGGTGCTGATCGGCAACCGTGCCTTCGCCGCCGCCGTGGCGGCCACCTCCGAGGCCCTCGGGCTGAACGGGGAGACCCGCACCCTGTGCGTATCGCCGTTCCACTTCGACGGGTCCTTCGGCACGTTGTTCCCCACCTTGTACGCCGGTGGAGCGGTGGTCATCCGACCCCGCGAGGCCCTGCTGTTCCCCCGCACGTTCTTTTCGGCCGTCAAGCGTGAGGCCGTCACCTACACCGGGTTCTCGCCCAGCTACCTTCAGCTCCTGCTGTCCAGTCCCCAGATCGGCCAACTGGCCGACACCGACCTCGGGGTGGTGGCCCTCGGCGGCGAGGCCAGCTCTGTCGCCGACATCCGCTCCCTGTGGGCCGCCGCGCCCCAGGTGGCGGTGTTCAACCGGTACGGTCCGACCGAGACCACCATCGCCGTCACCCACGCCTTGGTGACACCGGAATCGATCGCCGGGGGGACGGTCTCGATGGGACGGCCCCACCCCGGGGTGACCTTCCATGTGGTCGACGAGGCCGATCGGGTGGTCGAGGCGGCCGACCAGGTGGGCGAGTTGTACATCGGCGGGGACCAGCTGATGGAGGGGTACTGGGGTGCGCCGGCGCTCACCGCCGAGGTACTTCGGACCGACGTGGTGGCCGGACAGACGGTCTACCGCACCGGTGACCTGGTGTACCGGACCGACGATGGCGAGTACGTCTACATCGATCGAGCGGACCGGGTCATGAAGCGGCACGGTGTCCGTATCTCCCTCGTCGAGCTGGGCGACGCCATGCGCGGGCTGGACGGCGTGTCGGCGGCGGCGTGTGTGGCCTTCGACGACGGAGGCCAGACCGGCATCGTGGCCTTCGTGGTGGCCGACGGTCCGGTCGACACTCTCGACCTACGACGGGCCGCTGCCCACCGGCTCCCCGAGTCCATGCTTCCGGACCGGATCGAGGTGGTCGACAGCCTCCCGCTCACCCGTTCCAGCAAGCTCGATGAGCGCCGGCTGCTGGCCGAGGCCGGGTTGGTCGAGTTGCGGGGCGGTGCGGCACCGGCGGGACCGGCCCCGAACTGAAGGCCGGCGCCGGAGGGCTAGGCGTTGGCCATGACCCAGCGAGGGCGCGACCACAGCTGCCAGTGCTCCAACTCGCTGTATCCCAAGGCGCTGTAGAGCCTCTGACCGGCTACCGAGGACTGCAGCAGTGAGCCACTGGCCGCCCCCGCTTCGAACTGTTGGTCCAGGACCGCCCCGAGGAGGCGACGGCCGTAGCCCAGCCCCTGGCGGTCGGTCCGGGTGGCCATGGACCACACCACGAAGAGCCCGTCTGCCACCGAACCGGTGAAACACGATTCGAGCTGGTCCCCGTCGAACAGGCCCCAGGCCCCCAGGTCGCCCTCGGTCAGGACCCGATCGGGCACGGCCGCCACGGCGGAACCGCGGTCGAGGCCGTAGGTGTCCGACAGGAGCTCGCGGGCGGCCGGCAGGTCCTCGGGGGAAAGGGCCCGCACCCCGGACTTGTCAGCACCCGGTCCTGTCGGACTGTTCAGCTCCATCAACGGCAGGGCCCCTACGTCCACCCATCCGATCTCGACCAGTTTCTGCGCCGTACCCAACCCCGGGCCGGCCAGCATGATGATGGCCGGCCGTCCCAGATCGAGGATCGGTTGAAGGCACCGGTCGGTGAGCACGGCGGGGTCGGCCGACTGACTGAAGGCCACGTTGTAGTTGACGTTGCGCTCTCCGCTGCAGGCCACCCACCAACTCTCGCCGACCTCGTGGTGCGCGGGTGACGCCCACAGACGGGCTGCACTCCCCAGGGTCTGTCGAAGGTCCCGCTGGCTCCGCCCCATGGTGCCGGATCATAGTGCTGGCCCTCCCGACCGTTCGATGATCGGCCCTGTTGTTCGCGCCTGACCTTCGGCCCCCGAAGGTCCCCCGTTACCTCCGAGGTGCTTCGGTATACTCCGCGCTCATGACCACCCCGGCTCGGGCCCACCATCGTCAAGCGCACTGTGCCCACTGACAGCCTCTTCCTCAACGCCCCCATCCACCGCACGGTGGCGGCGGGTGAGACCATCTACTCCGAGGGTGAGGTCGGAGCGCACATGTACGGGATCGTCTCGGGCGAGGTGACGCTGCACAAGGGCCCGGCGTCTGTGGCCACCCTCGGTCCCAACGACGTGTTCGGCGAGCGGGCTCTCATCGACCACCTGCCGCGGAACCTCACCGCCGTGGCCACGGTGGAGACCGTCCTGGCCGAAATCGATCGGAGCCTGTTCCTGTTCCTGGTGCACGAGTCGTCGACCTTCGCCCTGGGAATCATGGGGGCGCTGGCCGGCCGGTTGCGGGACTACGACGAGCTCATCGCCGGCCGGGCCGGCGGAGCGGCGGGCACGGCCGTCCCCCGGTAGCGCCGAGTCACAACGGCCCGCCCACGGTTCGACGGACTGGGTCCTCGGTGCGGCACCGCTACCCTGGGGCCGATGCAGCGGTCGGTGACTCTCGAGCAGCGGAAGTCCTGGGAGGACGACGGATGGTGCGTGCTCGAGCAGGCCATACCCCCTGACGACCTGCGGGCGGCGCAGGCTGCCCTGACGAAACTGTTCCCGACCGCCGACGAGTTCGCCCACGGCCGCCCGGGTGACGGTCACGAGCGCTGGCGGACCTGGGATGCCTCATGGCCGGAATTCCCGTTCCGGTCCCGCTCCCTCAACAACGTGGTGGTGCACGACGTCCTCATCAATCTGGCCGCAGACTTGCTGGGCACCGACGACGTGAGGATGTACATGGCCATCGCCTCGGCCAAGTACGCCGGGCAGCCTTCGGAGTACAACCAGCTCCTCCACACCGACTTTCCCAACCACACACTGACGGTGCCCCGGCCGGAGATGGGCTATCAGCAGGTGGAGCTGTTCGTGTACCTCAGCGATGTGGATCCTGGCAACGGGGCCACCCGGTTCGTGTCCCGTACCCGAACCGGTTCGATCCCGGTGGAGCGGCACACGTTGAGCTACGAGGAGTTCGGCGAGCTCTACGAAGACCCCGGGGTGGCTTCGGCTCCGGCCGGATCGGTGGTGGTCTACCGGCCGGATGTCTACCACCGCTCGACCGACTTCACCGATCCCTCCCGGGCCCGCTTCATGCTGCATCTCGCCTTCCGGCCCTCCGGCGTGGAGTGGGGAGGATTCCAGTCGTGGCCCATCAAGGGGTTCTCCTCCGAGTGGCACAATTTCGTACAGGGGGCCACGCCACGACAGCTGTCGATCTTCGGCTTCCCCCCTCCGGGTCACCCCTTCTGGACCGACGAGACACTGGCCGGTGTGGCCGGTCGTTACCCGGGGCTGGATCTGGCCCCATGGCGGGAGGCCCGGGCCGTCACCGGCTGACCGGCCCGGCTCCGGTGACCCCCGGTCTCAACCGGCCGGCGAGGACGGTGCTAGCTGGGCGTCGATCTCCTTCAGGTCGAAGTAGTCCCGCCACCGGGTCACCAACCCGTCCCCGTTCACGTCGACCACCGTGGACCCGTGGATCTCGATCGGTATCGTGCCCCCGAGGGTTCCCCGTCCGATCCACTCGAAGGCTCCTCCGGTCTCGTCTCCGTGCACCCAGAGGATCTCCTGGCGCCAGTCGGGAAACGAAGCCTGGGTCATGGCCTCGATGGCGGCGATATCCGTGGTCGGAGGGTTGACCGGATCGCTGAAGTGCGCACCGGGGGCGAAGAAGGAGGGGAAGTCCCCGGCAGGGCCCAGCGCCTCCTCCAGCCTGACCGCCCATGGTGTCCAGTCCATGGACCGCAACCGTACTCCTCGGACCTGCGGCCCGGCGGCGACGGGATCCGTGTCACCGGCCCGAGATGGAATCTCCTCGTTGGCGCCGTTCACCAAACGAATGCTTGACGGGCGGACGCCCATCCAACAGACTGCCTTTGAAGATGGCCCCCTCAGGGGGGTTGGCGGTACGAGTGATTGCGTCAACCGGCGCCTTTGCTCCCTGTCAGGGGGAGACCATGAGAAACGTCCTGCACACCATCCGTAGCGCGGTCACAAACACGAAAACCCCGGGCGGAAGGGCCGGCACCACCGGCCGCCGTCCGTTCCGCTGGGCGGCCCTGATCATGGTGGCATCGCTGATCGGCGGAGCGTTCGCCCTGCTGGGCTCGGTGACCTCGGCCTATGCCGCTTCACCGGCCTCCACCGCCAGCGCACCCACCAGTTCGACCATCGTGCTGGGCCAGTCCGACACCGACGTGGCCACCGTGACCGGGGACGACACGAGCGGCAGCCCCACTGGCACGGTGAGCTTCTACCAGTGCGGACCGACTCCCACCCCGACCGCCTGCACCTCGAACTCCGATCAGGTGGGAACGGCGGTGGACGTCACGGCGGGCTCCGACAACACCTCCACCGCCACCTCGGATTCGTTCACCCCCACCGCTACCGGCTACTGGTGCTTCGCCGCCGACTACTCGGGCGACTCCAACTACAGCCCCAGCTCCGACGACACCACGGACGGGTGCTTCGAGGTCACCAGCGCCACCTCGTCGACCGCCACCGCTCCGACCAGCTCGACCATCACTCTGGGGGGAGACAACACCGACGGGGCGACCGTCTCCGGTAACGCCGCCGGTGGCAGCCCCACCGGCACCGTGAGCTTCTACGAGTGCGGACCAACCGCCACTCCTACCGCCTGCACTTCGACCACCGATCCGGTGGGCAGCCCCGTTGACGTCACCGGGGGCCCCGACGACACCTCCACCGCCACGTCGGTTTCGTTCACCCCCACCGCCACCGGCTACTGGTGCTTCGCCGCCGACTACTCGGGCGACTCCAACTACAGCCCCAGCTCTGACGACACCACCGACGGATGCTTCGAGGTGACCACCATCACCTCACCCATGGTCACTGTCCCGTCCAGCTCCACCATCGAGTTGGGAGCGGGCAACTCCGACGAGGCCACCTTGACCGGCAACGCCACCTTCGGTAGCCCCACCGGCACGGTGAGCTTCTACGAGTGCGGGCCGAGCGCCTCGCCCACCTCCTGCACCTCGACGACCGATCCGGTCGGCGGCCCCGTGGGCGTCACCGCCGGCCCCGGCGACACCTCCACGGCCGACTCGGTCTCGTTCACCCCGACCGCCGCAGGCACCTGGTGCTTCGGTGCCACCTACTCGGGTGACTCCAACTTCAGCTCCAACGCCGACACCTCCACCGACGAGTGCTTCGACGTGACCGCGGCCACGACGTCGACCACCACCACCCCCTCCGCCTCCACCGCCGCCCTGGGGGTGGCCGTCCACGACGGGGCCACGGTGACCGGCAACGCCGCCGGCGGGAGCCCTACCGGCACGGTGACCTTCTACCAGTGCGGCCCGACCTCCACCCCCACCGCCTGCACCTCGACCGCCGACCAGGTGGGTAGCGCCGTGCCCGTCACCGCCGGCGCCCACGACACTTCGACGGCGACCTCGCCGGCCTTCACGCCGACGGCCCTGGGATACTGGTGCTTTGCCGCCGACTACTCGCCGGGAAGCGCCGACTACGGCGCCAGCTCTGATGCCAGCACCAGCGAGTGCGTGAACGTCACCCAGGGCACGTCGACCACCACCACCGTCCCCGCCAACACCACCATCACCTTGGGGCAGGCGGACACCGACGTGGCCACGGTGGCCGGCAACGCCGCCGGCGGGAGTCCTACCGGATCGGTGTCCTTCTACGAGTGTGGCCCCTCCCTGTCCGCCACGGCGTGCACCTCGAGAGCCGATCCGGTGGGCAGTGCCGTGGATCTGACGGCGGGGGCCCACGACGACTCCACCGCCACTTCGGCCCCGTTCACCCCGACCGCCGTCGGTTACTGGTGCTTCGCCGCCTTCTATTCAGGTGACACCAACTACCAGGCCAGCTCGGACACCCTGAGCCGCGAATGCGTGGATGTGGAGGGACCCCTCACCATCACCACGACGTCGCTGCCCCATGGTCTGGTCAACGAGCCCTACTCAGCCACGCTCCATGCCGCCGGCGGAACGCAGGCGTACTCCTGGAGCCACACGGGAACATTCCCCTACGGGATCGTCCTCTCCAAGACGGGGGTGGTGTCGGGGAAGACCAAGGTGAGCGGCAGCTTCACCATCGTGTTCAAGGTGGCTGACTCCAGCAAACCACGCCAGTACGCCACCGAGACCCTGAAGCTGGTCATCGATCTCACCGCGGTCGCCACGTCGACGTCGACGAAGCCGACCGACTCGACCGTGGTGTTGGGAACGGGAAATACCGACACCGCCAAGGTCACCGGCGACAGCGTCGAGGGGAGTCCCACCGGCACGGTGACCTTCTACCAGTGCGGCCCGACCACCACTCCCACCGCGTGCACCTCCACCGCCGCCCCGGTGGGCAAACCGGTGACCCTCACCGCCGGCGCGCACGACACCGCCACGGCCACCTCCTCATCGTTCAAAGCCACTGCCACGGGGTACTGGTGCTTCGCCGCCGTCTACTCCGGCAACTTCAACTACGACTCCAGCTCGGACACCGCCACCCACGAATGCTTCGATGTGACGGCGGCGTCGACTTCGACCACCAGTGCCCCGACCGACGCCACCATCGAGCTGGGCCGCAGCGACTCCGACAGTGCCACGGTCGCCGGTAACGCCCCTGGGGGTAGTCCTACCGGTACCGTGACCTTCTACGAGTGCGGACCGACCACCACGCCCACGGCATGCACCTCGACCACCGACCCGGTGGGCAGCCCGGTCGATGTCGCCGCCGGCTCCGGCGCCACGGCCACGGCCACGTCGGTGGCGTTGGTCCCCACCTCCACCGGTTACTGGTGTTTCGCCGCCGACTACTCGGGCGACACCAACTACGACG
>Ga0182030_10026202_pt1 | contig 10569 bp, 11 predicted proteins | sample 812S3MmetaG_FD_121299 | JGI IMG/M metagenome (GOLD analysis project Ga0182030, IMG submission 121299) | Permafrost microbial communities from Stordalen Mire, Sweden - 812S3M metaG (Illumina Assembly) | ecosystem: Environmental > Terrestrial > Soil > Wetlands > Permafrost | place: Sweden... | reverse complement strand
GCTCGCCTCCGCTTCCCCAGCCACTTCCGAGTCTGAACTGGAACCGGTAGAATCACAATGAATTTACAGCGAACAGCAACTGTGTTCTTTTCCCCGTGTCTCAACTGAGGGGTTCACTCTATTTATCGGTGTTTATCGGCGTTCATCGGTGGCCATTTTTCAGTCACAGCTTTTCAAAAATATTCACTGCCCGGAATCAATCGTTTGCCGTCCACACGCGCCGCAGCCCCGAATCCCGCGTCTAACATGCGGACGAGAAGTTCTCATCGACATCAACTGCAACGGCCGTCTCAACAGTAAAGAGCCAGCGGCAAGACCGCCGGCGTTACATCATTTCGAGGCGCTGAGGGTTTCGGCTTCGCGGGCGCGGCGCATGGCGAAAGGCGTGCTGCGCACGATACCCATCACGATCGACGAGAAGCGGTAGTCGTTTCTCGCGGCGTCGCGCACGATCGAGCGCACCACCGGCATGTCGTAATATTCAAGCCCGCGGCCGAGCGCGTAGGTCATCAGCTTCTCCGTCATCGTGCCAACGAAGCGCTCAGGATGTGCAAGCAGCGCTTTGCGAAGATCGTCGACGCCGTTGATCTTCGTGCCGTCGGCGAGTTGGCCGCTGGCGTCGATGGGCAAGCCGAGGTCCTTGGTGCGCCACTGGCCGATGGCGTCGAACTGTTCGAGCGAGAAACCGAGCGGGTCCATGACCTTATGACACGTTGAGCAAGGCGGGTTCCTGCGGTGCTCCTCGAGGCGCTCGCGCACAGTAGTAATCTTGCCGCCTTCATCACCTTCTTTCAAAGCGGGCACGTTGGGCGGGGGCGCGGGAGGTGGCGTGCCCATGATGTTCTCCATAATCCACTTGCCGCGCAGCACGGGCGACGTGCGGGTCGGATAGGAAGTCACGGTCAGGATGCTGCCCTGGCCGAGCAGGCCGCGGCGGTTTTCGTCGGCAACCGTGATGCGGCGGAACTGGCTGCCGTAGATGTTCGGGATGCCATAGTGCTTAGCCAGGCGCTCGTTGACAAAGGTGTAGTTGGCGGTGAGAAGGTCGGTGACGTTGCGATCCTCTTTGAAGACACTGCCCACGAACATCTCGGTTTCGGTGCGAAAGGCTTGGCGGAGATTTTCGTCAAAGTTCGGGAAGGTGTCGCCGGCCGGATTCACGCTCGCGAGATTGCGCAGGAAAAGCCACTCGGCGGCGAAGTTGGTGACGAGCGCGTCGGCCTTCGGATCGGCAAGCATGCGCTTCACCTGCTTCTCGAGAATGGCGGGCTCGTGGAGTTTGTTCTGCGTGGCGACGCTGATGAGCTCGTCGTCGGGGATGCTGCTCCAGAGGAAGAAGCTGAGGCGCGACGCCAACTCGAGATCGTTCAGGCGATTGATGCTGCCGGGCGCGGCGTTGGCGGGATCGGCCTCCATGCGGTAGAGGAACTTGGGATCGCTGAGGATCAGGCGCAGCGCGGTTTCGATGCCGGCGTCGAAACCGCCCTTATTGCGGCCTTTCTGGTAGAAGCTGAGGAGAATTTCGAGATCGGAATCGTTCACCGGCCGGCGGTAGGCCCGGCGCGCCAGCGTCGAGAGGATGCGGCGGGCGCAGGGGAGTTCTTCCGATTCATTCCCCGGATGGCAGGCGAAGATGCGGCGGCGGCTCGGTGTATCGCCGGACCCGGTGGCGTTAAAGGGGCCGGTGATCTGCACGCGGTTGATGATCGGGATGCCGTTCATGTCCTGCAGGTCGAGGTTGCGCGTGAAGGGCTGCAGTGGTTCGACGGATTCGGCATTGTTGCGCGCCAGAAAAGACACGCCGATTTCATGCGGGCCGGCCTTCAGCGGGACCTTCGTGCGCAGGCGCGCGTCGACGGTGTTCCCCGCCACTCCCAGATTGTTATCCATCATGCGGTTGTCTTCTTCGCCGCCAACGTGCGAGAGAAAGACGCGACGGCCATCGACCGTGACTTCGATCTGATGCGGATATTCGAGGCCGGGCATGTAGCCGACGATGTTGCGGAGCAGGAAGATGCTGAATTCGTAATCGCCGTCGAGCGGCAGGTTCTGATGGATCAGGATGCCGCCGCGCGTCCCGAGGGGCAGGCCTTCGATGTGCTCGGCCTGCGCGAGGGTGGGCGGAAGCACGTAGACAGTGGCGACGGGGCCGAGGCTGCGGTCGCCGACGGCGAGGCTTGCAACGGTGCGCGAGGCGGACAGATATTGTTCGAGCAGAGACGGCGAGACCCGCAGGACGTCGGCCATGTTGTCGAAGCCGTTGCTCTCGTCGTCGGCGGGGAGGAGGGAGGTGATATCTACGTTGAGATTGACCAGGTCGCGGATGGCGTCCTGATACTCCGTGCGATTGAGGCGGTGGATGCTGGCGCGGCCGGGTTCGGGGCGGGAGATGGCGGCGCGGTCGAGGGCCGTTTCGAGTGAAGAGGCGAACTTGTCGAGCGTGGTCTGGTCGGGGCGTGGCATACCGACGGGAGGCATGCTGCGGCCGTGCAGCTTGCGGATGACTTTTTCCCAGGTTTCGGCGCTGTCGCCGATGTGATTCGTGTCGATTTTCTCGAGGGTGAGTCCGCCGGTTTTGACTCTGTCGCTGTGGCAGGAAATGCAATATTTGTCGAGGAGGGCGCGTTCGTCGCCTGGCGAGAGCGTGGGCGGGGTGGCCGGCCCGGAGGGCTGCTGGGGCGCGGGGTAGAGCACCAATGCGGCGGCGCACACGGCCGAGACGAGATACAGAGATCGCACGATGACTCCTTAACTTCCTTAGCTATCCGTCATGCTATCAAAACCACCTGTTATGCTGCGTTTTAGCCCACGTTTAAGGAGTGCACCGTCCGCCACGCTTTGTCTTCAATAAGCGCCGGGCTTTGTGGGCGGTAAAAAATGACCTGTCCTTTTTGCGGACATCTGGAAGACCGGGTAATCGATTCGCGCGAGAGCCGGGAGGGGGATTCCATCCGGCGGCGGCGACAGTGCCTGAAGTGCGAGAAGCGCTTCACCACCTACGAGCGCATCGATGAAGTGCCGTATATGGTCATCAAGAAAGACGGTCGGCGCGAGAAGTTCGACCGGCAGAAGGTGCTGAACGGACTGCTGAAGGCGTGTGAGAAACGGCCGATCAGCATGGCGAAGCTGGCGGATCTGGTGAATCAGGTGGAAGCGCGCGTGACCGATTCGCCGGACCGGGAGATTACGACGACCGAAATCGGCGAATTTCTGATGGACAGTCTGCGCGGGGTCGACAAAATTGCCTATGTGCGGTTTGCGTCGGTGTATCGGGATTTTCAGGATGAGCAGGCGTTCCTGAATGAGCTGCGTAGTCTGACGCGACCGGCGCCGGGCAGTAACTGAGTTGATTCGCCGGCTGGCTCTCGCCACGTCGATCGCCATGGTTGCGGCGCTGCCGCTTCCGATGTGGAATGCCACGCGGAATCTCGTGACGCGACCATCTTTGCCCGCGGTGGTGTGGATTGCCGTGGGCATCGCGTATGTCTTCTCGGCGATTCTGCCGCTGTTTTACGTCGCAATGTGGCGAAACGACGAAGAAGTGCGTCTGTCGAAGCGCCTGCGATGGATTTGTCCTGTGGGCGCGCTTTGTGGGGTGACCGTGATCGTGACGCAGATACCGCCGACCACTTTCACAACGCTGCTGAGCATGCTGGCCACGCTGTCGTGTGTTGGGCTTTTAGTCGCGATGTTCCGGAGCCCGGGTGGGGTTGCGCACAGATCACGGTTTCTGCGATGGATGACGTGGATAGCGGCCGCGAGCGGTTCGTTGTGGTTTGCGCTCAATTTGCTCACGCTGGTTTCGAACCCGGGCGCTGGGGCGGTGAGAACGCTGTTGGAGCAGGTGTGCCTTTTCACGGCGCCGTCTCTGGTGGCTCTGGAACATCGATTCCGATAAGCTTTCCTGAGGAGACCATCATGTTCCGTAAAGCCGCTCTTCTCTTGTCTGCCGCGATTTCGCTTGCCGCGCAGAACAACATGAATCCGACGATCCCAGGCGAGGTGAAACAGAACTACGCGCGCACGAAGGATCTGATCCTGCGGGCGGCGTCAAAGATGCCGGACGAGGGCTACAGTCTGAAGCCGACGTCGGAGGTGCGGACGTTCGCCCAGGTCGTCGGGCACATTTCTGAAGCGCAGGCGATGATATGCGGCGGGATCGCGGGTATGCCGACGCGGGTGGACACGACGAAGACTGCCAAGGCGGACGTGATTGTAGAGCTGACGAAATCGTTCTCGGTGTGTGACAAGGCGTACGACCTGATCGCCGATTCGAATATCGCGCAGGTGGGCGGCGCGGGATTCATGGGCGGGACAATGGTCGGCAGGCTCTACGGCAATCTGATTCACGACAACGAAATGTACGGCACGATGGTGGTGTATCTGAGGCTCAAAGGCATAGTGCCGCCATCAAGCGAAGGACGCGGGCGGTAATTAGTCGGTCTTCCGTCCGGCGGGACCGGCTGGAAGGCAGTCCGCGCCGCTGCGGGCCTTCACTCCCGGTCACTTGACCTGATCGCTAGCCGCCGACCAGGCTGTTGAATCTCTGATATCCGCCGCGGCTCACCGGTATCTTCGTTCCGTCCGTGAGAATCGCAACCCAGGTGTCTTTCGTATTCGGCTCAATGCGGGTGATTCTCTCGATGTTGATCAAAAAGCCACGATGCACGCGCACGAATCTCTTCGGATGCAGAGCCGCTTCGAGACTGGCAATCGTCTGCTGCTTCAGCCATGTTTTGCCCTCGCTGCGGAGCGCAACGTAGTCGTCCTGTGCTTCGGCGTAGTCAAGCTTGCCCGCGGGAATTACATGCACGCGCGCCCCGTCTTTGACGACGATGCGCTCCAGATACTCACCGGCAGGCCGCACCGCCGCCTTGAGTTCGACGGGCAATGACGCCGGCCGCACTTCGCCCTTCCGCTGCTCGATCTTCCGCAGTGCCGCGCGAAACCGTTCCTCGCTGAAGGGTTTGAGGAGGTAGTCGACGGCCGCGGCTTCGAAGGCGCGCATCGCATACTGATCGAACGCCGTGCAGAATACGACGGCGATATCGGGATCGATCAGCTCCAGCACTTCGAATCCATCCAGCTTCGGCATTTGTACGTCGAGAAACATGACGTCAGGCCGGTGTTCCGCCGCGGCTTTAACCGCCTCGAACCCGTTCGCGCATTCCGCCACGATTTCGATCGCCGGCTGGTTTTCCAGATACTCACGCAGCACGCGGCGCGCCAGGTGTTCGTCGTCCGCAAGGATGGCTTTCATGATGCGTTCACCGGAACAACCACCGTCACTCGATAGACGTCCTTGCTGGCTTCCACATCGAGCCGCGCCGCTCCGCCGTAGCGGGCCTCCAGCCTCTGTCTGACGTTTGCCAGTCCGATGCCGCTGCGGCTGTTCGGGGCCAGCGGGTCGTAGGGGTTCTCAATGGTGAAGCGCATGCCTTCTTTCACGATGCGTCCGAGCATCAGGATCGATCCGCCTTCGTCCAGCAGCGCGATGCCATGTTTCACGGCGTTCTCGACCAGGGGCTGGATCACCAGCGCCGGCACCTCGCAGTCACCGCAGGCCGGCTCCACGTCGATCGACGTCCGCAGTTTCGTTCCGAAGCGCACCTGCTCCACTCCCAGATACATGCGCGTGAGCTCGATCTCCTCGCGAAACGGAATCGACGCGCGCTCACCGAGACGCAGCGACGTGCGGAGAAAATCCGCCAGCTGGATGCACATTTGGCGCGCCCGCATCGGATCGCTGGCGGTAAGTGAGCTGATCGAATTCAGGCTGTTGAACAGGAAGTGCGGATTGACCTGCGCCTTCAAGGCGCGCAACTGGGCTTCGCGCGCCAGAAGTTCCGAGCGCCGCGAAGTCTGTGCCTCGATCACGACATAGTGGGTCGCCACTGAAAGCAGATAGATCATCATCGACATCGCGCCCAGCACCGGACTGACTGCCGTGAAACCGCGCTCGAGTCCAGGCAGCGCGCCCGAGAGGCTGCTGACAACAACTCGCCCCACCATCGTCACGATCACGGTAACGACGATGGCGGCAAGCGCCCACTGTCCGTACAGACGCAAGGTGTTTGTGGATCGGAGCGGCAGCGCGCGGCACATGAACCACGGCGTGATGCAGACGAAGGCCAGCACGATGACAACCGGAACTGTGAGCGCAGTCGCTTCGAGCGCGGTGAGCGATCCCGCGCGCCACATCAGCAGGCCGAACGGAAGCCCGACCGGCACCCATGCAAGGAGGTACAGCAGCGTGGCCTTCCAGCTGTGAAGAAGCGGGTGCATCAGTTGCGGATCTCAACGCCGCCAAAAACCGCGGCGCCGGTCACCACCAGGGTTTGCGTTTCCACGCCGGGCTCCGGTCTGGGAGGGATGGTTCGGTCATCGCAGCCGCCCAGCACGGCAGCAGTCTTCATCACCACCTTCCAGTTTCGCGGTACGGCTATTTCGATGCCTCCGAAGACGGCGTTCAATTCGAGGATAGCGGTGTGATCCGGGGAGGAGATGGCGGCTTCGGTAAGGTCGAGTTGCACCGACCCGAATACCGCATCCACCTTCCCGCCGTCGAACTGCTGCGTCTGCACGCGCCGATTCACGGAGCCGAAAACCGTGCTCTCTCGCAGCTTGTTTCCGAAGAAGCTTTTCCCGCCCATCGTAAATGCGCCGGTGAATCCCGCATACTGCGAGTGACTCTTCTCCTGCCAGTCGTGCAGTCCGATGCGTCTCTTTTCGCGCCACTCGCGGTAATCGATACGCCGTTTTTCCCGGCGTTCGCGGACTTCCTGCTGCGTGGCCCGCATCCTCTCCTGCCATTGGCGAAAATCCATCGGACGCACGAGCATGGTGACACCGCCCGCAATCAGGGCGATGGGCCAGAAAACCCCGCCGTTCACCGGCAGAAGATGGAGGTTTCCGAGGATCAGAAGGATTCCCCAGGCGATCAGCGCCATCCCCCAGATCACGGAGACGGGGTGTCGCCAGCGCTCCAGCATCGTAGCGCCCCAGAACACGATAAAGATTGGCCAGTACGCCTGAATATCGGGGATCGGCAGCACGCCGATGTTGTCTAGAAAAAGCACCGCGCCGGCAACGATCAGGAGCAGCGCGAAAACGCTCCCGCGCGGCAGGTCGCGGAGGTTCATTGAGTCTTCCCGGACGTCGCCCATCGGTACAACTCCTCGATTCCGGCCGCGATGATTGTCACCGGCCATAGCTGCTGGTAGCCCGAGATGTGGATGATGTTGAACTGCCCCATGACAAGAAGGGCGCCGGTCAGTATGAACATCAGCGGAAGCAGCAGGTGGCCCGGGTGAACTGTTCTCATGTGCTCTACCTCGAAATCCGATAGTAAAGGCTTCCGGGACTTCGCCGCAGCCCGTTTTCGGCGAATGCCGCCCGGCTACCGGTGAACGCCGCGGGATTCCATGCCATAGCGGAGCAGTGCCGCCGACCGGTAGATTCCATGAACGAACTTCCCGTAGGGCATGGTCAGAAACAGGGCGAGAACGATTCCCAGATGAAGAACCAGCAGAAAGCTCATCGAAGCCGTTTGCCGCAGAGCGAGGAGCGCGAGACCCGAAGCTGCAGTGAGAAGTAGCAGCACGGTAAAGGACGAGCGATGCTTCATCGCAACCATCCCCAGCGTTCCCGCAAGCAGTGCGAGGCCGCCGGAAGTGCCGAGGATGACCGGTACGCTGAAATATCCGAAGGGCGCCCGCAGGCCTAACGCGTCTTCGTAAAAAGCCGCCGTGCAGGTGGAAGCGAAGCAAAGCGCGAATCCATAGAAAGTGAGATGGTGGAACCAGCGGCGGGGGCCTCGGTCGAGGTAACGGAGCATCAGCACGTCGCGCAACGGTGTTGCGATGAACGCGGGCGACTGGCCGCATTCACGCCAGAACCGGATCAGGCCGGCGGCACAGAGCGCGATTACCAGAAGCGAAACGATTCCGAACAACCCGACCATCGTGGCTTTGGGAATGACGCTGTAGAAATTGCCGCCGCGCCCGGCGAGAAGGGCGGGCACGATCAATCCGAGAGAGATGAGGATCCAGTTCGGAATCGGGCGCGGCCAAACATACTGGCGATAAGAATCATTCCGGATGCGTTCGAGGAGTTTCGGTACGTCGACACCAAATTCGTGCGGCGGCGCGTACTGGCACGCATCGAGGCACTCGCCGCAGTTGTGGCAGAGGTTCGCCAGATAGTTCACATCGGCGGCGGGAAAGCTCTGCATCCGTTCCATCGCCGGGAAAACGGCGCAGTATCCTTCGCAGTAACGGCAGGCATTGCAGATGCGCAGAATGCGTTCGGCTTCGATGAGTTCACCGGGCTGCACGGGCCGCCTCGCGTCCGGCTATTCTGCCGAACACCGTGCCGATCGTCATGCCGATCCCTGCCAGGTAACCCTTGCCGAGAATATTTCCCGCCATGATTTCTCCGGCGGCGAAGACGTTTGACATGCCCTCGACCGCGGCCTGTTCGTTCACTTTCAGGCCGAGATACGTGAACGTAATGCCTGGCCGCAGCGGATATCCGAAGAACGGCGGCGTGTCGAGCGGCTGCGCCCAGTTGGTTTTGTCGGGATCGAGGCCATGCGTGCGGCAGCCGTCAAGTTTCGTGTGATCGAGCGGGCCGGGCACCACGGCACTGTTGAAGTTGCGCACGGTGACGCGCAGCGGATCAACTGGCAATCCGAGCTTCGCTGCCAGGTCTTCAACCGAAGCGGCTTCGATGGCGGGAAACATGGACGGCATGAATCGTCCCACTGCTTTCGCGTCGAAGATCGACCAGGCAATCTGATCCGGCTGCTGCGCCACCAGACGACCCCAGATCGCATAGCGCTTCGGCCACAGGTCTTCGCCTTCGTCGTAAAACCGCCCGCCGTTTTTATTGACAACAATTCCCAGCGGCAGGCAATCGAGGCGCGTGACGATGCCACCGTCGAACTTCGGCGCGCGCGCGTCGATGGCGACGCAATGGCATTGCGTGGCGTCGCCGACGGGTTCAGCCCCGTTGTCGAGCAGCAGCCGCAGCAGTTTCCCTTTATTGAACGGCGTGCCGCGCACGATGAAGTTCGCCGCGGCATCTCCCCAGGCTTCTTTCAGCCAGTCGAGGTTGGCTTCGAAGCCTCCCGCCGCGGCCACCAGAACTTTCGCTGGAATCTGTTCGAGGCTCCCGTTTGCCGCGATCGTGACGCTCTCGAAGCGCCCGCCATCGAACTGCAGAGCCACCACCTCGGCGTTGTAGCGCACCGCGACGTCCTTCTTTTTCGCCGCCGCGTAATACGAATTCAGTAGCGCCTTGCCGCCGCCCAGAAAGAAGGCATTGGTCCGATCCAGATGCAGCGTGCCGCCCAAAGCCGGCTGGAATCGTGCGCCATGACCCCGCATCCAGTCGGTGACACACGCCGATTCACGAATCGCCAGGTGCGCGAGGCCCTCGTTCGTCTGACCCTCGGTGACGCGCATCAGATCCGCGAAGTACTCTGCTTCGGGATAGGCTGCGCTGTCCATGCGCCGGAGATTGCGTGTGTGCCGGCTGTTGCCGCCGCGGAATTCGGGCGGCGCGCATTCGACCACCAGCACGGAGGCCCCACGCTCGCGCGCACTCAGGGCCGCGCATAACCCGGCGTTCCCGCCGCCCACGACCAGGACATCCACCACGGGTTACCGCTTCGCCCGGCGCCGCAGATCGAGAATGAGCAGCATCACACGTGTTTCCAGATCACTTCGAACCGCACGGAACCGCTCGATCGGAGAACCCATCGGGTCGTCTACCTGCCACTCGATCAGTCGTTTTGGTGCCGGTCCCGGCAGCGGATATCCGGACATGTTGACGACGATATCCCACTGTGCGGCTTCGCGGAGATCGTACAAACGCGGCAGATGGCGGGACACATCGATATCCATCTCACTCATGGCCAGAACGGTATTGCCCGTGACTGCGTCGACAGGCGCGATACCGGCGCTCGATGCGGTGAGGACGTCGCTGCCGTAGTGGTTCGCCAGCGCCTCCGCCATCGGGCTGCGGCACGTGTTGCCGATGCAGACGAAGAGTACGCGCTTCAGAGTTTGCTCAGGAATAGCTTGTGTACCCGTGAATCCTCGGTGAGTTCAGGATGGAATGTTGCGACCAGATGCCTGCCCTGTTCGACCAGCACCGGGTCACCTTCGTATTCTGCCAGAACCCTGACGCCGGGTCCGGTGCGACGGATGATCGGCGCGCGGATGAACACGGCCTCCAGGTCGCCGTCGTCCATGTGAATCGTGGCGACGCGGCTGTCGATCTGCCGTCCGTAGGCGTTGCGTTCGACGGTGAGGTCCACCACACCGAAGCTGTCCTGCGCGGGATTCTCCACTTCTTTTGCGAGCAGGATGGCTCCGGCGCATGTGCCGAACACCGGCTTCATGCGAGCGAACTCCTGCAGGGGCTCTCTGAGATCCATGAAATCGATGAGTTTGAGCATGGTGGTGCTCTCGCCGCCGGGAATTATGAGACCGTCGATGTGCTCGAGCTCTGCGGCGGTGCGTACGAGTACGGGTTCAGCGCCGGCACGCTGCAGCGCCTTCG
>Ga0182030_10026201_pt1 | contig 10569 bp, 12 predicted proteins | sample 812S3MmetaG_FD_121299 | JGI IMG/M metagenome (GOLD analysis project Ga0182030, IMG submission 121299) | Permafrost microbial communities from Stordalen Mire, Sweden - 812S3M metaG (Illumina Assembly) | ecosystem: Environmental > Terrestrial > Soil > Wetlands > Permafrost | place: Sweden... | reverse complement strand
TCGAAGTATGCCCGGATTTCGGCGTTCTTTACCTGCTTGAGACATGTCGTGCGGAACTCGCACCATTCCTCGCACGGAGTGCATTCCGCACGACATGTCTCAAGCAGGTAAAGAACGCCGAAATCCGGGCATACTTCGAGACCCGATACGATCCGCTCGGTGCCTCCATGCAGGCCGTGATGCGGGAGCCTATCTTGAACAAGACCTCCGCCTTCACGACCGATCCTCACTTCCGCCATATCGTGGGACAGGCGCATTCGACCTTCTCGCTCCGCGAAGCGATGGATGAGGGTTACTGGATCATCGTGAATCTCGACAAGGGTCGATTGGGAGAGCAATCGCTTACCTTCGGTAGCTTAGTTCTCACCATGCTCAAGAACGCGCTCTTTGCACGGGAGAAGCGGTCCCTCTTCACCGTCTATTGCGACGAAATCCAGAACTTTGTGGCATTCCATGGCGGCATCGAAACGATGCTGTCAGAGGCGCGGAAGTTCGGCGTCGCAATCGTGTCCGCGAACCAATTCTTGGACCAGTACCCGCCGGAGATGCGCGCTGCCATCCTCGCGGTCGGCACGCACATTTTTTTCCAGCTTTCGAGCGGCGACGCCGGGCAGATCGCGCAGGCGGTCGACGGCGGCAGACAAATGTCGGAGCTTCTGAAGAACCTCCCGCGCCGCCACTTTGTGATGAAGAGCGGTCCCGAACGCGCAGTAGAAGCAAAAGTCCCGCAGATCGTTGCGCCTCCGGTCGACTACACGGGTCTCGTCACGCGTTCTCATGGTCGCTGGGCACGGTCTCGTGTGCTCATCGAACGCGAGATTGCGAAGCGCGACGAGCTTGCGGAGCGGAAGCCGGACGAACTCCTTCATGACTGGGAATAACGGTCGGGGAATCGTGCTCCAGGCGCGCGACCGGCAACTTCTTCAGGAACTTGCCGTGATGCGTGTTGTCGATCGCGAGCAAGCAAGAACGGCTGCTGGGTTTAGGTCAACCAGCCGCGTAAATGTACGATTGCTCGCGCTCACACGCGCGGGACTGCTCCGGCGATTCTTTCTCGGCTCTGGCGCTGGACGGAAATCGCTCTATGCTTTGTCCGCGAAAGGGGCGCAGCTCGTCGGCGTGCCAATGCGCGGACCACGGCGGCAGAACGATGAAGTCCTCGTGGCCGATTTCTTCATTCAGCACCAACTGACCGTAAACGAAATCTATTGCGCCCTAAAGTTTGGCCAGATGGCGCAGGGAGTTGTATTCAGACGTTGGGTTCCATTCTTTGCCCCGCTCTCGACCACCGCACGATTTATTCCGGATGGCTACCTGGAACTCGATACGCCATCGGGAGTCCTGGCTGCCTTCCTCGAAGTGGACCTCGGACACGAAAGCCTCACGATCTGGAAAGAGAAGTTTAGGAACTATCTCGACCTCGCCGTTTCCGGAAACTACGAGCGCCAGTTCGGTCAAAGCAAGTTTCGGGTGCTCGTCGTCGTGAACTCAGAACGGCGGATGCACTCGATTCGAGGGGTTGCGGGGAAGCAGACAACAAAGCTGTTCTGGTTTGCGAACCTCCCGTCGCTCCGCGTCGAAGGCGTCTTCGCCTCCGTGTGGCGGCGCGCACAACCAGGCGACCCGCAGCCCCTCGTGTAATAGCCCTCATGAAATTCTGCTACGAATGTGGAAACACAACGGGAGGGGAGCCTCTCTTCTGCAATTTCTGCGGACGGAGCTATGACATAAAGCTCTGCCCGAGTCGTCACGCGAATCCGCGAACGGCTGAAGCCTGCTCCCGCTGCGGCAGCCGGAACCTCTCACTTCCGCAACCGAGAGTTCCTTTCTTGTGGCGAGTTCTCGCCGTGACGCTCCTTCTTATTGGTGGGGTCTGCCTCGCCGCTGTGTCTTGCGCACTTGTGGTTGAGGTATGGAAGAGTTTTGCCGCGCGCGGAGAAGTGTCGAGCGGAGTCGTCCTGCACGGAATAGTACTCGTCATCCTTTGGGGCTTGTGGAGCGTTCTTCCTGATTGTCTCCAGATCGTGATCCGGCGTTTGCTCAAGAGGAGACGCGTCGAGAATCGAGATTGATCCCGATCCATCCCAGAACCCTGCGGGCAATGCTACGGGCAATGCTGCCCGTAGCAGCCAACCGAAAAAGCCAGCATTTGTCGATCTCCGCTCGCAATCCCGAAACCTATATTCCGTGTGTCTCTCGTCTTTGCAGAGCCTCAAAAGCCACGATCAATCGCTGGGCGTTGCCCAGGAGAAAGGAGGAATCCATGAGCCTCTTGCCTGGGGAGAACGTACACGCAACCTACGTCCATGTCGGAGTTACCGCACAAGCGTGATGCCCATTGCCAAGTTGGAGCGATGGCTCGACGACCAGCGCAAACACCTAAATCAAGGAGGAACCACAACAGAAGGAGACGTAGAAACCGATGACCGATGAACCCCTGAAACTGCTGCTCCTCTATCACCGGGCAGCGAACGAATACCGGCTCATGAGCCATAACCAGATCCCTGACGAGGCTCGGAAGTTCATTTCCGAATGGGATGAACAACTGGCGCTCGGTACAACCCCAATTGCGCTCGATGAGACAAGGCGCCATGCGACGAACGATGTGCAGAAGTGTCGGCTGTGTACGCTGACCGCCCGGCACTCGTCCCATCTTGAGCCCCAACCTCGATTCCAAAGGAGGGAACCATGACACCCGAGAAGAAAACAGATTCGGCACCGAAATCCGCTGTTGCGCGACCCAGTTCCACCACCCGGAAGACGTGGACGCCGAAGTCGCCAGTCGAGGTCATCCTTGACCAGATCGGCAAGCAGGAAAAGAAAGTCACCGAGCTGCAGCATGCACTCGACACCGAGAAGTCCATGCTTAACAAACTGCTTCAGGCCAAGAAGGTCCTGGAAGCCACCTAGTTCTTTCTAGCCGGGAGCCTTGCCACCGGCGGGCTCCTTTTTTAATATTCAATCATTCCCAGAACTACCATCAACTGGGCGCTTTGGGGGTCGCGGAACAAAACAAATGGGGAATGCTCAGATAACGCATCGCCTTGCAGTACGAAAAGCTCGCCAACATATCCGGGGCTGCCTGAAACGAAATTGAATCTGACGCCGTAAACCTGAGTTGATAGGATCTCTCCGCTTTCTTCCTCTTCAAGTCCCCAAGCCTCACGAATCGCCGGAAGCATAGCGATCTCTCGCCACTCGGCAGAAGTTATGGGATATGGCATCATGTCGGACATGCCATGAGCATAGAAAATACACGTTAGCTGTCAAGATATCCTGTGGCTTCTCACCGTAAGAACGACCTATTCATCGCTGCCCTCAATGAACTCTCGCAGATGGCACGCGAGATTGGTAAGTTGCCCATTACGCATCCGTTGGGACTGAACGAAGGGATGCTATAAGAGCACACTGTCGCGTCCGCGCGATTATAAGTCACAGCTTGGAGCACGCCGTTCACGTCGAACATCCGCAGCAGCCACCCATACGAATCTCAAAAAAGATGCTTCTTCAGAGCCTTGACAATTGCATCGTAGACTGCCTGATCCCTCGAATCTGGAAGATGAATCTGAATGTTGTAATGCAATTGTGCTTGCTGTAGTTTTACCGACTGCTCTTCCTCTTCGAGAACCTTCTCTTCCGGTGGATTGTATACCGGCCCCGGCGGGGGCCTCTATTCGGGGCCAGGCGGCGGTCTGTATTCAGGGCCAGGCGGCGGTCTGTATACGGGAGCTTCGAAAAATCCTTTTCGCAATAATTGGCCGACCAGGGCGGCGTTTCTTCGGTGCCTGCTAGAACGCAGACTTGAAGACGAGTATCAGATTCTGAAAGAGGCTTGGGGATTGTGATTCCTTCCCGTATCGGTCTGAACACTTGGATCAGCACAGTTAAGAGCTGCACCGAGTGCAATTCGGCCACCAGTTGCGGTGCCGAAAGGTGCCGCTTACGGCAAATCTCCCCGCCTTGTGCAGCCGAGTTCATACGCTACCATTGAGAAAAGCGGCCCTAGTTCCGAGGCGCTATTCCCTTATTGAAATGTTTTCTCAGTTGCTCAAATATCTGTTCCCAGGTTCGACAAGTCCCCCGATGAGGGCTACACGCACTTGACAGAACGGACAAAATATTTTGTGATTAATAACCCGGCGCTAGGGTTTACTGCGTTATCTATATCTTAGGAAGCCCTGGGCGGATGGGAAGTGGGTCTACGGGAAACCTCGAACGAATCAGAAGTGTTCCTTAGGGGGTTATTTTCCCAGGTAGTGAAACACTTCATCGAGCCAGTCGAACATCACTCGATGCTTCAGGCCGAAGTTGTCGATCTGGCGGTAGTTGCCCCCGTCTTCCGGTGTGAACAGGTGCAGAGCCGTGTTCTTGTTCGCTATATTTGCAATGGTCTCGCGAGCTTGCTGAAGAAGCTCCGGGTAATCATGCGAGTCATTGAGAGCGAGCGTAGGGCACGTGATGCTGTGCGTATCCACCTTCATCTTCTTGATCGCTTCGGGACTGGTGAGGCCCCAAACCCGCGAAATAATTGAGTGAGCATTCGAGGCCAGCGTTTCCTTGCCTTCAGATCCGGGAAGGACGTGTTCGAGAAACAACGCTGCGATAGGCTCCATATCAGAAACCAACGGGTCGACCACGCACGCGGCGATGCGGTGCTCATGTGCTGCGGCGCGGGTCATCATATATCCGCCGCCTTCGCCTCCTCCATAAGCGGCAATCCGAGAAGTATCCACATCGCTCCGCGCGGACAGGTAATCAATCACGGCTTTTACGGGTACTTCGGTATCGGGGCGGGACATGATCCCGTTGAAAGAATTCAAGCCGACGCCGGGCAGGTCAACTAAGAGCGCGTTATACCCCCGTTCAAGCGCGGGAGGCCCGACCCAATAATAGAGTTCCTCGCTCGCATTATCGCCAATGATGATCGTGGGACGCTTTTGCCCGCTGGCATCTGGCCGTAGGAAATATCCCGGAAGGACAGTGTTCTCGTAAGGGATTTGGACGACCTCGATTGGCGGATCGCTCAAGGCCGCGAACTTCTCGAAAAGCGCACGCGACTTCTCGATCATGGCCGCATAGCGCGGATCTGACGCTGGCCACGCCCACGCGACATTACGGTAATAGGTGACGGCGCGGAGATAGCTATCTCTCGCGCTGACTCGATGCCCCCGTGATTCAGCGATGTTCGCGATCTTTTCCACTTTTTCCGCAAGGGTATTCCATGCATCCCTCCAACTCTCAACGTCCCCCTCCTTTATCTGGGCAGCCGCGGAGTAGCATTCGGCAAGCTCGGAGCCTTTGAAGGCATGCTTCGCCAGGGTGAGGACAAAATCGAGATCCATGACAGGATCTCTGAAGTAAAGACTCTTCTTTTCAGAAGCGGCCGTTTTTGGTTTTTCGGAATCCATATATTCTTTAGTCGCCAGATTGTTAGGTTGTTTGTGCTCGACCCCAACATCATACGCCGTGCCAAAGATGAAGATATTACGACCTGGCGATCCCTGAGATCTGTCAGGGCACCGTCACATGGAGGAGGTTCTGTTTGTTTGCGTCCCACGCAAATTCTCCCACCTTTTCGGCACGGAACAGTTGCGTACAATGAAACAGATTCTCAATCAAGAATGGCGGTGCTCGGTCGGAGCTACCGGAACCGGCAAGTCTCCGCGTCTTGCACCCCGGTTTGCCAACGGTATGATTGTTTTTCTAAGCATCGATATTAGTGTTGCTCGTGAACAGGAGTGGGCCTTATCCCATTACCCCGAAGCGACGGAACGTGCTCATGTTCGGGGTTCCAGAACGGTTTGCCAGAGGTGGCAAAGTAGGTTCGAATGGCGTTCAGGCCCCGCAGCAGTGCAGGACATTTCTTCGAAAAAGAAGAAACTTCGCTTGTAATTCCTACCAATTTTCTAGGTTCGAATGTGGAAATAATCTCGGGAGCGAGTTCGATCATTTGTTCGATCTCGGGCAGCGGATAGGCAAGGAAAAAGCTGACTGTTTTGTTGCTAAGAGTTAGGTTCGAACCAAACGCGCCAAACACTTCGCGCTTCTGCTGTGGCGTGCCTTTCTTCAGCCAAAGGCGCGCATGGGCAGCATAATCGAGGGCGCCCGCCGTCTCGTCAAGCCCATCTCCAGTTTGCTGTCGTTCGCCCTGCCCTAGATCAATCCGCTTCAGTTCCGCGAGCAACCGTTGTTTTTCTGCTAGAGCTTCTTCTTTGCTCAGGAGGGTCCAGCCCACACTATCTTGTTTGATGATGAAGCGGTTCAGCTCCGCAAGCTCTTGCTGAACTTTGTCTTGTTCCCGTTTGAAGTCGCGATCAATTTGGGCATCCGCAACCTGGTCGTTTTTTACTAGGGATGTGAGTGTCCCAATGGCCCAGTGCACATACTTTTCGGAAATGTTGAAGCGTGCGAGAGTGCGGTCGATTTGCGATTCGAGGTCCTCTACCCGGATGCCCTTCTGCGAGCACGGGCCTTTCTGTTTCGTACAGCGATAGTAGACATAATGGAGCAGCGTTTTCTTCTCCATTTGCGCAATCTTCGTCCCGCATCCTGGGCACTGTTCCCGGTTTTGCGAGGCGAATTTTCTCTTACAGACTCCACAGATGATCTGCCATTTCTCGTCGGCTGTAATGGCGGCGCCACATTCGCCGCAGGCCATGAGTCCCGTGTAGGCAAAGACGTGCCGCTTGGGTTGGGGGTTTAGACCTTTCCCCAGAAGCGCCTGAATCCGCCAGAACTCGTCTTCGGTGATCATCGGAGGGTGCTTGCCCTGATGTAATTCCCTCTTCCCTGTCTCCTGGTTGTTCCACCAAAACTTGCCGCAGCAGAAGGGGTCGGAGAGGAGGTTGTACATATGAGACACGGAAAGAGGTTTCCCGCCTTGTCTCTTTGTGCGTCGGGTGCGGAGAAGAAGCCGCTCGTCCGCCGCCTTGCGAAGCTGACGCACTGAGTAATTGCCGGTGAGAAACATGTGTAGCAATCTCTTGACCTTGTTGAATCGTTCCGGGTCCGGCATGATGTCTCTCTCTCCGCGTTCGCGCGACATGTTGTTGAGGTAACCGATCTTCGCGACACCCGGACGCCAACCCTTCCGCACTTTACCTGCGAGGCCGCGTTTCACGTTCACTCCCTTGTTGTCGTTCTCCAATTTGGCGCGGGTGCATTCGGAAATCAGCATGTACTTCTCAAGCGGTGAGTTTCCGAACATATATTGTGGGGTGACGATTAAGGTGAGCTTCCGGTCCTCCATGAGGCGTACCAACGTATCTACGTCACCGAGATTGCGCGAGAGCCTGTCGGGGTGCCACGTAAGGATGGCGTTGGCATCGCCACGCTCAATCATCTCGACCATCTTCTGAAATTCAACTCGGGCGTGAGAGAGCTTGGCGCTTCGTGACTCGCCAAAATCGGCGACAATCTGCGAGGGCTGAACGTGGAAGCGTGCCGCCACTTCGTCAAGCGAGGTCGCCTGATCCGCGAGGGACGCTACCTGCCTGTCTTCATCTTCGCTGGATTTGCGACGGTACTTGGCGATCTTGAGGTTGGTGAGGTCAATGGGATACATTGATTGTTCGGGAAGGTTTTTGTTTCTTACATTGTTTCCGCCTCGATTCGAAAAGGTTCACGAAAGGCGTAGCGCGTCGCACCGCCTTTAGTTCCTTCCTTATTGTGGCAAACCGAGCCATTTTGTCCAGTGGCACAGGCACTAGAACGGGTTTGACCCTAGAGACGAGCCATAGTCCGATCTCCAATGCCTCCGTTTCCGTTATGGTTACTCCGTCCTCGGCAAACAACCTCTGAAGTTTTTCCAGTTGGGCAGCAGGAATCATTCTCTTCAGAATGCGCGAGGAAGATCGGTCAGAAAAGGGGGCGGAATCTGCCGCTTCCGGCAATTTCTCCCGCCTTTCGTTCTTTAAGGTGGTGGCTACCGGATGCACGCCTGCAAACAAAGCTCACGATGCCAACCTGTTTTCCCCAATAGCTGACCGCCTGTTGTCCAAATTGTCGGCGTCTGCGACTTCTTGTCTGTGGACAACTGCGTTGGAAAGCCCGCGACACTTGCCCATCCGTCCGGTTCATCTTCCTAGCGACCGGTGCATGGCGCTTGCTACGCTTAAGCAAAAGGTCGAATTCGCTGGTTCTTTGTAAATCACATAGATGAGTGATCGCCTAACAAACTATCTACGGACGCATCGCAAGAAAACTGGACTCAGTCAGCGAGACCTGGGTCGCATCCTGGGATACCAGGATGAAGTTCCCGTTTCTCGCCACGAACGGCTTCACAGGCTGCCCTCGCTCAGGACCGCCCTCGGATACGAGATTGTATTTCAAGTTCCGATATCCGAGATATTTGCCGGACTCCGAGATGCGATCGAGCAGGACATTGAGGAACGGCTTTCCGAATTAGAGCGGGGACTGCAAGAGAGAAGTGGGAGGGGTCGTCATGCAGCGGCAACCGCACGCAAACTGGAATGGATCTCAGAGCGGAGGACCTCGGGAACCCTCGAAAACTCATCGGCGTGATGAACGAAAAGATCACGCGTCTCATAGCTTTCGAGGTAAGGCCACGCAGAGTTGCGTATGCCGCCTTCGAGACCCCCGCCCGGCTGCTAGACTGGGGCACTCGGAGTGTTGGCCCCAATCCAACAGCTGATGGCCGAATCACGGGTATCCTCAGAGCTTATCGCCCTTCGGTTCTCGTATTACGTGGTATTCGGCCGGGTGGCAGACGGGACAATCCCCGCACCAAAAAAATCTTGAGTGCAATTGAGGCGGAGGCAAAGCGCTTGACCGTCACCGTTGCATTCTTAACTGAGCGCCAGCTGGAAGTATTTTTTCGCCAGCATGGACGAGCGACCAAGCATCAAATTGCCCAGTCACTTGGCGAATGGTTTCCTGAGCTTTCCACCCTAGTACCGCCGCCGAGAAAACCTTGGCAGCCCGAGCATTGGCGTACGGTCATCTTCGACGCGGTAGCCACGGCAGTGGCATACGTTGCCGCTGCAGATTGATCCAGGCGGCGGTTGAATTCGAGCGAGTGAACTTATTCCTTTCGCCGGCCTCTCGGTGGCGTAGCCAATCAACGGGCCGCCATTCCTTTGAGAGGCCGACGAAAGGAATAAGAAGTCGTGACCCAGTTCCGTTGCGCAGCCGGTCGCCCGAATCGGGACAAGAGACCGAACTTTTCGGGTGACCACATCTTTCCGTTCGCAACTTTTTCACGCCTCCGTTTCACGCTCGAAAACGGAATCACCCTCTACCGGGAATGTCATAAGCGTTACGCCAAAGGTCCAACCATTTTCAAACCATCCTCATTACAAGCTGCCGCCTGAACATCCTCTCTTGCCCCAAATCTCCTAGGTAAGAGAGGGCGCTCAAGCCCTATTTGTACTTTCACAACTGAAAAAGGAGAGAAACCATGGAAGGCTTAATGGCGCACGCCGGAGCTGAGAAGCTCACGCGCGAACAGCTTGGGGTAATCCTGCCCCCCGAACCCACCGACACCTTCAAACCCATCGGACACGCCGACCTCGTACGCCAAGTGATCGAAGGCTTGTCCTTCCGCCACATCAATGTCGTTCGCGACGAATATGCCGTCTCGGAAGACGGCATGAAGCTCTTCGGGGTCATGGACCTCGAAGCCGGAATGGACGGCGCGCGGTATTCCCTCGGAATCCGCAACGCGAACGACAAATCCATGCGCCTCGGTTTGACCGTAGGCTACCGCGTCTCGTATGCGACAACATGGCGTTCCACGGCGACTTCACGCCCGTGCTCGCCAAGCATTCGAAGCATTTCGTTCTTGCGGACGCGATCGACATCGGTCTCGGCCGGATGCAGCGCAACTTCGACCCCATGCGGGCGCAGATCGCGTCTCGGATGCCACAAAGACGGTCCAAGAACTCCGCCTTCGTATTGGGCGAGAACAGTTTGTCGGCATCTGCTGGGCGCAGATTCTTGGGCATGTCCAAGAATAGTGACCGACAACCGTTATCAATAAACATAACATCGCAGTACGGCATCAAGTGAGACACCGTGTCGATGTCCGTGGTGGTACCAGTGTTGGGTGGCTCCTTCTGCCCACTGGCTGCCCGCATGGCGATTGCTGCATACATGAGGGAGCTGAGCTTCACAGACGGCGCCTCCGCGATACGGTTGGCATCCCCGAAGCTCTTTTCTAATGTGGACGCCTCCTCCCGCGTGCGCTCGGTGCCATTGCGTGGGAATCTCATGATGTGTTCAAGGGATGCACACAGCGCTTCGGCAAAAGAAGGCAAAGTCGCGTTTAGGTTTTCCGGAGATATTTCTTTACCCGGCGAATACGCTAGAAGCGCCTTCATCTATTTCGCACTTATCCGATCGGTTGGCCTGTACTACTTCTGTACGCGCTAAATCGCTTGATCCGAAAAGCCATCGTCTACAAATTTAATTTTTCAGAGCTTAGCTCGCTTTATTCGTGAAGGCGCTGAGAGTGGTTTGTGGGGCGACCAGATTACGCCGAACATAATGGCGCCGGGATGTTTTTGGTTGTGCGATGGTGCTGGCTGACTGGTGGGTGTGTAGAAGTTG
>Ga0182030_10026200_pt1 | contig 10569 bp, 4 predicted proteins | sample 812S3MmetaG_FD_121299 | JGI IMG/M metagenome (GOLD analysis project Ga0182030, IMG submission 121299) | Permafrost microbial communities from Stordalen Mire, Sweden - 812S3M metaG (Illumina Assembly) | ecosystem: Environmental > Terrestrial > Soil > Wetlands > Permafrost | place: Sweden... | reverse complement strand
TACACTGTACTCAAGTCATGCTAGCTTTCTCCCGTGCACAACATTCCCATGATCTAAACATGAAAGTTTAAAATTCTAGTATTCTAGGTTTCCGAGACCTTTGGCCTGGCCGTTTAAAACGAACATACAACAGAGGTATCTCCAACACCTAATCCGAACCTAAAACCAAAATACCCTTTATCCCACTCTAAAACCATCTCACAACTCTAAATCCCTCTTGCTCCCTATCTCCCTAACCTCACCCCCCTTAAACTCCACCTTCCCCCTCTCCTCATCAAACTCACTCCCATTCCCACTCCCCGTCGCCTCCACATCCCCATTATACGCCATCGTCTCGGGGATATCATCCCCGACCTCACACCAAACATCACTCGTCGCCGGCACCTTGAAAAAATGACACAATGTCCAATACGTCCCCCCAGCAACGATAAACCCACAGAAGAAATTCAGATTATAAATATACTTTGCGCCCGCAGGGACAGGTTTGCCAATCGCACCGACGAATCCAACAATGTTGATCAGGATTCCGGCGATATAGGCAGCGTAGCCGCGCCAGTGCAGACCGGCTGTGAAGTAGTAGGGCGAGGTTTTCTTGGCGGAGTAGAGGTCTTTGATTTGTAGGTAACCTTTGCGGACTATGTAGTAATCGCAGACTATAACGCCGGCGATGGATGATAGGAAGACGGAGTAGGCGGAGAGGTAGGTGGTGAAGTTGTTTGCGGTTGATAGCAGGTTCCATGGGCACATCACGAGCCCGACGAGCGCACAAACGTATCCTCCGCGACGGATGTTGAGGTAGCGGGGAAGCAGAGCGGTCATATCTGTGCCTGCGGACACGGAGTTGGCTGCGATGTTGGTGCCGAGTTGGGCGAGGGCAAATGCGAAAGCGATGAAGAAGACCCCGGCGCGGTTTTTGGATGAGCCTTCGTTGAGGAATTGTTGGAGGAGGTCGAGAGGGTTCCAGATGGGGTCGCCGTGGAAGATGATGGTTGAGGAGGAGGAGACGATTATGCCAATGAAGTAGGTGACTGCGAAACCGATGGGGATGGTGAAGAGTTGGGACCAGAGAGCGTCCTTTGGCTTGCGTGCGAATCGGGCGAAATCTGGGTCGTTCTGGGAAGATGTTAGGTTTTGATAATTGGTTATTGTGTAGATTTACATACCACAATGAGAGTTGCGAAGTTGGCAATGGCGGACATAATACCAGTGACCATTCCCCAACCGAACTTGGAACCGTGCGAGGTGTTGCTTTGGTGAACGATTGGTCCAATTCCCTTAGCCCTGACAATAGCCCAGATGAAGAATGCAACTCCAGCTGTGGGAACGACATAAGCTTTGACACTAAATAAATGCCTGATCTTATGAACTGGAAACCAAATTGCGGGAAGTGAGCACAACCAGAAGATGAGGAAGCTAACAAAATCACGAGTCGTGGTTCCAGAATTGGGGATTCCATTATGAATGTTGTAGAAAGAGGGCCAGATCGCGCAGATCATGAGACGAACGCATTCTCCTCCAATCCAGGCTTGAACACCGTACCAGATACATGCCATTGCAGCTCTGTTAAAGACGGGCCATAGAGCACCCCAGATACCGAATGAAGCGCGAGAGACGACAGGGAAAGATATATGGTATGTAGCACCAATTCTTCCGGTGAGGACGATGAAACAAGCTGCAATCGAGTATCCTAGCCAGACGCAGAGCCATGATTGCCACCAGGAGAGACCGCTTGCTACGATCATGGAAGAGGATATCATCCAGGTGTTCTGAGATATGATGTCAGTGTCTTAATTTGATAATTACATGAGGTCAAACTCACAATATTGAATGAATCTGCGACCCAAAATCCTACGAAGTTCCAGGGACCCCATTGTCTTCTTTCTGGTTCGACTGAGGAGATTTGTTAGAGGGTTTTATTGTGAGGGATAAGTTTTATAGAACAAACCGGGTTTTAAATCATGATTGTTCAGCATAAGTTGAGCGTTTGTTAGTCCTGGCTCACTTTCAACTGCCAGTTTGTCTACAAAGTGGGCAAACTTAGTTGACTTGACTTTCTCCATTATGAGATCAAGGAAGTAGGCCTCGTCTGAAGAGTGTTGTATGGGTCGAGAATATAAATTTTGTTCAGTGTCGAAAAATTTAGCTAAAGACTCGCTCGAATGACGTCTGGTAGTGGTATCATGAATTGATATGGACGGTCCAGCTAGAAGCGGAGACGATTCTCTGTCCAAGGAACTCTTCGATGGGCGAAGGTATGACTTTCGAAACGAGCTGGATGTTGCTTGTCCCTCATCTTGAGAGGGGGGCATTTGATTAATTATATATTCAACTTCCCAAATTGAAGATCATCAATCATAGGGCCAAAATCCTTTCAACGACCCTAGAAAACTCCATGGAAGTATAACAAGGAGTTTTTGGTTGTCCTATATCGCTTATCCCGAACCGTCCCTTCTAGCTTATCGCTGATATTCCTGTACAATACAAGGCCTAGCCCAAGAACTCTAGTGGTCGAAAAAGAAGAAACTAGATTTTCTAAGCTGCAAAGCCAAAAAAAAAAAATTAAAAAATTACTATACCTAGCCCATGCTGATGCTGGTGCTGATGCAGTTCTATGCACGATCATCTGCAGCGTGGGGAGGATGACGAACTGAGGCATGCCGTTTGCGGCGCCCGCGGCCTTTGCAGGTGCTTGTACAGGCCCCTATCAGGTTATCTCAAGCTCTGTGTGTAGCCTACCAATTAGAGCCTACCGGCTGCCGAGTAGATCCCCCTCGGCGGTTTTCGCGTAGTCCAGACATCAAGCGATGCCTATCAACCCCCGTGGAAATTCTTTGAGAATGACTGTTAATCAATCGTTTTCCTCATGGGGTTACGATAAGGTTTGTCCCTTATGTGATCCCATCGAGTCAATCGCCTTGCGATATCGCGGGGGAAATTTATCAGGCTTCATATTTGATCCCAGAACATTGGAAACTACGTCGGCTTCTCCGAAAGGAACCAGTTTGGATTCAGATGGTAGCTCAAGTGGTAACCAAGGCCTTGGTTGTTCGACTTTGGTTTGCTCAATCTGCGTTGGCCCAAGTTAGATTCGACGGTCTTTACTCGCATTGATAATGTAGACCGAGTTTGACAGCAAGAGCTGTACCAATCGATTTTGTTGTATCTTGTCTACAATCGATCTGACCAGAGACTGCAATCTCTTGGTCTTTGGCCTCGGGATCGATCAGGAGACATATTTCCATTCGGTGAACCAAGCTGTGCGTACTCATACAAGTCATGCCTCTCAACTCACACTAGCAAACCTGACTCTGTCACGAGATGCATTCCCCAGACGCTTTTTGTTTTGCGGGTGCGATATAGAGAGTATTTTTGGGGGGGTGCTGAGAGCTCATTCGCACCATGTGGCCGGTCTAGATGAAGAATTGAGGATAAGCGGTAAGACACAGAAGAGCTGTAAGGTCTCTCCCCCCAGACCGGGACTGAAGGAGGGTATGAGACGAGTGAAAGTAAAACGACAAATGACCATAGACACCTTCCAAACCTCGTGTACACTCGCTCATGCCCTTTTTGGTGATCTCAACTAAGGTCGCCACGACTTGCTTGGAAAGGTGAATGAGAATCTGAAGTTCACAATCGACATCTCAATGCAAACACGCGTCTTGACTCGCCAATACTAGTAAGCCTCACACGTTTTCCATATGAAAGGGTGAGATGGGGGATCCGGGGAATCCCTGATGCATTTTTATCAGATTGATTGAATGTTCCACGGGCACAAGGGACGATCGCATTGAAGAGGGTATCGTGTATGAACACGGCCGGCATCTTCTTTGCATCTTCTTTGCATCTCCTTTGCATCTCCTTTGCATCTCCTTTGCATCTCCTTTGCATCTCCTTTGCATCTCCTTTGCATCTCCTTTGCCACACACATTGTGCCCAACACTGATCCACCAGATCCCCAGAGACCCCACATCCCATCAAGGTCTAGCGTCATAGTTTCTGTCCAACCACAGAAGCCTCAACGATCTTCCAATTTGGATAATATTAAGATCAAACATCTGACCTGAGCATTATTTCGAAGAATATATCTTGATAAAAACGGACCGCCGGACCGCCACCAGATTCGAGTAAGGTGGTACTAGTATCTCATGAAATAATGTTCTTATTTCAACCCTTTTAATTGCTTTTTTCGGCATTTGAATCGTCTCTCAGATCGAAGCCAATACCTAGCTGTCATTCACCAGGACCTTGTGCCCCAGTGGGTCTCTTCATCAATATGATATCGCATGTGTCTTGTTGTTTTGTGAAGGCATCATCCTGGGGATTGATACTTGGAACAGATGAGGGAGGTGGTTGACAATGTTCATCTCCAGATTCATGTTTTCTCCGGATTTGAAGTGGACGTCCTTCGCCTTATATTCTTCTCATGAACGTCGAATATCTCCCCGCATTTGACCTCATGTGCTCTAATCTACTCGTTCCTTCTCAACTTGTCAAAGATTCCCCTTGTTAAATTTTAATACCCACAATTGCCTAAGCAAGCATGAAGTTCCAAACTTTCTCTTTCGCATCCGTGTTCAGTGTAGTATCTTCCCATACTATTTTCACTCAGTTGACTTCTGGTGGCAAGACAAGTGGTATGTGCTCCACTGATGAGAATGTGCTTTATTTTGATATCATTCAGCTGTGGGCGCCGGAATCAGAGATCCTTCATATGATGGTCCCATCACGGACGTGAAATCCAACTACCTCGCATGCAATGGCGGACCAAACCCAACGACAGCTACCAGCGACGTTATTAATGTTGCTGCTGGATCAATAGTTCAAGCGACCTGGAGACACACCTTAACGAGTGGTTCCAATGATGTTATTGATCCTAGCCACAAGGTATGAACTTCACTGGACCTGTTTTGAAGGACTGGTGCTAAATTCTGCCTCAGGGGCCAGTTATCGCATACATGAAGAAAGTGTCAGATGCGACAACCGACGTCGGCTATGGTATAAACCACGAAATTTAACTCATATTCTAGTGCTAACCTCATCAAGGAAATGGATGGTTCAAAATATCAGAAGCAGGCCTAACAAACGTTGCCTGTGAGACAAATTCACCCACACCCCAATTACAATACTAACCAAAATCCCTATCAGCACAAGATTGGGCCGTGACAGACCTTGTATGTTTTTTGCCCATTATTCTATTGTAATTACTGATCTTTGCAGATTGCAGCTCTAGGGGTGCAACAGATCCCCATCCCGTCTTGTATCGCATCTGGTCAGTACTTGCTACGTGCGGAACTCATTGCTCTCCATGGTGGTAAGTTCTCTTCAGTCATGACGTCTCCTTTCATTGCTAACAACACCCTAGCATCATCTTCAGGAGGAGCTCAGTTCTACGTAAGTACAGCCTTACCGCCCATTCGTTAGGAATCTCACTCATCTTCGCATAGATGGAATGCGCTCAAATCAACGTGACAGGTGGATCAGGGACCAAGAGTCCAGCGACCGTTAGCCTACCTGGAGCTTATTCGGCTACTGATCCAGGAATCTTGGTTGATATTTATCAGACTTTGTCGAGCTACACTATCCCAGGGCCGGCAGTCTTTACTTGCTGAAAGCTGGATCTGGAAGGGAAAGGAGGACTTCGCAAAGCATTAGGGGGGTATTAAAAAGTTTGGGTCGGAAACCAGGAACAGAAGTATTCGGAAGCACCTTGAGGCATAGAACGCTCGTTAGGGATCTTTACCCATATCTCGAGATAGCATCTGTCGACAACTTCATTTCTTCACCACGTCTCCTCCATACCATTCTATGTCACTTCACCATCTATCAAATGATCTACACTATCTCCAAACTGTCCACCTCAATAATCAGAACGATACCCTTGATATTCCCAACCTACGTTTCCCCATCCCCCTAAAATCAAGATCATTGTACAAGCTTGCACGTTTCTCCACCATCAACTCCTGCAATTTAATCAAACAAACTTTCGGCTCCAAACTTCTGGAGGCCCCCAATCTACATGAGTTCCTCGTATAACAGTTGTCATTTGCGCGCATACATCCCAATCTCCCAGCCGTCTCGCTTCCAAGGAAAGTGTACTGTGCCTTATGTCAGGCACAACAGTGCTTACGCCGCTGACCCACGTGTCGCATAAAGCCATCCCATTCATTAAATCACATGCAAATATGTAGGCAAGGTATTCTCCTGGCCTGATCCGTCACTCGTGGGTCTCGCTCCGACGCTCGTTGTCGAGTCGACGATTCTGGGACCTAGGAAAATATGTAGATTTTGATCTTCATTTTACATTTACTTGCACTGTCAGCCTCAAAAGTTGCAAGATGATTACGGTTCTAATCTAGGTAACTCCTCTTCTCTAATGGTTCCACAACCTCTAATACAATCGCATTCATATATCCATATTCACCTAAACTCTAGTTATGATTGTCTAACCCTTTCCCAAAAAATTCAACGCCTCCCTATTTTCAGTCACGCCTTGACGAATAACGGCAATGGAAGATTGAACCGCATGATGATGCGTAAATTCTGAAGAAATGGGGTTGGAATATATACAAAATGAATATAAGGCGCAGCGGAAACGACTGTCTTCTAAATGCAACAACTCTTCCGCGTCTCTAACATCGCTATCCCATCCAATATGCCCAATTTACCTGATTGTACAGACTAATTCCCTCACCAAATGTGCCACATTGCTTGCTTAGCAGCTGGCCACGGCCGGTCCCGGAACAGTGTAATTCGTAAAGTCATTATAGATATTGACTGTGTATCCTGGATCTGTATCCTTGAAAGTACCCGGAATGGCAACCTTTGGACCCAGACTCTTCGACCCACCACCCGTGACCGTGATCTGTGCACACTCGGTATAAAATTGGGGAATTCCCGCGGGCCACGGGTTGTGAATCGCAAGAGACTGGATACGGAGCAGGTAGTCTCCTGATTCAATACAGCTGGGAAGGTTGAACGTGTAGGTCTGTAGGAGATTCCAGGTCCCCCCTGGGAAGATTGGTCCTATGTCGAGAATCTTGAACCAGACATCGCCGGACCCGTCGAATGCTGCTGCGGTGGTGGTAGCTTTTGCCATGTAGACTGAAATCGGACCGTCGTGATAGACAGCAACGTCGGATGTGAAGGACACTGATGAGCCGGCTGCCACAGAGACGGTGCCCGTGCCCGTGCCATTTTCTCCTCCTACATTACATCTAAGATCGTTGGAGGTCAGGTCTGAGGGAGTCAGCTTTGAGTTACGGAAGGTGATACAAATTTTCCTCACCGGTCACGGGAGAATTATAGTTAGTGTTCTTTCGGACATAGGTGTAGGCAGGGTTCTTGACACCGTTGGCGGTGAAGGTCTCGAAGATATCTGTGAATGAGATCAGAGGCCGAGCAGATAAGGATGTACTTTAGTAACTCACAATGGCAGGACGCTTGGGTGGCGAGCAACACCAGTCCAACACTCAGCGAAGAAAACCCCTTCATGATGTCTTGAACAATTGGGAGAAAGAGCGGGTAGAAGATCGATGGCAAATTACCAGGCTTGGCGCTTTGGGAGAAACTCCCTCACGCAGGCTTTATATCTTTTCATACCCATCATGCATGGGCAAAGAGGCATGGAAAGATCGGAAGGCCATCCACTCATTGCGGTGCGTGTACTTGCTATAAAGAAGGCCCTTCTCAGGCTTGATTAAATTAAAAACACAGCATTGAATCTTTAAGTGGCGCTCCGCCACTTCAGATCAAACCATTGAAGCAATGAACTAATCATTGACAATCACTTGGTGTGGGGCAGAAACGAGAAACGGTCCTGCCGGGCTGATGCAAGAACGATATTATATTAGATTGACCTGGGGCCGTTACAGGTTGCTGCGGCATCGCCAATCGATTTTTTTTTTTTAGAAAGACAAGGGAGAAGATATAGAAAGAAGATGCAAGCCCCGAGCTAAGCACGAGTGCCGCCACCAACAGTTGTCATTCGGCAAATGGGCGTGAGCTTGCGCTGGGGGATCGACAATATGGAATCCAGATGGCCGATATCAAATACCCCCTCGCACCTTCTCGATTCGGGGATGTCTATTCAGGCAGTTGCTGGCCATGTTGATATGAAACACTTGCGGGGATGCGGGCCGTTCCTTTTGGGATCTTCTCATTTCTCATCGAGTAGTCAATCGACAAGTCACGTTGGCCGTGTCGATGACTCGAGATGACGCGGGGTAATAAAGATGAAAGTGAAAGGGGATTATATTTCGTGGCATTTGAGAAGACCAGGGTGAGAGGCATTCTGGGCCAGAAATCCGGATAAATGAGAAAGAACGACATCTCATGACGGCTTTGCCTTCCCCTTGATAGATCAACATCAAACAAACCCCCCGACCTTCCGTTCTCACACCTCAACTCGTCCAAGTGATCTCCTTGAACAAATATTCTCGGGTACCTTGCTCCGCTGTCCGAGGTCCTGGGCCAGATGTGGCTGTGTGGCAGAATCTTCCCTCAAGCGACCACACTCTCCGAGGTCTATATATTCGAGTCAAATCACATGGTGCTTGGAATTCATTTCATCTATCTCTTACTGGCTCCGCCTTTGCCCCCTTTCGCTTTCCCCCCCAAATGCCCCAAATGACACATCAAGGGATGAATGAGGCTGGATCCCCGCAGTCCCCATCTTTTGTGCAGTCTGGTACCTGCAAATGGTATCTCGCTGTCACCAGATCCGATAGTACCTGCACCGGGCCGTACTTTCCCATTCGTGGAAGTACAGGGTCTTGACAGTGAGGGAAACCATCATTTTGGCCCACATCTTCACACAAATGTGCCTCGCTGCCTTGTACTCTATGCTAAAAACATGCGATCGAACTCTATCAATTCGATCAGTTTCAGCTGCTGAAGCTGAAGCCGAGTAAATACAACAACCGCAAATCCATTTACAGGCATTTTCGACTGTAAGGGGTTGGGTATGGCGTGGAGGATCTGCGTGGATCCTCGGCTCCGGAGCAAATGCCTCCCCTGCCTGCATTTTGGCTTTTCCCCCAACCTTTACTCCATGGGGAGATGCGGTTTCACAATCTCCTTCCCAGAATCCCGAATTGGGAATATTTCACTACCGCCCAACCATAAAAATTGTGATATCTTTCAGGCTGTTTTGTTCGGATCTGGTTCGCCGCTGCATTTTTCCGTGTCCGACTTGGCAATATCAAAGTCAATCAGTCTTTTGACCCTCCATAATTACTCCCAGTGGGGCAAAGTCCCGGATAAAGGAGTACGCAAGCTATAGTTAGTATGGACGAAGCCTATAAGACACAGAAGATATATTAATGAGGCTTGATTCAAGTTCAAGCTCTGGAGCTAATCGAATCGGTTCCCTTTGTAAACTGTGGATAGATTGCCGGACGAATCTTCATGGCCTCATAGACTAGTTAGGTTTCCTCAAATCTTAAGGGATGACGGTACGTCCTCCGAGAAAGTGGTAGATCATACTGCCCTCCGCAAATCCTGCTCTGTCCATATATAAACCTTGGTTGGCACCTCCTAGAACATATTTCAAACCATCACCATCCTTTACGTTTTCCCCCAGCCGTTCTGTTTCTATTCAAAATGGGAATGAAGTACATTGTTCTTGCTGTAACGGCCCTGGCGCCGGCTGTCTTAGCCCAATCAGGCGCTTACGGCCAATGTGGAGGAACCGGTTGGTCTGGCAGCACCAGTTGTGTCTCTGGATATACGTGCACTTATAGTAACCCATACTACTCTCAATGCCTTCCAGGGACCGGCTCCGGCTCAGGTTCAGGCTCAAGCTCAAGCTCAGCTACACCAACAACTTCTGTAGCGGCTACAACAACTAGCGGAGGGGGCGGAGGAACGACTGCCGCTGCGTCTGGAAACCCCTTCTCGGGAGTGGCCCTCTACGCAAATCCATACTACGCATCCGAAATCTCCGCATCCGCTATTCCATCTCTCACTGGAGCAATGGTACGTATCTAATTTGCCCTTTACGTCAAGAAGTCCCAGAAACCGAGCTTTCAGAACATATCTAGCGCGCGTCGGCTCATCATCTCTTGAAATATCCGTGGAAAATCCATACTGATTTACTTATAGGCTACTAAGGCTGCAGAAGTCGCTAAGGTGCCTACTTTTGTGTGGCTAGACACAGCTGCCAAAGTTCCTCTTATGGGCACGTTTCTCGGAAACATCCGAGCATTGAATACCGCTGGTGCCAGCCCACCTGTGGCTGGAACCTTTGTCGTCTACGATTTGCCAGATCGTGATTGTGCCGCAGATGCGTCCAACGGAGAATATACAATCGCAAACAACGGAGTTGCAAACTACAAGGCATACATCGACGCTATCAAGGCTCTTCTTGTCACCTACTCAGATGTCAAGGTCATCCTCGTCATCGGTAAGAAACTTCAGAGAGAGCAATTAATATGGACGTAAAACTGATTAACTGACAGAGCCCGATTCTCTGGCAAATTTGGTCACCAACTTGAGCGTTTCGAAGTGCGCAAATGCTGAGGCTGCCTACAAGGAGTGCGTCGAATACGCCATCGCCCAACTCAATCTATC
>Ga0182030_10026199_pt1 | contig 10569 bp, 11 predicted proteins | sample 812S3MmetaG_FD_121299 | JGI IMG/M metagenome (GOLD analysis project Ga0182030, IMG submission 121299) | Permafrost microbial communities from Stordalen Mire, Sweden - 812S3M metaG (Illumina Assembly) | ecosystem: Environmental > Terrestrial > Soil > Wetlands > Permafrost | place: Sweden... | reverse complement strand
TTTCATCGTGGGTGTGCATGAAGAAGTCGCTCTTCCGTCCCAATTGGTCTTGTCGGATGCGGCAGAACCTTGGCATACTAAATCGCTGCGGTTCGCTTTTGAGCGTTTGCCAGAGCGACTACAGGATCGTTGGATCTGGTGGAACCTTCCGATCCCGAACGAACCCGTTCCAGCTTTTGCCAGCCTGATCGAAGAACAACCAACCGGGGTAGAATGGCACACGAAGGAGCAGACCGATCACATTATCAGCTTGATGTCGCCGCTCCATTTGGAAAGATTGAGGAAAACTCAACTGCTGAAAACGAAGATCGTTGGCACTCTCTATCGGAGAATTCGCCCGAACGAAGACGGCGTTAAGGTGCAAAGGGCCGAAATACGGTTCGATCAAATTGCCGGTTGTTTGAGAACGCCCGTTGGCGGGTCCAGTCGCCAGACAATCGTCGTCGTTGAGGGCCCCAAGGTCCGGTCACGGCTGTTGTCGCCAAGGGAAACGGCAAGGTTGATGGGCGTCCCGGAAGATTACCCGTTGCCAAAGAGCTACAACGAAGCGTACCACCTGTTTGGTGATGGGCTTGCGGTTCCTGTTGTGCGCTGGTTGAGCAACCATCTCTTGACGCAAATCGCCGCCGCAATTCAGGTTATGATAGCGGCTTAATGCCGCCACAAGAAAACGAGCCGCAAGGCGTTCCACAAGACGTAGCTGCCATTCGGCAACAAATCCGGGCGTTTCTGGACACACCCGATTCCAGCGGAAAGAAAGTTGGAATTGCGAAATGGGGCGTTTACGCCTTCTACGACTACGATGGTGAGCCGATTTACGTTGGGCAGACGAATGAGATGTTGCAGGTGAGAATCGGACGCCATCTCACGAATCAGCGCACGGACGCCGTGGCGATGAACGTTTTGGACCCGTTTGAAGTAGCGGAAATCGAAGTGTGGCCGCTGTGGGATTTGGAAGGCCGGGACAAGAAGGATCGTGAGGCGAAGAATAGATTGAACGCCGCCGAATACACCGTTTTCCAACGTGTCCTGAATCAGTCCAGCTTCAATGCGGTCCTCAACGAAGGCGATATTGTGCCCACGGATCTGATTGAACTTCCTCCATCCATCAGGGCACGCATAATTCCTGGCGATCTGTATGAACAACGCAAGCATCCTGACGTGCGAATCGCCAGACGTGCGACGACGATTGCTGCACTCGCACGGGTCATCAGTGAACGCAAAGTGTCAAAAGGACTTCGGCGCACGCTCATAACACAGGCAAGGCGGCTTGAACGCCTTGCCACTCAGAGGTACAACGAAATCGGTGGCAGCGTGCCCACTACCAAACCCGGCGAAGAGGTCTGAAGATGGACACGGTTTCCCCGGAGACTCGCTCCAGGGTGATGGCACGGGTTCGATCCCAACGGAATCGGTCAACCGAATGGCGGCTTCGGGCCTGTCTGATCCGGGCGGGCATCCGTGGGTGGAAGTTGAACCCGCCTGATATTCATGGGAAGCCCGATTTTGCGTTCCGGGAACAACGGCTGCTTTTGTTCGTAGATGGCTGCTACTGGCACGGCTGTCCGAAGTGCTACAGAAGGCCGTCGTCGAACATGGACTATTGGGATGCGAAGGTAACACGGAATCGCAGTCGGGATGCGAAGACCACCGCTCAGTTGAAGCGGGATGGATGGCGGGTGTTGAGAATTTGGGAACACCAGCTTTCCGCTATGGATTCGGTTCTCCAGAAAGTCAAAGGGGCACTCACGGTGAAGGTGTCCAAATCTGGTGACGCCGCCGTTTTGTAGCTACCTACTAACGCTACGCCGTTGCCGCCGCTGTCGGTGCAGGAACGGTGGCCGTCGTCTTCTTCACCGCCGCCTTTTTTGCGGCGACCTTCTTCACGGCAGCTTTCTTCGGAGCGGTCTTCTTTGCTGCGGCTGGCCCCGTCTTCACCGCCGCCTTCTTCGCCGCCCATCGTTTCTTGAGCGCCGCCACGATTGCCGCGTTGCCCGCTTTACTCAGCTTCCGTTTCGTCTTTGGTGGCTCCGGCGTGGCGGGCGCTGGCGGCGCAGATTCTTCCCGGATCTTGGCCCATCGGCGCTGTTGAGCTTCCTTCATGCGTTTTCTGGCGGCAGCGGAGAATTTCTTTCGCTTGCGTGTGGGAGCTTCCAGCGTGGCCGCGGTCTCAGCGGTGCCACCCGGAAGCATGGCACGGAGTTCTGCGATCTGAGTTCCGGTTCATCGCCACCAGCCAATCGCTAGATACCGACGAAAAGAACCCCACCAGCCGCCTCTTGCTCCAGATTCTTGCCAGCGTTGCGGAGTTCGAGCGTGAAATAATCCGGGAGCGCACGCTATCCGGCATCAGGGCCGCACAAGCTGCCGGTAAAGGAGTCGGCAGACCGAAGCGTGTGTTTCGCCGGGATGAGGTTGTGCGGCTCCGGGAACAGGAAGGGCTGTCCTGGCGGGCCATCGGAACGAAACTTGGCATACCGGCAATGACGGCGCTGGACAGCTACCGCCAGTCTGCCCCATGTACGGAAACTGTTCCTGCCGACAAGCCCGATCCCAGCGGAAAACGCAAGCGCAAAACAGTCGCCGCATAGGTGTACGGAGACCACCCATTGGTGGCGCTGCTGGATATGAGCGGCTTTGGTTCAAGTCGAAGAACACGCCGCAACAAACGGGGCTGCAGCGAGCCCGTGTTCACGACGGTGCGGACGATCTCGAAATAGTGTCCCGGCCTCGGCCAGGACGTACTGGTGGCCGTCGAGCGTGCAAGTTTCGGGCGCGCCGGATGTCTGCCCCAGGTGAGTGTGCCACAGCGGGTTGATCTGGTGATGCCAGCCCATTTTGCCGGTATCGACGTTGACGGCCACGATGGAGCACGTGTAGAAGCTGTGGCCCGCGGGGCCTCGTCGAGCACGAGCTCAGAGCGCAGCGGATTCGGCCCGCCTTTACCGCGCGGGAGCGAAATCGCTAAGAAAGGCCAGGCGCCTGACACGGGGTACAATCTCCCATATATGGAACGTTTGGCAATCGCTGTGCTCTTGGCCAGTACCGTGGCGTTGGCCGCCAGCCCCGAAGAGTTCGCCACTTCCGCGGGCATGCTGCAGATCACGCCTATTCAGCACGCCAGTCTCATGATCCAGGCCGGCGGAAAGGTGCTGTACCTCGACCCCGCGCAAGGCAAGTACGACGGCCTCCCGCAGGCCGATTACATCCTGATTACCGACATCCATGGCGACCACCTGGTTCCCGCGCTCGTGGACAAGCTGAAAAAGGCCGGTACGGTGATTCTGGCGCCCAAAGCCGTGGCCGAAAAGGTGGCCGGGTGCACCGTGATTTCCAACGGAGAGACCAAAACCATCGGCAGCTTCAAAGTGGAAGCCATCCCCATGTACAACCTCCAACCGGCGGCCAACGGCACCGTATATCACGAGAAAGGCCGCGGCAACGGCTATGTGCTGACCTATGGCGGGAAGCGCTTCTACTTTTCCGGCGATACCGAAGGAACGCCCGAAATGAAGGCGCTGCGGAATATCGACGTCGCCTTTGTGTGCATGAACGTGCCGTACACCATGTCCCCCGAAGCGGCGGCCGTAGCAGTACGCGCCTTCCACCCCGCCATCGTATACCCTTACCACTACGGCCAATCCGACCTCACCATTTTTCAGAAGGCCTTGGCAGGCTCGGGGATCGAGGTGCGCATTCGCGATTGGTATCCCAAGTAGGTTCACGGGGCGTGGACGGCCTCAGGCCCTCCAGCCTCTCACCTGGCGGACCATGTCCCACATCATGCGATCTAGAGCGGCGCCGGTGTCGCCCTTCGACTCGCGGGTGTTGAGCAACGCGGCCCAGCAGAAGCCGCTGGCGGTGTGGACCAGGATGCTGGTGGTTCCCGGCAGGCTCCCGGTGTGCCACCAGTTCGGTACTTTGTTGACGGCCCAGCCGCAGGCGTATTGCGGGTTCGCCGCCGTCCCTGTGGTCATCTCTGCGATGGATCGCGGATGCAGCATATCGAGGTGGGTGGCGAAGCGCACCAGGCCGGTTGCCGTGGCCAGCCATCCGCCGTGCGAATCCATGCGGCGGACGTTCATGTTGTAGGGGTCTTGCCCGCCGGCGCCATAATAGAGCACCTCGCCGCGGACGCGGTCGGCGGCGGTGTTGCCGGCGATGCGCATGTCGCCGACGCCGCAGCGCGCGAGCACCGCTGCGCGGACGTGCTGCGCGTAGGATTGCCCGGTCACTTTCTCGATAATGCGGCCCACCACGCAGTAGCCGAAGTTGGAATAGGCGTAGTGCTCGCCCGGAGGATAGTCGAGCGGCAGTTGGGCGATGGCCCAGGCGATGAGCTGGTGGTGGTTCATGGCGGGATTGCGGAACATCGGGTCAGAGCCGTCGTTCTGCCATCCGCCCGCGGTGTGCGTCAGCAGATGCCGGAGGCGGATTTCGGCAACGTGCGGCGGGTACGGCGGGGAGCCGAAATCCGTGCCCAAAATGGCGCCCGGTCCGAAGACGCGGTCTTCCAGGTGGACCTGGCCCTGTTCGATCAGTTGAAACACCGCGACGGAAGTGATCGGTTTGGACACGCTGGCAATGCGGAAGAGGTGCGCCGGGGTGACTTTTTCGCCGCTCGCGCGGTCGGCCATCCCGTAAGCTCGTTGGTGTACCAGTTCGCCATTGCGGGCCACCGCGACGGACATTCCGGGCACGGCGTGCGCCTGTACGAAGGCATTCACCACGCCGTCCATCGCGGCCAGTTCACCGGTGGTAGGGCCGTCGCCGGCGGCCTGGAGTGCGGCGGCGCTCAGGCCGATGGCATGCCGCAGAAAGCTTCGCCGCGAGTCGCGCATATTCGAGTATAGGCGATTATTTTTTTCTTGACATAAGGCGAATAAACGGCGAAACTCCTGAGAGGAGGAAACATGAGTATTAGTGAAGCCCTATTGCCCGAGTTCGACCAGGAAATGGCCGGTACGCGCAAAGTTCTGTCGCGCTGCCCGGACGACAAGTTCGATTTCACCCCCCACCCGAAGTCCTTCAAGATGGGATCTTTGGCCACCCATATCGTCAACATGATCGGCTGGACGGTGGACACTATCGCGCAGGATTCGTTCGACGTGGCGCCGCCGGGAGCGCCGCCGTACAAGGAGGAGCCGGCGAAATCCAACGCCGATCTGATGGAGCATTTCGAAAAGAACGTGGCGGCTGCCCGGGCGGCCATCGCCGGCGCCAGCGATGAACGGCTCATGGCGCAGTGGAGCCTGCTGCAAGGCGGGGCGACGCTGTTCAGCATGCCGCGCATCGTGTGCCTGCGCTCGTTCATCATGAACCACACCATCCACCACCGGGCGCAGTTGTGCGTCTACCTGCGCATGAACGATATTCCGGTGCCGGCGCTCTACGGGCCGTCGGCGGATGAAAGCGTGTAGGCACGGCCCGGCATCTCCGCAGGCGCTTGGCTTCCCCGGCCACCGGGGAAGCCGGGAGGCGGAATGACCGGAAACTGACGTTGTGCGCTATCGTACACCGAGATGTCGATTGGCCAACTATAACGCTTGCCCGGTGACGGGGGTTGGCGTAGAGTAGGAAGACCTGTCGGAGGGGGTGTTATGCGAAGAGTCGTCGGTACGGTGAGTTTGTTTCTGCTGGTTGCCGGAGTGATGGCGGCGGGCACGATTAGCTTGACCGGAAGTAGCGATACGGTGGCGTTCAACGGCACCCTTGCAGGCTTCGCCGATACGATAACGCTGGGCAGCGATACCTGTTTGGTGACTCCCGGTCAGCCACCATCACCGGCCTTCTGCACCTTTGCCGGAATGCAACCAGAAAGCGGCGGCTGGAGCCTTGGGTGGCAGTTCACGACGCCCAATACCGACCCGAGCACCGCAACTTTCGACCCTTTCGGCGATCTCTTCGGCCCAACTGGCGGGACCTTTAGCGCGAGCGACGGCACGGGCACAAGTTTCGGCGGAACGTATGTATTGAGTTCCTGGAATTACGACGGCAACTTCTACGGCAGCGACGATCAGTATCAGGGCATCGATCTCAACGGTTTGATCACCGTGACCAGTATTGAAAGACCCCTGGAGATAGTATCGCTATGCGCGACAAGTTCAGCCGATGGCTGTGATCCTAATGAGGCTGCGTTTTTGAGCGATCTGTCGCTGCCCGGCGCGACGTCCTACAACTTCACTCTGGACGTCGGCAACTGCCACAGCGGCAGCGGCGACAGGGTCACGGCGTGCATCCAGACTGCGGATCCGACGTCCAACTTCATCTCTTTGACCCTCACGCCCAATGTCGCCACTCCCGAACCGGCCACGCTGGCGTTGTCGGCCATTGGGTTGCTTGCCGCTTTGGGCGCGCGCCGCCGCATCAAGAAGGGTGTTGCGGCCCGCTGAAGCCCCTGGCGCAAATTTGGATCCACTGCTGAAGCGCGTCGCAGAGATTTCGCGGCAGGCACTCTGGTGAAGCGCACCCGGGGCGCTGCCACGCCCCGCGCCCCTCGGATCCCTTGCATTCGGCGGTACGCTGTGATACTTACGAGTGCGGAGGCACTGCATTGCCATGACCGCCAAGCGAATCGCATCGGCCGTCGCCCTTGTTTTGGGTATAACGACCCTAATATCCTGTTCATCCGGACCGTCGGAGCCGGCAATCGGCTCGCCGGGGTTCTACTGGCAGGGGGCCCGCCTGGACTACCGGACCGGCGATTACATGAAGACCCTGCAGAACCTGGATAATCTGCTCGCCACGGATAACGAGTACACCGCGCGCGCCTTGCCGTGGAGCCTGGTTCTCAAATCCGGCATCGCCGAAGGCTACATGCAAGCGGCCGACAATTACGAGTTGGGAGCGCACATGAATCGTACCGATCCCTCGGTTTTCCGCCGCCAGGTGTCGGACAATCGCGCCGCCGCCAGCCAATTGGCGCTGCAGTTCGCGGAGGATTTCGACAAGCTTGACAAGGTGAAAGGCGACACCATCACCCTGGAGTTCGCCTACCCGAAAGGTACTGCCGCGCCGGTGGCGGAATTCACCAAAGTGGCCGGCGGAATCGCGCTCACGCCCACGGAGACGGAGACCGCCCAGCAAGAATCGATCGAACGCGGTGTGCTGCTGGCCGCGTGCCGCGCCGCCGGGGCGCCCGACGATACCGCGAAAACCGAGGAATTGCTCAAGACTGGAGTGGTTACCGTACCGCGCGCCACTTTCATGACCGCCGTGGCCGACAGCATGTTTCGTTTCTCGCAGTTGTATGCCGCCGATAAACTGGACGAGCCGCAGAAGAGGGACGCCCTCATCGAACGCGCCCAGGCCGCGCTGGCCGGCGTGCCGGAAAGCAAGGAGACCAAAGAACTGAAGGGCGAAATTCAGGCGGCGATCAAGAAGGCCAAGGCCGGGAAATAGGCCTCAGATCAACTGTTCCATCACCGAGGCCAGGTACTCCTGGTCGAACGTGCCGGAGTGATAGGTGCGCGGATCGAAGAACCGCCACATCCTGCGGTCCTTCTCCACGGTGTAGAAAACCAGTTGCTCCTCGATGATGTCCTTTTCGAGCAGTTGCTGATTGAAGGCGCGCACCGACCCGGCGAGAGTGTAGGGAACGCGGAAATCCTCGGTGCAGACCAGTTCCGGGGTGGCTTGGAACGCCACTTGCAAAATGCGCCCGCGGATGCTGATCTGGATGAGGTTCACGCCGTCTTCTTGAAACGCATCGCCGGAAAACTGCTCCGGATCGAGCGCCAGGCTTCCCTGTGCCGACAACCGGTTGAGGGAGTCGACGAAATCGCGGCAGATGGCGTAGAGTTGACAGGCGGCGGCGCGGCGCATTTCTTCCATTTGCCGCGACAGGCGCAGGAATCCCTCGTCCTTCTCCGCCAGCGCGTCGATGCTGCGCGCGAGGCGCTTCATTCTACCGGTCGCAACTTCCGCCGGATTGCCGTTGCGGTGCAAGTGGCAAGCCTCCCCTTTTCAATTTCAGCACATTACTGCGGCGGGTGCGGGGCCGGGCGATTCTGGAAATTTCAATTCCGCTTACCCGCGCCCTTCCATTCATCCGGATGGATGAGTTCGAGCACATCCATTCGCAAATGGCGCATGATGTCGTCGGTGGTCCCGACCGAAAAGGTGCGTTTGCCATGCAGGACGTTGTGCATGTGTGGCTGGGACACCCCAACCATCCGAGCCAGTCCGCGTTCGGTCAGTTCACCGTTGCGAACGCGGTCCCGGAGCAGGACGACAAATCGTTGTTGCAGGTCGCCGATGGTCATGGTGGGCTGGCGGGCATATTTCTATCAGAAATAGGGGGGTGGCCAATTCGCACTTGGGGGTTCCGGAAGTCGATAATAAACCAAAATGAATTCGCCGAGCCAAAATTCGCTCCAAACGATTTAAGACTCATAGACTTATTGGTACTGAAAAACTAGTAGTACCAGAAAACAGAAAAGATATACGGGTATGAAATGTTGACGGTTTTCTATAGGAGGGTAGATTGGGACCAGCAACAGAACACAGGCGCCGGCGCTTGCTGCTGAGGCTGGCCGCCAAAAGGACAAAACGGAAATGTATTGGGAGCGATCCTGCGTAATTGGCCTGGCGAAGGCCTCTTGTAGCTTCTGTCACGGATACGGTTTGCGCCCCGTTCTCAGGGGACCGGAAACCCCTTGCAACTGCGTACTGCGGGCCGTTTTTCGTGCCTGCTATCGCCGCTTTCGGGAGTGCGTGGCCCTCGGAACGCACACCAACGCGGTAACCTGGGAGCGGTGCGGAGGCCCATCGGGCTACCGTGCCTATTCTCGAAAACGGGAAGAGTACATGGCTGATTTTTGCCTGGTCAGCCGGCGGACACTCGACGATATCGAGAACCGCATCTTCCGCAGTCACTACCTGCTCGGCGCCGATTGGAGGCTGTGCTGCCGGCAACTGAATCTCGACCGCGGCACGTTTTTCCACCACGTCTATAACATCGAAGACCGTCTGGGCCGCGTTTTCGCGGAACTAACCCCTTACGCCCTCTATCCGGTCAGCGAGTATTTCTCCGGCGTGGAGCGACGCGACGCGCAACGGGCCACCGTCAGCGGTCTGGTCCACCCCCAAAGCGCCCGCGAACTCGCAACTCTCCCCCTGAGCGCCTGATGCCCAGCTTTGGCCGGAGGCCAGCGACTTGCACAGCGCCTCCGGCTCCTACCACCAAATCATTCTCTACCCTGCCGGCTCGCGTCGTGTACAACTCCACTTCTCGTGACATTCCAAACTGTACGGATCCCGCCAGACACGTGTCTCTTGGCAACCCTAACTGCCCTCAGAACCACACGGATTCTCCCCACGACCCGTGTTTTGGCAACCATCGTGCCTTTGAAACCAACGGAGGGCTGCTATGAAGAAAAAATTTCTGGTAGGGCTGCTGATGGCCGCCGGCACGGTCTTCGCTTACCAGATATCGGTAGGAATCAGGATTGGCGCGCCACCTCCCGCGAGGGTGCTGCGCGTCCGGCCGCCACGCCCCGGTCCCGCGTATTTCTGGATCGACGGCTATTGGTATCCGTTAAATGGCCACTACCGGTGGCATGCGGGCTATTGGACGCGGCCGCCGTACGAGGGCGCCCATTGGGTGGCGCCGCATCACGATGGCCAACGCTACTTCGAGGGCTACTGGGACGGACCGCACGGCCGCGTCGAGCACGACCACAAATGGGACCGCGACCGCGACCGCGACTGGCGCGGCAAGGACCACCACTGAACCGGCGCGTTTGATTACCACGTCGCTTCCGCGGTCTAATGAATCGTTGGGGAACCTCCGAAACCTCGCAGCGATGGCTGCGGCGCTGCTCTCCGCGGCCGCCGCCAGCGGGACCCAATATCTGGTCTACGCCGGCGCCTATACCAGCGGCGCAAGCCGGGGCATATATGGTTATCGCTTCGATACGCGAAGCGGCAAACTGAAATCGCTCGGCTTGCTGGCCAACGCCGCCAACCCCACGTTTCTGGTGGCGCATCCCGATCGCCGCTTCCTCTACGCCGTGAACGAAACCGGCGGCAGCGTCAGCGCCTACCTGATCGCTCCCAAGAGCGGCAAGCTCTCGCTGGTGAACCAAACCCCCTCGCGAGGCGATGGGCCGTGCCATCTCGCGCTGGACCGCGAGGGGCGCTGGCTGGCGGTGGCAAATTGCGCCAGCGGCAGCGTGGCCATTCTGCCGCTTCGCAAGGACGGCGGCATGGGTGAAGCGCAAGCGCCGGTGCAGCATCAGGGCGCCGCCCATCCGCGGTGTGTACTGTTCTCGCCCGACAACCGTTTTGTGCTGGTGGCCGATCCCGGCCGGGACAGAATCTACGTGTACCGCTTCGACGCCGCGACGGGCTCTCTCGCGCCCGCCGCCACGCCTTACATCGCGGCCGCGGCGGGAGCCGGCGTGGGTTATCTCGCCTTCCATCCCAACGGCCGCGTGTTGTACGCCGGCAACCAAACCAGGCCGGGAGTGACCGCCTACCGGTACAACCCCGACGACGGCGGACTCACCGAGTTCCAGACCGTGCCGACCGTGGCGCCATCGAATGCCGCGCCCGGCGCCGCCGCCG
>Ga0182030_10026198_pt1 | contig 10570 bp, 8 predicted proteins | sample 812S3MmetaG_FD_121299 | JGI IMG/M metagenome (GOLD analysis project Ga0182030, IMG submission 121299) | Permafrost microbial communities from Stordalen Mire, Sweden - 812S3M metaG (Illumina Assembly) | ecosystem: Environmental > Terrestrial > Soil > Wetlands > Permafrost | place: Sweden... | reverse complement strand
TCGGAACTGTCGCGAAGGTTTCAAACAGCGGCCGAGTAGGATTGCCTACACTTTGTCACTTTGAGCCGCATGCGGCATCTCACATCCCGGAGCTGCTTTGTGCGACCGTGACTCAGCTATTAGAGATCGAGTGCCGAGACGTATGGAGAGAATTGGTCAACTACACGGAGGGCGACCTGACGCCCGAAATGCGAGACCGAATCGAGCGGCATCTTCAAGGCTGCAGCCACTGCCGGGCCGTCTATGACGGCTCCCAGAACATTGTCCGATTACTAGGCGGGAAAAACGTATTCGATCTGCCGCGTGGTTTCAGTCAGCGATTGTATGACCGCTTATCCAGCATGCGTTGACTTGCAATTCGTGTCACTTCGAAAGGGAATCTGAATCGTATCGTACGACTCCATGAATAGTGCCAAGCAAGAGGTGTCCGCGAGTTCGCCGAAAATAACGTCGGAGCTAGTGCCGGCCTCAGCCGCCCGCCCAGAGTCGCCGGAACTTGGCGTGCTCACGGCCCTCCGCACCCACTGGCCTGAGTATCTGATGGAAGCCGGTCTGCTCGCTGCGTTCATGGTTTCGGCCTGCGTGTTCGGCGCGCTCTACGAGTTCCCCGGCTCGCCCGTCCATCAGGTAATCCTGTCTGGATTCCTGCGGCGGTTCCTCATGGGAATTTCCATGGGCCTGACCGCCATCGCCATTATTTATTCCCCGTGGGGAAAACAGTCCGGAGCGCACATTAACCCTTCCGTAACCCTCACTTTCTTCCGCTTGGGTAAGGTCAAGGGATGGGACGCTCTCTTCTATATAGCCGCGCAGTTCTCTGGCGCGGTGTTGGGGGTTTCTCTGGTCGCTCAGTTGCTCGGTCGCCAAGTATCGGACCCCGCAGTGCGGTACGTGGTAACCACACCGGGCTCCCATGGAACCTGGGTGGCACTGCTCGCCGAATTCATCATCGCAACCGGAATGATGTCGGCTGTGCTTTATTTCTCTAACCACCACCGGCTGGCCGGATACACGGGCCTTTTTGCAGGACTGCTGGTCGCGACCTACATCACCATCGAGGCGCCCTTCTCCGGCATGAGCATGAATCCCGCTCGCTCGCTCGGCTCTGCCTTGCCTCCGATGATTTGGGACGGCCTCTGGATTTACCTGACCGCGCCCCCGCTGGGCATGCTGTTCGCCGCCGAGCTCTATCTGTGGTGGAAGGGACAGCGAGCAGTGAAATGCTGCAAGCTCCACCACAACAACGACAAGCGTTGCATCTTTTGCGGAGCGAATGGAGGGTTCGCATCATGAGTGACAATCACTACGACGTGATCATCATCGGAACCGGCGCCGGCGGCGGAACGCTCGCCTATCACCTGGCGCCGTCCGGAAAGCGCATCCTCATTCTCGAACGCGGTGACTATGTTCCACGCGAGAAAGCGAACTGGGACCCGCAGGCCGTCAACGTCGACGGCCATTACAACACCAAGGAATCCTGGCTCGATAAGGATGGCAAAGACCTACATCCGCATACCAACTACTACGTCGGCGGCAACACCAAGTTCTACGGTGCTGCTCTGTTCCGTTTACGCAAGGAGGATTTCGGCGAACTACGCCACCACGGTGGCATCTCGCCCGCTTGGCCGATTAGCTACGACGATTTGGAGCCGTATTACACGCAGGCCGAGAATCTCTATGCCGTGCACGGCAACCGCGGGGAAGATCCGACTGAACCACCCGCCAACGCTCCCTATCCCTGGCCAGCCGTTAGCCATGAGCCGCGCATCAAGCAGCTATCCGACGACTTCGCGCGTGCCGGTCTGAAGCCCTTCCACGTACCCGTCGGCGTCATGCTCGACGAGAAGAACCTGCACAAAAGCCACTGCATCCGCTGCAACACCTGCGATGGTTTTCCCTGTCTGGTGGGCGCAAAGTCCGACTCGCAAGTGGTGTGCGTTGATGAGGCGATCAAACATTCCAACGTAACGCTGTTAACAAACTCTCTGGTCAAGCGCCTGGAAACGGATGTATCAGGTCGTGAGGTGAAGAGTGTAATCGTGGAACGGAACGGCAGCCCGGAAAGTTATTCCGCCGATGTGGTGGCCGTATCGTGCGGCGCGATCAACTCGGCCGCGCTGCTGTTGCGCTCCGCCAACGATAAGCACGTCCGCGGACTTGCCAACAGTTCCGACATCGTGGGCCGCCACTACATGGGGCACACCAACTCGGTGATGATGGCTATTTCTAAGTGTCCCAACCCCACGATTTTTCAAAAGACTCTCGGAGTAAACGACTATTACTTCGGCTCCGAGGATTTCAAATACCCTATGGGTCACATCTCGTTCGTCGGCAAACTGGACGCGATCACCCTCAAGGCCGGCGCACCTGCGATTGCTCCGAATTTCACCCTGGAGTTGATGGCGAAACACTCCCTCGACTTCTGGCTCACGTCCGAAGACCTGCCCGATCCAAACAATCGCGTCACCATCGGCCGAGAGGGAAAGATCGTTCTCACCTACACCCCGAATAACCTGGAAGCGCACGAAAGACTTCAGGGCAAGCTGAAGCAAGCCATGAAGCAGACGAGCTGCACGATGCACGGCCACGAATGTCATCAAGGGCTGTTCGGACGAAACCTGTACGTCGGACAGCAAATCCCGCTCGCCGGTGTAGCCCACCAGAATGGAACGATTCGTTTTGGACACGATCCGAAGACTTCAGTTCTTGACTCAGACTGTAAGGCGCATGATGTCGACAATCTCTACGTTGTGGATGGGAGTTTCTTTCCGTCGAGCGCAGCCGTCAACCCGGCGTTGACTATCATGGCCAACGCGATTCGAGTGGGCGACCACTTGATGAAGCGCCTCGGCGTGTCCCAGACGGAGTACGAACGCAATCGACAGCAGAGCCAGGAACTCGCGGTAAGCAGGTAGATAAGATGAAGCAACTTTGTCGACCACATCGCATGCGCCAAAGCGTGCTGGCAATCTGTGTATTGACACTGGTCGTGGCTCTTCCTCGCCTTTCGGCTCAACAACGCCCCACTCTGGTGGACGGCGTAGACGCGATCGGAATCACGGTCTCCGACATGGATCGGGCGGTGGACTTCTATTCCAAAGTATTGACGTTCGAGAAGGTATCCGACACCGAAGTCGCTGGCGAGAACTACGAGCATCTCGAAGGTGTCTTCGGATTGCGAATGCGCGTTGTGCGAATGAGGCTCGGCGACGAGTTCATCGAACTTACGGAGTATCTCGCGCCGAAGGGTCGCCCCATCCCCGTTGATTCTCGCAGCAACGACCGCTGGTTTCAGCACATCGCAATCATCGTCAGCGACATGGACAAGGCTTATTCGTGGTTGCGGCAGAACAAGGTGGAACACGCCTCGTCCGGACCACAGCGGCTTCCCGACTGGAATAAGAACGCGGCCGGCATTTCTGCGTTCTACTTCAAAGATCCAGATGAGCACCCGGTAGAGGTATTGCAGTTTCCTCCGGACAAGGGCCTTGAGAAGTGGCACCGCTCCCATTCCAATGACAAGCTGTTTCTCGGCATAGACCATACCGCAATCGTAGTGTGGGACACCGACGCCAGCGTCAAGTTCTATCACGATCTGCTCGGTATGCACGTTGCGGGAGAAAGTGAGAACTATGGAACAGAGCAGGAGCATCTTAACAACGTTTTCGGCGCCCATCTGCGCATCACCGCGCTACGCGGTGCAAGCGGGCCGGGGATTGAATTGCTGGAGTACATGACGCCCCGCGATGGACGGCCCTTTCCAGCCGACGAACACGCAAGTGATGTCGTTCACCGACAGACGGTCCTGTTGACCCGAAACGCCGAGGACGCAGCTCGCCAATTGCAGGCCAGCAAGGTGCCCTTTGTTTCTTCTGGCGTGGTTGCGAATCAAATTGGAAAGCTGGGGTTCAACAAGGCCTTCCTGCTGCGCGATCCCGACGGCCACGCAGTCGAAATTGAAGAAAAGTAGGAGGAGATATGAGTGCAACTACCGTCCAACCCGTGTTTTCCGCAACGGACTGGCACTTGGATCTTGCCTCCCATGCGCCATCCACGGTGTCGCTGGCAGACGCAGGCACCGACCATCCGGTAGACGACACAGGGCCCGGCCACAAGCGCGGCGATTTGCAGCATTCAGTTGAGTTTGCCTGTTTGATCAAACTGATTTGCGAAGAACGCGGAGAGTTCGCATGACACAAGAAGAGATCCGGCTGATGGAGTCCGGTGTGCGGAAGAAACACTGGAAGCGCTGGGGCCCCTATCTCAGCGAACGGGCCTGGGGTACGGTGCGCGAAGACTACAGCACCGGTGGAACCGCTTGGGATTATTTGCCTCACGACCACGCCCGCTCCCGTGCCTATCGCTGGAACGAAGACGGGCTGGCGGGGATCAGCGACCGGAAGCAGACAATGTGTTTTGCCCTGGCGCTGGAACGAGCGCGATCCCATCCTGAAAGAACGGATTTTCGGTTTGACCGGTAACGAGGGCAATCACGGCGAGGATGTGAAGGAATACTACTTCTACCTCGACTCAACGCCCACCCACTCCTACATGAAGTACCTCTACAAGTACCCGCACGCGGAATTCCCCTACGGTCCGCTTGTGGAAGAAAACCGGCGGCGCGGCAAAGATCAGCCGGAGTTCGAATTGCTCGACACCGGAGTGTTCAACGACGACTGCTATTTCGATGTGTTCGTCGAATACGCCAAGGCCGACACGGAAGACATCCTGATTAAAATCACGGTCGCGAATCGTGGCCCCGAAGCGGCCAATCTTCGCTTGCTACCAACGGTGTGGTTCCGCAACACGTGGTCGTGGGGAAGCTCAAAGCATCGACCGCAACTGCATGAGGCACGTCCCGCACCCAACCCGGTCATCGAACTGAATCATGGCCGGCCCGGCAATCGCTCGCTGCACTGTGAGGGCTCGCCAGAACTCCTCTTCACCGAGAATGAGACCAATACCCAGCGGCTGTTTGGTGTGGAAAACCGCACTCCGTACGTCAAAGACGGTATCAACGACTACATCGTGCATGACGCAAAGGAAACCGTGAATCCCAGCCACACCGGCACGAAGGCCGCAGCTCACTACCAGCTCACGGTTGGCGCGGGCGAGACCGCCGTTGTCCGCCTGCGTCTGACGGACTCTGACTTCAAGGGCCAGAACGCCTTTGCCACCTTCGATAAGACCTTTGCCCTCCGCCAGCGCGAAGCCGACGAGTTCTATGCCACAGTGATCCCGCAAGATCTTTCGGAAGACGCGCGGAATGTTATGCGGCAAGGTTTTGCCGGCATGTTGTGGTCGAAACAGTTCTATCACTACGTAATCAAAGACTGGCTTGAAGGCGACCCGGGCAATCCTCCCCCGCCCGCGGAACGCAAGAAGGGCCGCAACCACGAGTGGACTCACTTGTACAACGCGGACGTTATTTCCATGCCGGACAAGTGGGAGTACCCGTGGTATGCGGCCTGGGACCTCGCGTTTCACTGCATCCCGCTCGCCCTCGTCGATTCTGTCTTCGCGAAGGACCAACTCACGCTGATGTTGCGCGAGTGGTACATGCACCCCAACGGGCAGATTCCCGCCTACGAGTGGGCTTTCGGCGACGTCAATCCTCCGGTGCACGCTTGGGCCGCGTGGCGCGTCTACAAGATCGACAAGAAGCGCAACGGCAAAGGTGATCGCGCATTCCTGCAGCGTGTATTCCATAAACTGATGTTGAACTTCACCTGGTGGGTGAACCGCAAGGACGCCGAGGGCATGAACATTTTTCAAGGCGGCTTTCTGGGTCTCGACAATATCGGTGTATTCGACCGCAGCGCGCCCTTGCCAACCGGCGGCTACATCGAACAGTCGGACGGAACCAGTTGGATGGCCATGTACACGTTGAACTTGTTGGCGATAGCCATGGAACTGGCAACAGAAGAACCCTGCTATGAAGACGTAGCCAGCAAATTCTGGGAGCACTTTATCTACATCGCGAATGCCATGAGCCATCGCGGGCACGACGGCATGGGATTGTGGAACGAGGAAGACGGCTTCTTCTATGACGTGCTCAAACTGCCCGACGGCTCGCATTTCCCCATGAAGATTCGCTCCATGGTGGGATTGATCCCGCTGTTTGCGGTAGAGACCTTGGAACCGGAAGTTCTCGACAAGCTGCCCGATTTCAAGAAACGTCTGGAATGGTTCATCGACAACCGTCCCGATCTCACGGGAAACTTGGCTTGCATGAGCACAGAGGGAATGGGCGAACGCAGATTGCTGTCGATCGCTAGCCAGGACCAGCTCCGCAGCATTCTGAAGTTTATGCTGGACGAGCGCGAATTCCTCTCGCCCTACGGCATCCGTGCGTTGTCGCAGTTCCATCGCGGCAACCCCTACACCCTCCATGTCGACGGTATCGAGCACCGCGTAGACTACGAGCCCGGCGAGTCGTCGACCGGGCTATTCGGCGGAAATTCCAACTGGCGTGGCCCCATCTGGTTTCCGACAAATTATTTGCTGGTCGAGTCGCTTCAGAAGTTTCATCACTACCTGGGCGACGACTTCAAAGTTGAGTTTCCCACCGGATCGGGAAAGATGATGACTTTGTGGGAAGTAGCGGGTGAGGTTTCGCGCCGCATGACGAACATCTTTCTTCGCGATGAAAAAGGCCGCCGGCCCGTATTCGGAAATCTCGAAAAGTTCCAGACCGACCCGCACTGGCGCGATCTGGTGCTGTTTTACGAGTATTTTCACGGCGATTCGGGAGCCGGAGTGGGAGCCAGTCACCAAACAGGGTGGACCGGAGTGGTCACGAAGTTGATACAGCAAAGCGGAGAGTCCAGCAAGCGCAAGCAAAGACAACGCGAATCGACGACTGCCACCGTAGCTGCCAAACCGAATTTATAAGGAGAAGCAGAAATGAAAGCGATTAGCGTCTTTCCAGGAAAGCCCAACAGCGTTCACGTGGCCGAATTGCCCAAACCTTCGCTCGACCAAGTTCCGAACGGCCGCGGTGTGCTGGTGAAAGTTCTGCGCGTAGGCGTGGACGGAACGGACAAAGAAATCAATGCTGCCGAGTACGGCGCCGCTCCTCCAGGATACGACTTCCTGGTCATCGGCCATGAGGGCTTCGGCCAGGTGGAAGCTGTCGGCCCGAATGTGACAGAGTTGAAGCCGGGCGACTATGTAGTGGCCACGGTGCGTCGTCCGGGTACGAGCATCTATGACTTGATCGGCACGAACGACATGACCACCGACGACATCTACTACGAACGCGGCATCAATCTCCGCCACGGTTATCTCACCGAATACTACGTGGACGACGTCGAATTCATCGTCAAAGTACCGCAGGGCCTCAAACATGTTGGTGTGCTTCTGGAACCTACGACCGTCGTAGAGAAAGGAATCCACCAGGCTTACGAGATCCAGCGCCGGCTCAAAGTTTGGCGTCCGAGGACAGCGGCGGTCATGGGCGCCGGCACCATCGGCCTGCTGGCCACATTGGTTCTGCGTTTGAAAGGCCTGGACGTGACCACATTGGGCCGCACTGCCAAACCTTACTTGAACTCCGATCTGATCGAAGAACTCGGGGCACGATACCTGTCAACTAAGGACATACCGATAACCGAAGCGGCCAAGGAATACGGCCCGTTCGATCTGATCTTTGAAGGCACGGGCAACTCTGCCGTGGTCTTCGACAGCATGCAGGCCCTGGGCAAGAACGGCGTGCTGGTTCTGGCGAGCGTTACGGGCGGAGACAAGATGATTCAGATCCCCGCGGACCGAATCAATCTGGAGTTCGTTCTCGGCAACAAGGTTATGGTCGGCACCGTAAACGCCAACCGCGAATACTTTGAGATGGGTGTGGGCGATATGGCGCAGGCGGAAGCGGAGTATCCGGGGTGGCTCAGCAAGCTGTTGACTCATCCGGTAAAAGGCTTAGACAACTATCAAGAGCTCTTCAAGAACCTGACCACTCCGAATGGCGCGATCAAAGTTTATTGCGAAGTAGCCTAGAACTGGTTTCACAAATCGGTTTTGGGCAGGGCACGAGTTGACTCGCGCCGTAAGTAGTTGGAAATCTGCTGCGCTTTAGCGCCTGAGGGAAGGCTCTTTGCGCCCTCAACGACTTTTCCCGCAGCCTGTTTAGCCGTGCCGATCAGACCCTCAGGAATGCGGGCTTTCGCCCCTGAGGGCCGCGCCTTTCGAGCCAAAAGGGACCTGTGAAACGGTTCCAGATATCGCATCAACAGACTGACAATTTTCTGGCGAATAAACCCTTGTCACTTTCTAGCTCGTAATAAGTCTTACGTACGGGAAGCAAACATCTGCCGGGAGATAGCATTCGATGATTAAGGTCGGTAAGGAAATCTGCGGTGATCTGGACGCTGCTCTCCGGCGGGAGTGGCTGGAAACCAACGGGCTCGGCGGCTTTGCTTCTTCGTCGATCGTCGGTATGAACACCCGCCGTTATCACGGCCTGCTGGTGGCAGCCACCAAACCGCCTGTTGGCCGCCTTGTCATTTTGTCCAAGCTGGAAGAGACCCTGTTCATCGAGGGACAGCCGGTCGATCTCTCGGTAAATCGTTACCCCGGCACAGTTCATCCGCAGGGTTTTCGTTATCTCAAGCAGTTCCGTCTCGATCCATTCCCGGTATTCACTTTTGAAATCGAGGGTATCGAAATCGAGAAGTCTGTCTTCATGGTTCACGGCGACAACAGTACCGTTGTGCAATACGAACTGAAGAAGAACAATCACCCGGAGCGGCCAAAGACCCTGTGGCTTGAACTCAGACCGCTCATCGCCTTCCGCGACTACCACAGCACCACTCATGAAAACGGCGCGTTGACTCCCGCATTGCAAGAGGAGCCTGGGTTGACGGCTGTGACTCCTTATGCGGGCCTACCTACGTTGTACCTGGCTCACAATGCCGCCGAATCGAAAAAAACAAGCGACTGGTACAGAAATTTCGAATACGAGGCCGAGCGCGAACGCGGGCTGGATTTCACCGAAGATCTGTTCAATCCTTGTGTTCTGCGATTCGACCTGCGCTCCCGCCGCCAAGCCTCGGTGATTGCATCCACCGAGCGCCGCGATGTGGCGAACGTGGTCGATTATCGGCTGGCTGAGATTACTCGCCGCCGAAACGCATCGCGATCCTCACCGCTTGAAGACGAGTTTGCCAGCAGCCTCACCGCGGCTGCCGACCAATACATCGTCGCCCGCGGAGATCAGAAAACGGTCATCGCCGGCTATCACTGGTTCAGCGACTGGGGCCGTGACACCATGATCGCCTTGCCCGGCCTCACTTTGCCAACAGGCAAACACGACGTCGCGCGCAGTATTCTGCGGACCTTCGCGCAAAACGTAGACCAGGGCATGTTGCCCAACCGCTTTCCCGACGCAGGAGAAACACCCGAATACAACACGGTCGATGCGACTCTCTGGTTTTTTGAAGCGGCTCGTGCCTATCTGGCCTACACCGGCGATCTGGACTTTGTTCGCAATGAGCTTTATCCAGTCTTCGCCGACATTATTAAGTGGCACGTTCGCGGCACCCGTTACGGCATCAAGGTAGACGCGAGCGGTCTGCTCTCCTCGGGCGAACAAGGCGTCCAGTTGACGTGGATGGATGCCAAAGTCGGCGATTGGGTCGTGACCCCGCGCCGGGGAAAGCCCGTCGAAATCCAGGCGCTCTGGTATAACGCCCTCTGCGTGATGGAAGAATTGGCCCGGACATTTGGCGAAGAAGCGGAACAGAAACGCTATCGCAGCATGGCAACCGTCGCAAGCTGGAGTTTCAATCGCCAGTTCTGGAACGAGCAGGCTGGCTGTTTATACGACGTCACGAATGGAGCGCCGCCTGATCTATCCATTCGCCCGAACCAGATATTTGCTGTCAGTTTGAAACACAGCATGTTGTCGGCGGATCGTGCGCATGCCGTTGTGGATAAAGTGCAGGAGCACTTGTTAACCCCCTACGGTCTGCGCAGCCTCGCGGTCAGCGATCCACAGTACCGAGGGCGCTACACCGGTGGGCCGGCCGAACGCGATGGCGCTTATCATCAGGGCACGGTTTGGCCGTGGCTGATGGGGCCGTTCATCACCGCTTATATTAAGGTCAACGGAGACAGCGAGGCCGCCCGCCGCCAAGCGGCGAAATGGTTGGCGCCGCTGAAGGCTCACCTCGCCGATGGAGGGCTGGGACATATCTCCGAAATCTTCGACGGCGACGCACCGCAGCGTCCCTGCGGATGCATCGCGCAGGCTTGGAGCGCCGCGGAGATTCTGCGAGCGTTGGTGGAAGACATTCACGGGCTGCGGCCGATACTACAACCCAAGGCAATCTCGATTCAGGACGCAGGGAGCGAAGCAGAGAAGACACCTGACATGCAGGCCACGCCTCGAACCGGAACGAATCCTTAGCCGTAATGGTCACCGGCGGGTCATCTCGGACTCTTCTCGATCTGCTCCAGATTCTCCGGCACATGCTTCGTCCAGTAAGCGAACAAATCAGGCTGCTCTTCCAGCCTCATCTGGATTGCCACGATCTCGCCCGGCGAAAAATAGTTGCGCAGCTTT
>Ga0182030_10026197_pt1 | contig 10571 bp, 8 predicted proteins | sample 812S3MmetaG_FD_121299 | JGI IMG/M metagenome (GOLD analysis project Ga0182030, IMG submission 121299) | Permafrost microbial communities from Stordalen Mire, Sweden - 812S3M metaG (Illumina Assembly) | ecosystem: Environmental > Terrestrial > Soil > Wetlands > Permafrost | place: Sweden... | reverse complement strand
TCCGGCGGCACGCATATTCTCGGGGAGTTTTACAGATTGCAAGATTTCAGTGCGGCGTTTTTGGTACAGCTTGATGGCGTCACCTTTACGGCCTGCCTTTTCGCGCTTCCGAACTCCGTCGGCGTAGTAATCGATCCACCATATGCCTGAACCCTCAGGCCTCTCCACAATTCCCCGGTCTTTCCGCTTTCGTGTGTGTGGCATGCTTCCCTTCCTTTCCGAAGGTTCTTTGAAAAAACAATGCGTTTTATGTGCAGCCGTCACCTTGCTGATCACCTTGACTGTGCGCATACGTTCCCTCCCACACTCATTCCAAATCACTCCGGGAGGGATACTGAACAAAGAAGGAACCGCGGCACCCAACGCTTCATGTGCGCGCTCGATTCGAGTGGACGGGCCGCGAATTCAGCGCAACTTCACTGAACGGTCACAGTTACGATAATCGCCGCCGGGTTTATCACCGTGCCCGATCCTGTCGGAGTCACGGTGACGGTGTACGTCTGTGGCGATGACATCGAACTCGATGACGCTCCCAGGGTGTATGTCGGTGGAGCCAGCGCTGCATACAGCGCGCCGCCGCTAACCGAGCCCAATCCCGTCACCAAGTCGTAGCCGGCGGTGGCGTCATAGCCCACCAATCCGCCCGAGCAGCCCTTCGATCCTGCGGTACAGGGCTGCGCGTTGCTGCCCGTCGTGATGTCGTGGAAGACCGTCGCATATTTCGTCGGGTCCGCCGCCAAGCTATAGAGCGTCCGATTGAAGTTTCCCTGCTTGCCGTACTTCTCCACCAGCAGGGTCAGCATTCCAGCAAAAGAGGGCGACGAAGCTGAAGTGCCACCCGCCGTCATCAAGTCCGAGTTGGAGTCGCGGAATCCGTCCACGCAGCTAGGACCATTCGTTTGTGACGGGTCGGTGGCTGAGGTGAATTCTTGCGAGCACAACAGGTAGGCATCGTGATCGGCCGATGCGGAGAAGGCAACGTCGGGCACGAATCGCATCGGCACCCCGCTGAAGTTGCCCGGAGCCCACTGCCAGTGCGGCATGGCATAGTACAGACTCACACCACCGCCACCGGAGGTCAGCGTACTAGTTAGATCTTGCGACTGATCGTAGGAGGTGTCGTTCCAACTCGTTTCCGGAATGTATTGCAGCGCCGAGCTGATGATGTCGGCTGTACTGCTGTAGCTCCAGTACTCATTCGCGCCAGGCGCGGGGCTGGCGGCGCTTCCGTCGGCGCTTAATGTCGTTCCGCCAACACCGGTCACGTATGGGCTGGAGGACGGATAGTCCGCAACCGCTCCTTGCGTGGCTATGGTGTTTCCCTGGTCGCAGCCGGCCGCTCCCGCATCGCCCGAGGAGTTCAGCACCGACTGTCCCTGTGCTACGGCTTCTTCCAGAATCCCATCGAACGCAGTTCTCATGTTCGCTGAGAATTGCGTCTCGCAGCTCGCGTAGCTGATGCTGATGACGGGGACCACCGCGCCATCCACCTTGTAGGTCGTCACCAGGTAGACCGCGGCACTGAACACGTCCTGTTCCGGATCATCGGCCGCGGCATAGACGAAGTCCACGGTCGCGTTATTAGCGATTCCACCTGACCATTCCACGTCCAGGTCCGCCTCGCCGACATCGCCGACGCTCTCGCCCGCCACGTCGGTGCAGTCCGCCGTACTGATGCAGACCATGTTCAGTTTCGTCGCGCTTAGTCCGGCGGCCGCGCGGAAATCATCGATGTCCGCCTGCGGGAAGTAGGTTTGTCCGGCTATCCCCACATGCATTCCGATACCGGTGTAGCCCGCGTTGTAGATCGATGTCACGTTGTAGATGGTCGCCCAGTCATCCGGTGCCAGGAAGTGATTTCCCGAAAACTGCGAGGTGAATTGAGGATCTAGACGCTTTACGACCGTCTGCGGCTTCGGGCGGAAGCCGCTCAACCCGCCAACCCCAGCCACCACGTTGGCTAACCCCCGTGGAAGCGCAATCTCCGTTGCGTTGCTGATCCGCGTGTCGGCGCCAATTCTGTATTGATGAATCTGCGTTCGGAAGGCCAACTCCGCCTGCGCCACCGTTCCGGAGAACGTAATCAGGTTGCGCGATGGAGCTACGTTCTTCACCGTGAAGCCATGGGTCTCCAGCCAACCCTTCACCTGGCTGAGATCTGCCTCCGTCAGTCCAAAGCGAGCTCCGAATGCCTCCTGCGTAAGCCACTGGTGATACTGCGCCGACTTCGGATTCTGCTGCGCCTCCACCAGAGCATCCAGCTCTGCCTTTTCAGCGACGCTCGGAGCAATGCTCAGCGTCATTGACTCCAGCCGCATGCCAGGGTTCGCCTCGCCCAAGTCACCCGCCTGCCGTGTCAGCGGATGTAGGGTTCCCGAGAGTGTCACCACCGGCCCAGAGGTCAGTTCCTGCGTAATGCGGTTGGGGCGCTGCGTGGTCTGGGAAGCTAGTGTTACTGTCATCGTCAGAACCACGGCCGACACGGCTATCCGTCTCTTCCAGCTGTTTAATGCAAGAAACCGGTCTTGTTTCTGGGGTGCCATCGCTATCACCGGACACGCCCGCAACGCCAAAGGGCTGCTCCAAGGCACGTCCAGGAGACCAGCGAATACAAAAGGACGATCACAATTCCCCTCGCCGGCATTCCCTCATTGAGCTGCAAGTCTCTTTCACTTGTCTGATTCAGAGGACACCTCCGTAGTGATCGCATCGCCATCTCCTCTTGTGTGCCGCCGCGTGGACGGCAATGACAACTCTGATGCGAAGGCGCGACGTGCATCCCCGTTCCTTCCGCGCTCCTGTTTGTTGGTGATGAAAAGCTGAACGGTGGTCTCGAACTCCTCAATCGCTTCACGAAATACGAGATAGGCCCGATAAGCATGGAAGAGTGCGTGACACTCTTCACATCCCCCCTTGATGCCCCCTTGATCGTCTTTCACGGGGTTGTAGGCGGGATGCCGGGAACATCGCCCCTTGATGCGATACACAACCCGAAACGCCATTTTGAGCATGTCACCCCCCTTCGACCCACACCATAACATACATAGTGGAACTATTATTTTTATTATTTTTCATGGCGACCAGTGACTGGTTACGATGCGGTCCATGCTGGAGATTTGTCGAGCGGATACGTCGCCGACTGCGGGAGTTAGAAGCGGCGTCGGAATTCATTCATCGGGGTCTAGGAGAGGATCTGCAAGCCACAGAAGCAGAGACACACTGGCCACCGCATCTGGCAGCAGTTGTGCGCCTAGGTACGTGGTACAGAATGGGCAAGTGCTCGTTTGCAGGCTACATGAGACGTTGAAGTGAGCGAGGAAATCTTGGCCGAGAATGCCCGCCCGAATAAAGATATCAATGTGCGGAGCCTCCGGAGTGGGTCGATCTACTTCCCCGACTGTCCATTAACGGTGTGCAGCCTTTGCTGTCTGAGTAGCCATTTCGTCTTGCAAAGTCCACCCGTTGCTTCCCTCGACAAACTGCCCGCTGGACCTGAGTACCCGTTTCAGGTAAGCGGCAAAATCTTTCGACTTTGTCACATATCCTTGTTCTTCCAGCCTGGCTTTCAGATCACCAAGTGAGAGTGCCTTGTTGTGAACCAAGCAGATTGCGCGAGCATGTGCCAGCGCTGAGCGCCTTTGTACCCGCGGCATCACGGCATTGATTTCCTTTTTTGCAGCTTCGACGTTTACCGAAGCTATCTCGAAGTCCTTTGCAACAAGAGTAACGGCCCCAAGTACCGGTTGTGCCACCCGGCTGATCTTCTTCCAAACATCTCTGAACTTCGCTCGCATCGTCGGATCCACGAAGACGAATACCAACCCAGCAATGATTGCAACCTGAAAAACTGGGTGCAGCTTCTGAAAGGCACGGAAACTCTTTGCAATTAGCCCGACCGCCGCTTTGATTGCTTCGATGCTGAGGGTGACGCTGAATACTGAACCGACAAGTACCGCAAGCCGAATGCTCCTGGCCCTTGCGTACGTTTGCAAGGAAGCGTCAATCGCGATGCTGATGACAGGTGCTTTCATCTGCCGTAAATGCTTATCCTTCGAATACACAGCATCGGCCCCGAGTTCATTGCAGGCAGCGATGTAAGGCAGGTCGTCTGGATCTACCACGGCAATCCCTCTCTTGAGAGTGAGAGACTGTGGAGTGTAGAAGTGTAGTTTGGAGCGAAAGGCCTCCCACTCGGCCTGGGCTTGTTCGACTGTTGTCCCGCTCCTCTCCGCGATGTCTCCCAGGTGTTTAACAATCTCCTGACTGAGATGGACAGGAGCAAATAGGATTAGCACCCCCGCGTCGGCAGACTCATGTAGTCGCGTTCGAGCGCTTGGCTTATTCCGGTTCTTGAGGCGCCATTGAAGCTCGCGATGAACGAAATTGGCGTCTATAACCAACTTGATCTGGAGATAATCTTCCAGAAATGGCGCCAGCGCCGGGACCTGAGAGGCAAGCTCATGGAGCATCGGCAGCCAATCCGACTTAATTCCAATGATTCCGCTGGATTTCTCAATTGTGCCGTTGAGTATGACTCCACTTGCGCCGCTATCATTCATCATCTAGGCCCTCTTTGCCTCCAGTCAACAACGCCACCCTAGGCCACTCTGGCAACTGTCGGCAAAAATGATAAGTTTTACAGCAGAAATATTCTGACACATAGTTGTAGAAACGTGGTAGTTTTATTACCAGAATGACAGACACACTCGTAAATTGCACTCCTTCGACGGAACCGCACGTAGTGCTGGCCCACCTACGTCCAATGCTTAACGACATTGAGGAAGCGTTCAAGATCGCGATTCCGGAGGCTAGTTCCTTCTTCCGAGACAGGCGTGAACCTGTGGAGCGAATGTTGTTTGCAGCGATAGTTCGCTGGGAAGTGAAGCGAGCTCTCCGGCGTTATGAAGTGTCAGACGAGGCAACAACTCGTTCAATAGACTACGAGTTGGACGATGTCTCCAACATTGGCCTGATCATCAGTTGCGAGGGCTTTCAGATCCGCATTCTGAAGGCGCGAGAAGCAAGGGTACCAACCTCAGGCTCAACTGTACGAGCCGAGTTTTATCAGCACAATCTCCTTTACGAATCGGGTGCATTTCTGGATATTGCCCCTAGGATTTTGAACTTGGTCGTGCTTTGGGAAACCGATTATGTGGCAACCGCGGCGCTTTCTGTCGCCTGCCCCAAGCGCGAAGTGGTCGGTATTGCCGAGGGCCGGAGAACAGTCGAGTGCTACTGGCAGCAGCCAATTACCCAGCCCGTCGTCGCGCTTCCAGAAGTGCCCCAAGTCGAAAGGCTGGAGATCATTGGTTCTGAGTTGGATGAGGTAACACTGCTCGAAGATGCGATGGAGCACACCCAGGAGGCAGAACAGGAAGCTCGCTCGAGCGTGCGTGCGATAGGTGCGGCGAGCTCTAATCTGTCCGAGATCTATAAGGGGAAGGAATGACCGATTCGCTGTTCGCATCGCGACCAACGGCATTCGTTAACGGAGAGAGAGTCAAACAAGCAAGGGAATTCATCGGAATTACACAGTCGGAGTTCGCACGGAAAATTGGCGTTACGCAGGCGATGGTCGCTCATATCGAGGGGGGCTTTAAGCAACCGTCTGACGAAGTTCTCGCTGCCATCGCTCACGTCGCTCAACTGCCAGTTTCGTACTTTCGCAAGGGATCCTTGCCTGAGCTCCCTGCCGGCTGGGTTCTGTACCGCGCGAGAGCTGGTGCAAGTCGCAAGAAATTGCAGCGTTGCCATCGTCACGCACAGCTCATCCTAGAAATTGCGCTTGAGCTAGCGAAGAAGGTTCGCACGATTCCAGTTCGCATTTCCACCAGTACGGATTCTCCCGAAGAGGCGGCAAGAAGAGTTCGCAAGGTTCTCGGTTTCGCCGGCACCGAACCAATACAACATCTGATCCGTGCCGTCGAGAAAGCGGGTGCAATCGTTCTCGCCTTGCCGAAGGATGAGGTTGCCGATGCATTCGCCGTATGGGTGAATGGGCTACCGGTAATTGCTTTAGCCGAAACTCCAGCTGGAGACCGTCTACGTCTCACCGTAGCTCATGAACTTGGTCATCTTGTCATGCACGAGCTCCAAACCAGCGATGCCGAACTGGAGCGACAGGCGTACCGGTTCGCCGCTGAGCTATTGGTGCCGGAATCCGCGATCCTTTGCGACTTCGATAAGTTGGGCGTGTCCCTCCAGGCTGTCGCTCAGTTAAAGCTGAAGTGGGGTGTTTCGATGCAAGCTCTCATCCGGAGGGCTCGTGATCTCGATCGGATCACAGAGCGTCAATACCACTACCTAATGCAACAAATGAGCGCACGCGGATGGCGTACCTCGGAGCCTAGCAATCTCGCAATAACCGTTGAAAAACCGCGGCTCCTTCGCCGGATGGCGGAATTGGTACATGGCGATCCCATAGACTACACAGCTATGGCAAAGGATTTCTCCTTAAAGGTTGAGTTCCTGGTTGCGCTGATGGCACGATATGCCGGTGCGGCTTCATCAACGAGTGGCGACAGCGCCAGGGTGATACGGTTTACGAGAAATCGCAAAGTTTAGTCGCTGCATATTGTGGTTATGGAGATGAGAAAAGCCGAAATCAGCTACCTGCTTAAATCGCTCCATCGCTGAGCGCTTAATAGTGACCAGCAGATGCCGGACCAAGTGTAGGGGAAATACATGCGAGTTTCTCGAATCACGATCAAGAATTTCCGTGGAATAGCGGCAGCTGAACTACACTTTAGCGGCCACACTGTTCTGATCGGGGACAACAATTCCGGCAAGTCATCAGTACTCGAAGCGATGGACCTCGTGCTTGGGCCGGATCGCATATCGCGCGCTGCTGCGATAGATGAGCATGATTTCTATGCGGGCAGGTATCTCGATGCCGATGGCAAACCAGTCTCTATAGAGGTTGAGCTGATCATCACGGATCTCAGCGCCGAACAGATTCGTAAGTTTAAGGGAAATTTGGAATTCTGGGACGAAGCTTCGATGAGCCTCATTCAAGGACCTCCGATCGGTGCCATCGAATTGCCGTCGGTAAAGGAAGCTTTGCGGGTAGCCTTTCGTGGCTATTATGACCCCGACGATGATGACTTCAAGGCTGAAACATTCTTTTGCTTCCCTCTGTCCGACAATAGCCAGCAACCGCAATTCCGCACGTCAGACAAGCGCCAGTGTGGGTTCCTCCTGCTCAGAGCATTGCGAACAGGATCACGCGCGCTGAGCCTAGAGCGCGGGTCGCTTCTTGACGTCATTCTACGGGTACGCGAGATTCGGCCCAAAATGTGGGAACAGGTTCTTGAACAGCTCCGAGAGCTAACGGTCGCTGACGATGCAGAGGCTGGTTTATCCACGGTTCTTTCCGGGGTACAATCTGCAATCACAGAGTTTGTTCCACTTGATTGGGCCGCTGCCCCACAACTGCGCGTCTCCGACTTGACGCGTGAGCATCTCAGAAAAACTTTGACGGTATTCATGGCCACCGGCGCGACAAACGGAAAAGTGTTGCATGCTGCGCCTTTCCAGCATCAAGGCACTGGCACAGTCAATATGTTGGTCTTGGCTCTCTTGTCGATGATCGCTGATGCAAAGAAAACCGTGATCTTCGCTATGGAGGAACCTGAAACCGCCATCCCGCCATCGAGCCAGAAGAGCATCGTCAGCGGAGTGAGGGGCAAGTCATCCCAGGCGCTTTTCACCTCACACTCCCCCTATGTTCTCGAAGAGTTCCAGCCAAACGAGATCATGGTTTTATCGCGAAGTCCAATTGGCGTTCTCACTGGCAAGCCCGTCATATTTCCTGCTCACATCAAGCCAAAATTCTACAGCTCAGAATTTCGCTTGCGCTTCTGCGAAGCCTTACTGGCGCGCCGTGTACTTATTGCTGAGGGAGAGACGGAAACCGCAGCATACCCAGCAGCAGCACGTCGATTAGCCGAACTTGAGCCGCGAACATTTTCGTCGCTCGAAGCGCTCAGTATCGCGGTCTTCAATGCAAAGACAGACTCGCAAATCGCCAATTACGGTACGTTCTTCCGGGACCTTGGAAAGAAGGTGTTCGCCGTCTACGACAAGCAGACCGACGCCACGCAGAAAGCGCAGATCGAAGCGGCAATAAACTATCCATTTGAGGCGACCGCGACTGGCTTTGAAGATCTCATTCTTAACGAAACTGCCGAACTGGCCCTTCGCCGCTTCGCCGCACATTTGGTGGCGTCAGGTGAATGGCCCTCACACCTTGCCGGATGTAAGCCCTATCCTGCAACGCCGCTTACGGAGCTTCGTGCGGCTCTAAAGAAGTATCTTAGCTGGGGAAAGGGCAGCGGCAACGCAGGCGACCTCTTGGCAGAATGCTCTGTATCTGAAATGCCAGCCTCAGTGAGAAATACCCTCGCCAACATCAAGCAGATCGTGCAGCCGACGCCCCCACCGCCGGTTCCTCAGGCGGACAGCGCAGTGGCTAGCGTATGAGAAGCAGGTTCGGGTGAGCGGCGCTGACCTCAAGATATGTGCAAAACGCAAGACGCTCCTGGAGACTGCAGGACACCTCCTCATCCTTGGCGGTCCTGGGTCCGGTAAAACGACGATTGCTTTGGTAAAGGCGTCCACGGAGCTTTCCGCACGAACATTGGCACCCAATCAGAAGATTCTCTTTCTCAGTTTCGCCCGCGCCACGATTGTGCGGGTAATCGAACAAGCGAAACTGCGTATTCCGCGAGGAAGCCAGCGTGAGCTTGAAATAAACACCTATCACGGGTTTGCATGGAACTTCATTCGGACGTTCGGACATCTTCTGACGGGACATACCCGCCTGCGTTTGCTTCCTCCACCGGAAGCCGCAAGTCGGATGGCTGGCGTACCAAAAGACGACCGTCCCGCAAAACTTCGGCAACTTCTCAGCGAGGAAGGCATCCTTGGCTTCGATCTTTTTGCGGAACTGGCGGCGGATCTATTGGAACAAAGCCCGCGCCTTTGCCGCCTGCTCAGCGACAGTTACCCGATCATCATTCTGGATGAGTTCCAGGACACGAATCTTGATGAGTGGCGAATAATCGGTGCGCTCGGGAAAGATAGCCGGATAATTGCACTTGCGGACGCAGAGCAGCGCATTTACGAGTTTCGAGGAGCTGATCCTGCCCGAATCGGTCAATTTATTGAAACATTCAGCCCCTCGATTTTCGACTTCGGCAATGAAAATAACCGTAGTGACGGAACAGATATCACAACCTTCGGCAACGATCTGCTTACGGGAGCCAATATTTGCAAGAGCTATACGCACGTACAAGTGAATAAATATAAGTTCTACCGCGACGAGCCGCATTGTCCTGTCAAACATACTGTGCTCACCGCGCGGCAACGTCTTGTCCGTAGCCAGAACCCGGATTGGTCACTGGCAATTCTGGTGAGTTCGAAAGATATGATGCTTCAGGTATCGAAATATCTTGCGAGTTCATCGAACCGCCTTCCGAAAATCGCGCATGATGCGCTGATTGACCCGGAGGGGCCAGCTCTATCAGCCGTCTTTATTGCCAGTTTGCTTGAAGGAGCCCCGACTCGCGCTGAACTGACTCGGAACCTGATGGCAGATCTAATCAATCATATTCGCGGTTGCCAGGGTGGAGGTATCAGCCAGCAAAACTTGGCACTCGCAATTGCGCTTCAGTCGTATCTCGACTCATGTGCGCTACGCGGAAAGAAGCGATTAGAATTGCTTTCCGAGGTGCAGGCGATTTCTACAGCGCGTATGGGCCTCGCACTTACAGGAGACCCTACTCATGACTGGAGTGAAATCCGGCGACTGATGGATGGTGCGGTGCATGATGCCCTCAAGGCCGTTGCTGAAGATGCCAGGTTTATCCGGCTTTTGCATCGTGGCACTGATCTTCGTGAAAGTCTTGCGGAGCGGTGGCGAATAGAAGGTGCCTATAACAGTGCCCGCGAGTTCGTCTCCAATGCACTTCTACAGGAGCACTTTTCTAGTTCGATGCGTGTTTGGAGAGGCGTAAATATCATGACTATTCACAAATCGAAGGGGAAAGAGTTCGACGAGGTCATCGTATTTGAAGGCTGGCGGACCGGGCGGCTGCTTCGGCAGGATGCGACGGCGCGAGACATCGAACAGGCGCGGCTCACGCTCAGAGTAGCCGTCACTCGGGCGCGCCAGAGAACGACGTTTCTGACTCCGAGCTGGGCAAGTTGCCCCTTGCTTTGCCCGCAGCAATGAGTTGTAGTCGCTGCTGAGAGGTTTGCGGGACGGCCCGTTGTGGGGACGCGGCAACTTGAGGCGGACAGAAAGGGCGACGCGACCCCGACCGGGCCCGCGCCGAACCTCGAAATGCTACGCGGCAGCCATGGGAATCACCTCACCGAATGGAGCCGGATGATCCTTGGTGGCTGCCCACAGCACTGGATGGTTCGGTGCGGCGTCTGGGAAGGAACCCTCAAGGTCGGTGAAGACCACGAGCGCCTGCGGCTGGATGCAATGCTCCTCGATGTATTCAAAGCAGGGGCAGAAGCTGGTCCCGCCGCCGCCCACTGGTTCGAGCATAATCATCTCGCCT
>Ga0182030_10026195_pt1 | contig 10572 bp, 10 predicted proteins | sample 812S3MmetaG_FD_121299 | JGI IMG/M metagenome (GOLD analysis project Ga0182030, IMG submission 121299) | Permafrost microbial communities from Stordalen Mire, Sweden - 812S3M metaG (Illumina Assembly) | ecosystem: Environmental > Terrestrial > Soil > Wetlands > Permafrost | place: Sweden... | reverse complement strand
TGATGGCGCGCACCGGCGAGGGCAGACGGCACGAGGGCATCAGTGCCTTCATCGTCGAGAAGGGCGCCAAGGGGTTCATCATCGAGCGCGAAATCCCAATGATCGGCGGCCAGCGAACCTATGAACTGGTGTTCGAGGATTGCCGCATTCCCGCCAGTCAGATGCTGGGCAAATTGGGGCACGGCTTTGCGCCGATGCAGTTGCGGCTGACGGTACGGCGGATCCAAATGGGCGCCTGGTGCATCGGCATGGCACGCCGCGCGCTGGACATGATGATGGATCACGCGAAGCAGCGCTCCACCTTCGGCGTGAAGCTGGCGGATCGGCAAGCGATCCAGTGGTGGATCGCCGACGCGGCGTTGAAGATCCACGCTTGCCGCTTGATGGTGCTGGACGCGGCGGCAAAGCAGGATGCCGGACAGGACGTGCGCATGGAAGCATCCATGGTCAAGCTGTTCGGCACCGAAATGGCACAGGAAATCCTCGATCACGCGATGCAGACCTTTGGCGCGATGGGGGTTGCCAAGGAGCTGCCATTGCAGTTGATGATGCAGAAGGTGCGCACGATGCGGGTTTACGAAGGACCGTCGGAAGTGCACCGCATGGTGATCGCCCGGCGAATGCTGGCAAGCAGGAAATAGTGAGATGGATGCCGTTGAATTGCTGCTGACACGGGAGTCGGCGCTGAAGCTGGATGCGCCGGGGCCTAGCGAGGCCGATCTGGAAGTGATGTTCCAGAGCGCGTTGCGGGCGCCTGATCATGGGCGACTGCGCCCCTGGCAGTTCATTGTTGTGCCGGAAGACAAGCGCGCAGCGTTCGGTGAGCTGCTCGCGGCGTCGATGGCGCGGCGGATGCCGGATGCGCCGGCGGAGGAACTCGCGCGCGAGCGCGGCAAGGCGATGCGGGCACCGGTGATTGTGGTGGCGGCGGCGAAGCTGGTGAAGGGACACAAGATCCGCGAGAGCGAGCAGATGCTGTCCGCGGGTGCCGCGGTTGAGAACATCATGCTGGCGGCGAACGCGCGCGGCTTTGGCGCGATGTGGAAGACCGGGGCGCCGGCGTATGACGCGGCGGTCAAGCAGGCGCTGGGTATTGCGCCGGACAGCGAGATTGTCGGGTTTCTGTATATTGGCACGCAGGTCGGCGGCGGGATTCAAGTGCCGCGGCCGGTGCCGAAGGATTTCGTTTCGGTATGGGGTGGGTGATCGCTCGCCGTCATGGCGGAGGTCTGGTGCTGTGCTTTACTTAGGATGCCGCACTTTTGCCGCCGGATGGCTCGCCGGCAATCGTGCGCGCCCCGCCCCGTATAGTTTCTCCCGCAACGTTCCCGGTGCATACGTCGTCTTGTAGACACCGCGGGCCTGCAGCTCCGGCACGATCAGGTCAACGAAATCGACGAACGTCTCCGGCGTCACCGCATAGGCCAGGTTGAAGCCATCGATCCCGGTCTCCTCCACCCAGCCCAGCATCTCATCCACGACGCGCGCCGGCCCGCCCACCACCACCGGGCCGCGCCCCCCGATCGCCGCATGCGCCGCGATCTCCCGCACCGTCCATACCCGGTTCGGATCGGCGGTGGTGAATGCCTCCAACGCCGAGACCATGGCATTGCGCTCGGTATAACGCAGCGGTTCGTCCAGCGGCAACGCACCGAAATCCACGCCGGTCCAGCCCGACATCAACGCCAGCGCACCTTCCTCACTGACATGCGTGCGGTAGTCAGCAAGTTTCGCCTCCGCCGCAGCATCGGTGCGATCCGTCACGATCGTCATCATGGTGAAAATCAGAATCTCGGCCGGATCCCGCCCACTGGCGGCAGCACGCCTGCGGATATCCGCAACGATCGGCGCGATCACCCGCTTCGACGGCCCGTTGATGAACACGCACTCCGCGTGATCGGCGGCGAACTGGCGTCCTCGCGCCGACGCCCCTGCCTGATAGAGCACCGGTGTCCGCTGTGGTGACGGCTCGGCCAGGTGAATGGCATCGAGCTGGTAGTACGGCCCGTCATGGGTCACCCGATGGATCCGATCCGGATCAGCAAAGACCCGGCGTTGCCGATCGCGCAGTGCCGCGCCATCCTCCCAACTGCCTTCCCATAATTTGTAGACCACCTGCATGTAGTCCTCGGCCACGTCGTAGCGCGTGTCATGGCCAGCCTGCTCGCGCTTTCCCATGCCCTGCGCGGCACTGTTCAGATAGCCGGTGACGATGTTCCAGCCGATTCGTCCATTGGTCAGATGGTCCAGCGTCGACATGCGTCGCGCAAACGGATACGGCGGTTCAAACGATAACGTGCAGGTGACACCAAAGCCGAGATTCTGCGTCACCAGCGCCATCGCCGGCACCAGCATCAGCGGGTCGTTCACCGGCACCTGGACCGCCTGTTCCAACGCGGTGCGCGGGCCGCCGCGATAGACATCGTAGATGCCCAGCACGTCGGCGAGGAACAGCGCGTCGAACAGGCCGCGCTCCAGCGTGCGCGCCAGTTCGGTCCAATATCCCAGCGTGTTGTAGGTATCGGCCCGATCGCGCGGATGCGTCCACAACCCGGGCGACTGGTGCGCCACGCAGTTCATATCGAAAGCGTTCAGGCGGATTTGCTTTGGCATCTGCCCCCTCATCCATCCGGGCATGGCAGATAACCACGGATGGCAGGGCACGGGAACCACACCGAGGTTGCCCGATTCCCCCGCAGCGCACAGAGTCACCGCAAGCCGACACCACGCCGGCAATGAGGAATGTCCAGTCCGTGAGCGAGATCAGCACGGCGCACCCAGCGCCGTCGCGCATGCCCCTGTTGTTCGCCAATACCGAGTTCTGGCGCCTGTGGTACGCGGGCCTGATCGTGTTCGTCGTCCGCTGGCTGGAAACCCTCGCTGTCGCGGTGTTCGTTTATCGCGCCACCGGGTCCGCCTTCCTTGTCGCCATGATGACGATGCTGCGCCTGCTACCGATGGGGCTGTTTGGTGCGTTGCTGGGTGCAGTGGCGGAACGGATCGAGCGGCGTACCGCACAGATCGGTGTGGTCGCAATGATGGGCTGCACCTCGGCGTCGCTGGCGGTGCTGGCCTACGCCGATCAGCTTGCGGTCTGGCAGCTCGCGCTCGCGAGCTTCATCAACGGCCTGGGTTGGGCCACCGACAACCCGGTGCGCCGCGTGATGATCGGCGAGGTCGTCGGCAGCCATCGCATGGGTGTCGCGATGTCGATCGACGTCGGCACCAACAATGCCAGCCGCATGGTCGGGCCGACCATGGGCGGCATCTTGTTCGCCACCGTGGGCGTCGGCGGTGCCTTCATCCTCAGCGTCGTGCTGTATGCCACCGCGCTGCTCGCCGTGTTGGGACTGCGGTATCGCAACGCCCCGGCACAGATTGACGGCGGCTCGATGTTGACGCGTATGCGCGATGGATTGGCACTGGTACGTCAGGACAAGCGGCTGGTCGGCACGCTGGTGGTCACCGTTGTCTACAACGTGTTCGGCTGGCCGTTCACCTCGATGGTGCCGGTGATCGCGCAAGACCGGTTGCATCTGACGCCGGAATGGATTGGCATCATGGCCAGCATGGATGGCGTGGGCGCGTTCATCGGCGCCACTGTCATCGCGCTGTTCGTCGGGGCACGCTTCTATGCGCGCACCTATCTGTGCGGCGTGACGCTGTATCTGATCATGCTGACGGTGTTCGCCCTGACGCCGCAACCGCTCGGCGCGGGCGCCGCGTTGATCCTCACCGGCGTCGGCGGCGCCGCTTTCAGCATCATGCAGGCGACGCTGGTGTATCTTGCGGCGCCGGCGGAGATGCGCAGTCGCGTGCTCGGCGTGCTATCGGTGTGCATCGGCATTGGCCCGATCGGCTTCCTGCACCTCGGGCTGCTGGCCGACCGTATCGGTGCATCCTGGGCGACGGTGGCGACCGGTGTCGAGGGATTGCTGATGCTGGCACTGACGTTTCGCTGGTGGCGCGTTATTCTGACCTGACTGGCGGCGGCACGATGTGGGCCGCATCGAGCTCGACCTGGCGCACGTCGTACGCGAGCAGATCGCGCCAGTGCTCCGCCAGGTCGGCGCGGAACAGGCCTCTTGTTACGCCGGCGACCAGCTTCGGTGTCGCGATGGTCATCGCGTTGATCGACGAACCAGAGGGCCCGAAGCTCATTGTGGCGCCGATGCCGAACAGATGCAGGTCGGCGAGCCAGGGCGTGCGGCCGGGGATTTTCTCAGTGAAAGCGAAGTCGGGCGTGAGATAGGGGAAGCGCCCCAGCCGATCGTCGCGTTCGACCGCGGGTGGTGTGTAGCGGTCGGCCCAAGTGGCGATGTTGTCGGCGCAGGCGGCCAGTTCAGGGCGCAGTCGCGCAGCGTGATCGATGCCGGTGCCGCAGATGACAAAATCCGCGCTGAACGGACCGCTCGGCGTGTCCAACACGACGCGTCCATCGTCAATGCGCGCGCCCGTCCACGTCCGACCGACATGCATGGTGAAATTGTTGAAAGCGGCAACGCGGGCCCAGGTGTCGGGCGGAAATCCCTCCCGCAGGCCAAGCACGTGGCGCATGAAGCGCCAGCGCCATTCGTCCGGCATGTCGCCGAGATGCTTCATGAACCCGGCGAAGGTCAGCCAGCGATAGGGCTGGATAATCATCGGTTCGGCCCGGCGGCAGAACAGATGGACCGCGGCCGCGCCGTGCTCCAGCGCCACCGCTGCATTATCGAAGGCTGACGCGCCGGCGCCGAGCACCGCGACGATGCGGCCGGTCAGGCGCCCGAAATCGATCGCATCGGCGGTATGGGCGCGGAAGGCAGCCGGCAGCGCCGTGACGAAATCGGGCATCCACCAGCGGCCGGTGCCGTCCTGGCCGGTGGCGAGCACGATCTTGCGGGCATGCAGCGTCTCGCCGGTGGACAGAATCGCCGACAGCGCTGACAGGTCGTCATCGGTGCGACAAGGCGCGATCGCGGTCACCGCCACGTCGTTGCGAACCGGCAGGTCGACCACGCGGCGGAACCAGAGCAGATAATCATTCCACTGCTGCGACGGGATCAGTTTCATCGCCAGCCAGTCGGCTTCGCCCCATTGCGCCTCATGCCAGGCCTGGTAGGTCAGGCTGGGCACATTCAGATCGGGCCCGGTCTGATCCTTCGGACTGCGCAGGGTCGGCATCCTCGCGTAGGTGATCCAAGGTCCCTCCTGTCCGTAGGGCGCACGGTCGACCAGCAGGATGTTGTCCACGCGATCGCGCCGCAGACCAAAGCCGACGGCGAGACCGCCTTGGCCCGCGCCGACGATCAACACGTCCAGCACCGGCGCACCATGCACAGTGCGCGGCCGCAGCCACGCCTTGCGCGGATGCGCGATCAGCGCCAGGTCGCGCCGCACGTCACGTTCCAGCGCGGTAAGGTCAGCCGGCGGCATGTGGTGGTTGGCTCATTCGGTCAGCGACGCACCACCGGTCTGCTTGATCGCAGCGCGGATCGGCGCGAACGGCCCGAGCTCGTGAACCTGTGGCGGAAGGTCATCCGCATAGGGTCCATAGGGCGTATCGACGGGTTTTTCCGACCGGTTGGGATAGTCGCGGTCGAGGTTCGCTTTCGCCGGCCGCGGTTGCGATTGCACGAACGCGGCGACATCCCAGGCGTCCTCGACCGACAGTATCGGCTGCCACCAGGTCGTGCCATTCGGCATGTTGCTGTGAACGAAGTTCGCCGCGCTGATCAGCCGATCCATGCCAGCGCCGTTGTTGAAACTATCGCTGCCCCAAAGCGGCGGGAAGGTATAGCCCTTGGCGTCGCCGGCCTGACCGACGCGCTGCCCGGCGCCGTTCGGTCCATGACATGCCGCGCAGGTCTGCGCATAGATGGTCCGCCCGCGTATCGGATCGGCGGCACGCGACAGTTCCGCCATCTGGCCGGCACCACGCCCCGGTGTCGGCGCGCCATCCGGCCGGCCGGTGGACAGAAATTTCATATAGGCAACCATCGCGATCATGTCGGCACCGTCGACCGGAAGCGCGCGACCATTCATGCTGCGGGTCATGCAGCCGTTGATCCGGCCCTCCAACGTGCCGACCGCACCGGACCGGGCACGATAGTTGGGAAAGTCAGCATAAACGCCCTGAAACGGCAGGCCGAATTGCTTTGTGCCGGCTTCCAGGTGGCAGCTCTGGCAGGACAGATTGTTGCCGGCGAATCGCCGCGTCGGATCGACGACCTCGGGGCCAATAAGCGCATAGGTCTGGGTGATCAGGTCACGGCCGCGACGAACGGTGCGGCCCCACTCATCGTTGGGCAACTTCGCCACGTCGGGCACGGTCCACGCAGGCGCGGTCGGTGTCGCGGGAGCCGGCGGTGCAGGCACGGTTGGGGAGTTTGCGGATACGCTCGCGGCGGCAACCGCAATCGGTATGGGCGCGGGTGCGCGATCCTGTGGGCGGCCTATGGCGGTCAGCGTGACCGCGGCGACCACGACCGAGGTAAACGCCAGACCGATGAACGAGACGGCCATGAAGCCCGCGTCAGTTCATCGCCGGAAATGGTACTTGAACCGCATGCCGTCGGCCTCAATGCGGCCCGCGGTCGGCGATGGGAAATGCACCGGCAGAATCACGGTGTCGGTCTCTGCCACCGAATTCAGGAATGCCCGCCGTGACTGCGCCGCGAGGGTCGGATCCCAGCAGAAGATCGTCGACCAGTCTGGTTCCCGGCATTGCAGCGCATGGTGCATCATGTCGCCGGTCACCACCGCCTTCTGCCCCTTCGACCGGATGTTGACACAGCAATGGCAGGGCGAGTGGCCCGGCGTCGGAGTCAACGACACAAGGTCGTCCAGCACATAGTCGTCGTCCACCAGCAGTGCCTGGCCGGCGGCGACGATAGGCTCGCAGTTGTAGCGCCAGACATTGCCGGGCGGGTTTTCGCCGCGCTTGTCCGCCGCCTCCCACGCCGCGTATTCGCGCTTGTGGAAAACATATTTCGCTTTGGGAAAGGTCGGCACCCAACGCCCGTCGCGCAACACCGTGTTCCAGCCGCAATGATCAATGTGCAGGTGCGTGCAGAACACGTAGTCGATCTGGTCGAACGTCAGACCGGCCGCCTTGAAGCCATCGAGCCAGGGCTGCTTGGGGAAATCCATCGGCGCGGGGTAGCCCTTGTCCTCGCCGGTGCAGGTGTCGACCAGGATGGTGTGGTGCGGCGTGCGGATGACGAAGGTCTGGTAGGTGATCACCATCCGGTTCGACGCCGCGTCGTAGACGACGGGGTCGAGCGCCGCGAGATGCTTGCGGCCGATCTCCGGGTCGTAGTCGGGGAACATCGCCTCCGGCGTGCGCCAGGGTCCATCACGTTCGATGATCGAGGTGATGGTGACGTCGCCGATCCGGATCTCTTGCATAGCGCCTCGCTGCGTCAGGGGAGCGAGGCGATGATCTGTCGAAACGCCTCTTCGGGGAAGGCCTTCATCGACGTCGTGCGCACATTGCCGGTTTGGCCGAGCATCACCGACAGTCGCGCCGCCACCGCATCGTCTGGTGCGTCGTAGACCCCGACAAGGTCGTACTCGCCCATGGTCATGTGGAGCGAGCGGAACTGGCCGCCCATCTCCTCCAGTGCTTTCTTTGCCGCATCGATCCGGCGCGGGCTTTCGTTGATGGTGCGGATGCCCTGGTCGGTCCATCTGGCCAGCATCACGTAAGTGGGCATGGCTCGTATTCCTCCCGTTAGCGAGTGGGAGGTTAGCAGGATGAAAGGGGGGTGGCGAGCATGGGTGCAGGGTTGGGCACGACAGGGTGGCGTTGGTAAGATCGGGCAACCGTATCGCCTTATCGATCCGAACGCGCAGGAACGAACCGATGACGACGACCATGTGGCGCGCCGATCCTCTCACCTGGGGCCACGGCCCTCGCGTGTTCGAGGCCTTCCTGGAACCAACCTGCCCGTTCTCGGTGAAGGCGTTCAAAAAGCTCGACGAGCTGCTCGCGCAGGCGGGGGAGGAGCGCATCACCATCAAGATCCGCCTGCAGTCGCAGCCCTGGCACATGTATTCGGGCGTGATTGTGCGCTGCATCCTGGCGGCCTCCACGCTGGCGGAAGGCAGGACGGCGGCGAAATCAGTCATGGCGGCGGTGGGCGCGCATCGCGAGGCGTTCGAATTCGAGCGTCATTGCCGCGGCCCCAACATGGACGCCACGCCCAACGACATCATCGCGCGGATCGAGCGCCTCAGCGGCGTGAAGGTTGCGGAAGCGTTCGCAATTCCCGATCTCGACCGGGAGATCAAATTTCATTGCAGATACGCACGGCAGAACGGCATCCATGTGTCGCCGACGTTCATGGTCGACGGGCTGGTGCAGGCCGACATGAGCAGCGGCGACGCGGTGGAAGACTGGGTGAATCGGTTAGTGGGGTGAGTACACCGCGGCGGCAGGCACGACTTTCATTGCGCCGGCACCACAAGGCGTGGATGCCGGGCCAACCACCGGGTCAAGCCCGATGGCGATGGCCTACCCTGGCATGACGGATGGCGGCATCCGTGCCATGATTCGCCAGAGCCGCAATAGGTGTGATCAGACGGGGCAACCCGCTGGCAGGAAAGGGGAACCGCCATGAGCGTTCAGGCCATGGGCTACTTCTGGGTCGGCACAGACAAACTCGATGACTGGACCAGCCTGGCCACCGGCCAGCTCGGACTGCAGGCGGTCGATCGTGGCGGCGCCATGCGCGCGTTCCGCATGGATGACCGGAAGCAGCGCGTGGTGTTCGATGGCGACATGCCGGATGGGGAACAATTCTTCGGCTGGGAGGTCGCGGACGCCGCAGCGCTCGATACGTTAGCCACACGGTTGGAACGTGCTGGCGTCGCGGTGCGGCGCGAGTGTGGCGCGGTGGCAGACCAACGTTGCGTCGCGGCGCTGATATCCTTCCGTGACCCCGCCGGCAACCGTGTGGAGGCATTTCACGGCGCGCAGCTCGCCGATGAACCGTTTCAAGGGGAACGGGCGACCGGGGGCTTCCGTGCCGGAGCGCAGGGCGTGGGACATGCCGTGCTCATGGTGCCCGACATTGACGCCGCCCTGGCATTCTATCGGGACCTGCTCGGCTTCCGGATCAGCGATTTCATGGGGCCACCGGTCTCGTTGTACTTCATGCACGTGAACACGCGGCATCATAGTCTCGCCATCGCGCAGGGGTCGCGCAGCCGGATGCACCACCTGATGATGGAGTTTTACGCTCTCGACGATGTCGGCCAGAGCTACGACATCGCTCAGGCCGACGAACGTGTGGCGGTGAAATTGGGCCGGCACGCCAACGATCTCATGACATCGTTTTACATGCGCACGCCGTCCCGCTTCCTGATCGAACACGGATGGGGCGGCCGCGAGGTCGGTCCCGATTGGGTGGCGATCGAAAAGAAGTCTGTCAGCAGCTATTGGGGACACCAGGGGTTGTTTGAATCACTGGGCGATGGGCCACCGCCCGTGGATGCGCGGCCGATGCCCAGGCCGGATCCAGCCCGGGCGCCATTGCAGGTGATGGACGGCAATTATGATCGCATGACCGGTGTTTGCCCTTGGTGGGATGCGTTGAAAGCGCAGCGGTAGAAGCTGGGACCTCCGCGGGTAAGTTCCAGACGCGTCACCCTCGTCGCCGGATCATCGGGCCACTGCCGCGGACCGAGGGCGGAACGGTCTCGCGGCTCTTTTCATCGCCGCAAATCCGTGGTCCGTTCACGGCGTCGAGGCTACGGCCTCAGGTGAGTTTGGTCAGGAGGAACGCCATGTTCAATCACATCATGGTCGGCAGCAATGATATCGGCCGATCGAAGAAATTCTACGACGCGCTGCTCGGCGCCGTCGGCGGCAAGCCGGCACGGGAAGATGCCAAGGGGCGGTTGATCTATGCGCATGACGGCGGCGTGCTGATGGTGAGCCCGCCGATCGACGGCAAGCCGGCGACGCATGCCAATGGCGGCACGATCGGCTTCAAGCTGGCGAGTGAGGCGCAGGGCAAGGCGTGGCACGACGCAGGCGTAGCGAACGGCGGCACCTCGATCGAGGATCCGCCAGGCGTGCGGCCGGGCGGCACGGCGTATCTGGCGTATCTACGCGATCCCGATGGCAACAAGCTGTGCGGGGTGTATCGCTTGCCGGCGTAAGTGGCACAGAGCCCTCACCCGGCGTCGCTTCGCTGGCCGACCTCTCCCGCCAAAGAGGCGGGAGAGGTGGACTCAGGGCTAGGCCGCCAAGGCACTCCGGCCCACCAACGCGCCGCCGCGCAGTGCGCCGGGGCGCGTATCGCCCCACTGCACCGCGTTGCCGGCGGGCAGCATGCGGGTGAAAGGCGCGGCGAGCCAGATGCGCAACAACACGCGCTGCCGACCGGACGCGGCATCGTCGGTGAACTGCGTGCGGCCGTGGTAGGTCACATGCTGGTTGAGGAACTGCATGTCGCCGACCTCGAACGGCGCGTGCAGACAGACCTCCTCGCCGATGGCGTGGATCATGTCCATCGCCGCGATCTGCGCCTCGGTGAGCCGCGGCACCTCGGGGACTTCCTGCGCCTGGCTGATATAGGTGCG